>ERZ1292625.621-Hain-H41-01um-R1-621-length-50908-cov-21_pt1 | contig 50908 bp, 45 predicted proteins | sample MGYA00564400_ERZ1292625 | MGnify/ENA primary metagenome ERZ1292625 (study PRJEB36523, sample SAMEA6512639) | groundwater metagenome | collected 2019-01-08 | study: AquaDiva: Metagenomics assemblies of 32 groundwater samples | reverse complement strand
TCCCCACCCTCCTTGAAAAGCTATTCCATATCTGCATATTAATTTAATTTCGCGACTATTCCATTTAATGAATATTAGTCTTTTGGTCAAAACATAATGAATTCAGTTGGATACGTTAAGTTTTTTTCTAAACTCATTGACCACGCCTTCAATCTATGCTACTGTATTTCAAACCGATAATATCTTGTTGAGCCTGTAGAATAAGTCGATTTGAACAAAATCGGCTATAATAATATCAAATAGTTACGAACCACAAAAAAGCAAATTCCGGCCTTTTCTACAGGCTCGTTGATCACTTACGATGGGGGGGGAGAATGAGATTGCTTTCAATTTCAGCTCGTAATTATAGAACATTGCATGATATACGCATTCCATTCGAAAAAAATTATTGCACTATTTCAGGCAAAAACAATGCTGGCAAGTCATGCGTTATTCGACTCTTGCTTAATTTGTTTAGTAAAGGACAATCTCTTCCTTGGCAAAGAGATGAGTATGCATTTGACTATAAGGAAGATAAATCTCAATGGCATAAACCAGATGATCCAATAGAAGTAATTTATGAGTTGGAATTAATTAAAAGTGATGATCCCGCTCTTATCACGTTCATCGAGACCATAACAAAAACAAATATTACACAAGATCCCGTCACGCTGCGTATCGATTACCACATTAACTCATCTGATCAGATAAAAACAAAAGTCACAATAGGTGGTTTTACCGCGGATGATCAACCTTCAAAGGAAATTGTCAAAAAACTCAACGATTCAAACTTATTGTTTTTGTACAACTCAACTGTTCGTCATGAGCAAATATATTACGGTCGCGGTCGGAGTAGAATGTTTTATGAAATTGTACTATCTAAAGACGACAAAAAGGAGCTTGACGAAGCTGCAAAACTTACAACACGACGAGCAAAGCAACTCGCCAAGAAAAACAGAGAAGACCTGAACAACATACTTGGTAGATTGTCGGAAAAATACGATGTCGAATTTTCACCATTGGAAGGGTCTTCGTATAGGCACATGCCACTTGGAATAAACTTGAAAGACAAATCAGTGGAGGTGCCATTAGATGATTGGGGTAGCGGAACTCAGAATCGCACGCACGTTTTAATGGCGGTGCTTCAAGCAAACAGAATTAAAACGACAGAATTGCCAGAGGATAAAATTACTCCTCTAGTTGTAGTAGAAGAACCCGAGAGTTTTCTTCACCCTTCGGCGCAATCAGAGTTTGGAAAAGTTCTGCGCATGCTATCCGCCGATCTTGGTATTCAGATAATCACGACAACACACAGTCCTTATATGCTCAATCAAGAAAATCCTGCATCAAATATATTGCTGCGTCGAGATTATAAAAGAGGAAAACCCCTTGATACAAAAGTTGTTGATACATCTGGCGATAATTGGATGGCGCCTTTTTCAGAACACCTCGGGATTGAGCCTGTCGAATTTAATAGCTGGCGGCCGCTATTTTCAGCTTATAGATCACAGGTTCTTCTCGTTGAGGGTAAAACAGATAAAGAGTATCTGGAATTCCTGCAAAAAAACAAAATGGCTTCAGAAACGCTTAGTAGCGATATCGAGGTAGTCCCTTATGAGGGAAAAGATACGTTAAAAAATACACTTTTATTGAAATTTGTACTCGGAAAATTTGATCGAGTTTTCATAACCTACGACTTGGATGCCGACAGCGAAGTCAAGGCCCCCTTAAACCGCCTGGGATTGAAGGAAAATGCCGACTTTTTAGCCTTGGGGCTTAATCATCCGGGACGAGACGCGATTGAAGGACTTTTACCAGAACAGATATTGGCCGCTGTTAACGGTCATGAAACAGACTTGGTTATGCAACTCGGATCTCGCGATACCAAGGAGCGGAATGATGCTAAGGCAAAACTAAAGAGAAAATATCTTGAGGAATTCACAAAGAGAACAGATTATTCCAAGGAAGAACTAAAAGAGCTATCTCGTGTCGTCAAGATCATTAATGGAAGGCTGAGCACGCCCAACAAATCAATCCAGCGGGCACGGTAACGAACGCGCCGCTGATTTCCTAGTTGAACCTGTAGAAAAACCCCTGAATGGGCCTGTTTTTGATCGTTTGGGAGGTGGCAGCAAAGTCTCGGATCGAAATAGCATCTGAGATAGAAACGCGTCAGAGCCCGATTGGCCGCTTTCGCGCATCTCATCAAGAACAATGACCCGACAGGAATTTAATTGCACTGTACGGTTTCTTGCACAACGGGGCTAGAAAAGGGACTTATTCTACAGACTCGTTATATGAGGAAATAGCTTATGGATATATATTCAATCTTTGCTTACATTTTAGGTTCGGTTGGGCTCTCCACTCTCACTGCTATTGCCGTAGTGAAATATCTTGGTAAAAAAATAATAGAACAACAATTATTAAAAGATTTAGAAAATCACAAACAACAGTTAACCGAAAAAACTGAAATTCTAAAAAATCAGCTTGCAATATATATTCATGAACACAACGTCAAGTTCAGTCAATTAGCTGAGCAAAGGACGGGAATTATTAAAAAAGTATACGAGTCAATAAGCGATGTAATCACCTTTTTTGCAAATACGCATGCAGGAATCGTCGTTAATAATTCCGAAAGGGCAACCACACTTGATCCAAAGCAACAACATCTCTTAGATGTCAACTTCTTTTCATTTCTTACTGGGAAAATATCAGAGTTGGGTGCAAAATTAAATGACCAAGTTGAGTTCATAAAAAGAAACGAAATATACTTTAGCGCCGACAGCTTCGATAAAGTTGAAAAAATAGTTATTCAAAATCTTGCACTTGCTAGTTCGATCAAGATTCCTGATACAGGCATAATATCGCAACCGGAAGTAGCCAGTGCGAAACGACAAGAGCTGTTAGTTCTGTGGACAAGTTTAATGTCATCATATAGAGATGCGATGTTACCAATAAGAAAGGAACTAACGGACGAATTCAGAAATTTACTCGGAGTCAAAATGTAGTATTTATAATAGGTCCACATCTGCTTAAGAGATAACAAGTCGTTCCACGCCGAACCGCTTCGCGGCGTATGAACTCATCGTTGGCTCATGAGGAAATAATGGAAATCACAACTTTTAAAGACGACCTCCTCGGGTTAGAGGTTTTTGCAGAACGGCTTGAGAGATTTATAGCTACGGAACATGATTATGTCGAAGGCGGTCTTGTCCTCGCATTGACTTCAAAGTTCGGTTCCGGCAAAACGACTTTTCTGACGATGTGGAAGTCCTCTCTAGAAAACGCAAATAATAAAACCGATAAGCCACTCGTGATTTCCTTAAACGCTTGGGAGAGTGACTATTATGGAGACCCCCTCTTCGCGATTATTTCGGCATTAGTTGAGCGCTTGGAAACAAGGGGACGATCTGCGGCGACCCTAGTTAATGCTGCAAAAGATCTTGGATGGTTTGTGACAGCGATGGGTGGTCAAGTCGTTAGGAAAATGACCGGAATTGATGCTGTCGAGGCCGGTGATCTCGCAGAAAAGAAGAAAAAGAAACGACAAGACATTGTTCCTATTCTGTCAGATACATTTTCAATGTACCAGGGTAGAAAAGCTGCGATGGAATCGCTGAAGAAAGCGATTCGAGAATTTGTTGCCGCATCAGAACCTAGAGTTTTATTTCTCGTTGATGAGCTGGACAGGTGCAGGCCTGATTATGCAATCACTTACTTAGAGATTATTAAGCACATCTTCGACATTAGGGGCGCTGTATTCCTTCTTGCGGCTGACCGTGAGCAACTAGAGAATTCAGCAAAAACCGCTTTCGGCCCAGATCTAGATTTTGAAGAATATTATAGGAAGTTCGTTCATCGTGAAATTACGTTACCTCCAATATCGGAGACAGGTTACCAGAAGATAGCATCAAGGTATGTTGACTACTACTTAGAACGTGAGGGCTCAAGGCATTGCTTCATGAAGCTTGAGCAGTCTCGAGTAGATAACATAATCGCACTTGTGGGAGCGCTGAAGCTCACCCCGAGGCAAATACAGGAGGCTTTTCGCATTCTTGGTCATATTTTCTCTACTTCGGAGGAGAATAAGGGGCGCTTGCGGTGGTGCCTCGCTGTTGGCTCAATCTTAATGGCGGTGCTGAAGATTGGTGAGCCCAGAGTATTTCACCTCTTGGGATCTCAGCGGCTAGAGCCTAAGGAGGCGGCCGATTTTTTGAAGCAAATGACGAGCATAGAAAGAGAAGTTGAATGGTGGTTCTTACTCTTCTACACGGGTGGCGGGTTACTAACAGAGAAAGAGAAAACTGCAGAAGACATTATGAACCGCGCGGGCTTAGGAAATAAGGAGAATCCAGATTTACGCCAAAATCTGGGGCAGTGGCAAGAGGGATGGGGTCATTCTTCTTCAAGTCGATTAAGTGAAATCCACACAATGATTGAACAGATTTCTCAATGGAAATAAAAGAGCCAACTTGGCGCTCGACAGCGACGCGCCAAGGTCGGCGCGTCAGCGCCGCGTTAAATATCAAGCGAAGCGGAGGGTGCGGTCCGGGCAGTGGCCCAACAATAGCCTTCGCCGGGCCGCGGACCTCCTCCAGGCGGAGGCGTCCAACGCGGGCGGGGGGATAAGCCTGTCAGACCCGGACGCCCCTGATCATGCCCATCTTCCCGGTTGCGGTTTTTACCGATATTGTGTAAGATTGCCGTAGTCATGTGGCACTATATCGCCAAAAGAATCCTCCTCTTCATCCCCACCCTCCTGGGCATCACCCTCATTACCTTCATCCTCATGCAGGCCCTGCCCGGCGACCCGGTTCAGGGCATGGCTGGCGAGCGGGCCAGCGCCGAGACCATCGAGCGGATCCGGGCCGAGCTGGGCCAGGACAGGCCTTTGCCGCTCCAGTACCTGGGATACCTCAAGCTCCTTGCAAAGGGAGAGCTGGGGCGCTCTTACTACACGAACCGGAAAATCGCTGATGATCTGCTCCAGAAATTCCCCAATACCCTCAAGCTTGCGCTGGCGGCGGTCATTTTCGCCTCCCTGGGAGGGATCAGTCTGGGCGTGTTCGCGGCAATGAAGCGCGGTACGGTCTGGGACAAGCTCGCCTCCCTCATTTCCGTGGGCGGCATCTCGGTCCCTGTCTTCTGGCTGGGGCTGGCGCTCATGCTTATCTTCGCCCTCTATCTCCGATGGCTGCCGCCGTCGGGCATGGGCCGGGGCGACGTTGCGTACCTTGTTCTTCCTGCCGTGACGCTGGGGACCTTTTCCATGGCCTACATTGCGCGCGTTACCCGCTCGTCCATGCTGGAATCGTTGTCGCAGCCTTACGTGGCCGCGGCGCGGGCCAAGGGGCTTTCGGAGACAACGGTGGTGCTCAAGCACGCGCTCAAGAACTCACTCATCCCCATCGTGACGCTCATCGGCCTCGACCTCGGCTCGTACCTGAACGGCGCGGTGCTCACGGAAACCATCTTCGGCTGGGACGGCCTGGGCCGCTATGCCCTGGACGGCATCATGAAGCGTGATTATCCCATCATCATGGGCGTGGTGCTCTTCGGCGCCGTGGTCTTCGTAGGCATGAACCTTCTGGTGGACATATCGTATCACTTCCTTGACCCGCGGGTGAGGGTGAAGAAGTAACTTTTTTAGCCACGAAGTGACGCGAATTTTCACGAAGAGAAACAAAGATCTCAGTCAGGATGCCTGACTATTTTTGTAAATATTCATGTCCAATACTTTGTCCTTCAAAGATTTGATGTCCAGCGCGCCTGCCCAGATAGCAGCGGCGGTGATCGTGCTGCTCGTGCTCACGGCGCTCCTGGCCCCCTCTCTCGCGCCCTATGACCCGCTGGCCATGGACCTCGACAGCCTCAGACAGCCGCCGGGCAAGGCGCATCTTCTCGGCACGGACAGCAAGGGGAGGGACATCCTTTCGCGCATGATCTACGGGGCGCGCATTTCCCTTGCCGTGGGGATAGCGGCCTCGTTCCTCTCGCTCTGCATCGGAATTTTCTTCGGCCTCATCGCCGGATATTTCGGCGGCAAAACGGACACGGTCCTTTCGCAGTTCTTCGACGTATTCCTTGCCTTCCCGAGCCTCCTTCTGGCCATCGGCATCAGCGCCGTTATGCCGCCGGGGCTCACCTCGGCCATGCTCGCCATCACGCTCGTGGGCTGGGCGGGCTTCGCCCGGCTCGTGCGGGGCATCACGCTCTCGCTCAAGGAGCAGACCTACGTGGAGGCCTCGCGGGCCATCGGCGCATCGTCGGCGCGGACCCTGTACCGGCACATCCTCCCGAATGCACTGCCGCTCATCATCGTAGCAGGCAGCTTGCGCGTGGGGGGCTTCATCCTGCTCGAGGCAGCGCTCTCGTTCCTCGGCCTCGGCGTCCAGCCGCCCACGCCGACGTGGGGTTCCATGATCAGCCTGAACCGGGCGTACATCAACTCGGCGCCCTGGATGGTGATCTTCCCCGGACTCGCCATCAGTGTCACCGTCATCGCCTTTAATCTCCTGGGGGACTTCCTGCGGGACAAGCTGGATCCGAGGTTCCAGGGATGAAATTGCCTTGCCCTCTGCCGATTTTTTTCATCCGTGTAAATCCGCGTGTATCCGTGGTAAAACCTGTTTTTCATTAAATCATGAATAACAATATCCGCGCAAAAAAGTCCCTGGGCCAGAATTTCCTGAAGGACCCGCATTATCTGAAAAAGATCGTCGACGCCGCGAACATCGGCCCCGCCGATCAGGTGCTCGAGATCGGGCCGGGGCTGGGCCATCTCACGCGGGAACTTGCGGCGCGCGCAGGGAGACTGCTCGCCATAGAGCTGGATGAGCGGCTGATTGAGCGACTGAGAGCGGACTTTGCCGGTGCGTCGAACGTGACGATCGTGCACGGCGACGCCCTTGAATATCCCTTCGAAACCCTTCAGGGACGCTGGAAGGTGGCTGCGAACCTTCCTTATTATATATCGACGCCGATTATCCAGCGCCTGATCCGGTTCCGGGAAAAGTTCACGACTCTCACGCTGATGCTTCAGAAGGAGGTGGCCGAGCGGATCGCCGCGCCTCCCGGCGGAAAGGAATATGGATACCTTTCCGTTCTTGTCCAGTTTTATACCGCACCCCGCGTAGAATTCACGGTCCCTGCGGGCGCGTTCACGCCCGCGCCGGAGGTGGATTCAGCGGTCATGACCCTCCGGGTCCGCGAAAGACCGGCTGCGCCGGTGCGCGATGAAGACTTTCTCATCGTCGTTGTAAAAGCGGCATTTTCCCAGCGCAGGAAAACGCTCAGAAATGCCCTGAAGAAGCTGGGGTTGTCCGGGGAAGTCATGGACAGGCTTCATGCCGCGATCGGCATAGACCCCGGCCGGAGGGCCGAGACCCTGAGTGTTGAGGACTTCTGCAGGCTTGCGGATTTTTTGCAGGGCCAAGCCACTGAAAGAACAACGAAATGACCGCGAACAGAAAAAACTTGACAGCACAATAAAAACATGTTATATATTATACCAACAACGCCCCTCAATCTGCAGGTCTTGCCTGCTCTCGCGACGGAACAGGAAGGGCTTGCAGGTTATCCCTCCGACAGCCCCGGCATTCATATGCCGGGGCCCTGCTTTTTAGAGGCAGGGCGCAAAGCGCAAAGAGCATAGAGCATAGGGCATAGGGCAGAGAGCACAGAGTAAAATCCTCTGTTCCACACCCTCTGCCCCATGCTCTCTGCCCTATGCGTTGTTAACCCCCCCCTTTTGCCTTGACATTTATCGGCCGTGTCATATAATAATTACCGCATCGCTTTTTCGGCACAGCCCTTGAAACGGCGCCGTGTCCCGCTGTTCCCGGCGCGGTCAGCATGAATTTATTGTGTCCGAGGAGATCCCATGAAAGACGTCATTCTGAAAATATTTGAGGAAAGCGCCCAGGTCAAGGTGCGGTTCGCGAAGGAGAACGCCGAAAAAATCATCGAGGTGGTCCAGCTCATCGCCCAGGCCTTCCGGGATGGAAAGAAAGTGCTCCTCTTCGGCAACGGCGGAAGCGCCACGGACGCCAGCCACATCGCGGCCGAGTTCGTCAACCGCTTCCTCATGGAGCGTCCTCCCCTTCCCGCCATCGCGCTCAACACCGATCCGGCCGTGCTCACGAGCATCAGCAACGACTACGGCTATGACCAGATCTTCTCAAAACAGCTCGCCGCCCTCGGTCACGAGGGGGACGTGGTCATCGGCATCAGCACCAGCGGCAACTCCCCCAATGTCATCAAGGCGATGGAAGTGGCGAAAAAGAACGGCATGAAGACCGTCATCTTAACCGGCGGCACCGGCGGCAAGCTGGCGCAGACGGCCGATTACACCTTCATTGTTTCCGCAAAACAGACGGCCCGCATCCAGGAAACCCATATCACCCTGGGCCATGCCATCTGCCAACTCGTGGATGAAGAGCTCTTCGGGGGAAGCCGGTAAAACCTTCATGAAAAAAATCGACCCTTCAAAGATCAAGACCTATTCCCTGAAAGCGCGGCCGAGCAAGGTCACGATCGACGAGTTCTCCCGGCCGCACCGCAAAGGCGGAAGCTTTCAGGACTTCATCGCGTCCCTTCCGAACATCCTTGCGGCACGACACCTGAAGGACGTGGTAGCCGCCGTGGTCCAGGCCCGGAAGGACAAACGGCCCGTTATGCTCGGCATGGGCGCGCACTCCATCAAAGTGGGGCTGAACCCCGTGATCATCGACCTCATGGAGCGGGGGATCATCACCAGCCTCTCGCTGAACGGCGCCGGCGTTATCCACGATTTCGAGCTCGCCTTCATCGGCCGGACATCGGAGGACGTGGACAAGGAGATCCTGTCCGGCGCCTTCGGCATGGCCGACGAGACCGGGAGCATGATCAACGGGGCCATCCAGGCCGCGGCAGGAGAGCCGGACACCGGGATCGGACAGGCCGTGGGCAGGATGATTCAGGACGGCGAGTTCCCTTACAAGGACAAGAGCCTCCTCGCGGCAGGGATCCGCCTCGGCGTCCCCGTGACGGTCCATGTGGCCATCGGCACGGACATCATCCACATGCATCCGTCCTTTGACGGGGGCGCAACCGGCACACTGGCACAGCGGGACTTCCTGACCTTCTGCGCCCTCGTGGCGGACCTCGAGGGCGGGGTCTACATCAACCTCGGCTCTGCCGTGCTTCTTCCCGAGATATTCCTGAAAGCCGTGACCCTGTGCAGGAACCTGGGCCATACGCTCCAGCACTTCACCACGGTGAACATGGACTTCATCCAGCACTACCGGCCGAACACGAACGTGGTGCGCAGGCCGACCATGGGCGGCGGCAGGGGCTTCGCCATCACCGGCCATCATGAGATCATGTTTCCCCTCCTCGCGGCCGCCATTACGGAACAATTCTGATCACCATTTTTTCGAAGCGCCACGGGAGATAACGCCCCTGCCTTTTCCTCTGACGTGACCGCCCTCCGGGATGCTGCTGTTGCCGGACGGCGCGTCGGATTCCGACTCATCCCGTCTGTCCTGCCGACAGTTCTTCGCCATAAAATCAAACAGTTATCTTCGGGCACGGCAATTGCTATTTATTCGAATGGAAGCAGGAGAACTACCGGTGCGGGAGGAGGTCGTCCATCGCATGAACGGCTTGCGTAACAACGGCTCGGGCGGAGCCGGGGATGCAGTAACATCCATCAGCGAGCTCGAGCCTGAGCTGGGAAAGCCCGCCTATCGCGGGTACGACGTCGGCACCCTTGCCGAGCGGTCAACCTACGAAGAGGTCGCTTACCTGCTGCTCTACGGGCGCCTGCCTGATGCAGAGGAGTTCTCGTGCTTCTCGTCGGGCCTGGCGAAAAACCGCGAGCTTCCGAGGGAAGTGATCGAGATGTTCAGGCGCATCCCGCCGACGGCGCATGCCATGGACATCCTGCGGACGGCCGTCGCTTTCCTCGGCATGGTCGACCCCGAGGCGCACGACCATTCCCGCGAGGCCCTGTTCCGCAAAGCGGTCAGAACCATAGCCAAGCTGCCGACGGCGATCGCGGCAAGCCATCGTACGTCCCGCGGCCTGGCGCCGATCAGCCCCATGCACCAGCTTTCCCATGCGCAGAACATCCTTTACATGCTCTCCGGTTACGGCCCGGATGAGGATGCGGTGAACGCTCTGGATATCGTGCTCATTCTTTACGCCGAAGGCGAATCAGACGTGTCGAGCTTCACCGCCAGGGTCACCGCATCCTCGTTCACTGATTACCACTCCGCGGTCACGGCCGCTATCGGCTCCCTCAAGGGCCGCCTCCACGGCGGCGCGAACGAGCAGGCCCTGCGGATGCTTCTGAGCATCGGCCGGGCGGACAGGTCCGCGTCGTGGATCAAGGACTGTCTTTCACAGACGCGGGGCATCGCAGGGTTCAGCCACGGCGCTCATGCCCGGGGCGATGGGCGAATGGGCGTCATGAAGGACCTGAGCAGGACCCTCGCGGGAAATATCGACGAAACGGACTGGCATACACTGTGCGAAGCGGTCGAACAGGTCATGCAGCGGGAGATGAACCTCTCCTGCACCGTTGATTTCTACGCGGCGTCGGTCCTGCACATGCTGGGCATACCGGCGGAGCTCTGCACCCCCCTCTTTGCAGCAGGCAGAATAGCAGGGTGGTCGGCGCACATCATAGAGCAGCTCGACAACAACAGCGTGATCGCGCCTCGGTTCGCGTACCAGGGCCTCAGAAATCTCGAATATCCGACCTTGCGGCGGCGGAAGCGGCAGGCCGGCAGCGGCGGTGAAGACGGCCTGACACCTCTTTGTTCGCAGGCTGTCCAAAATACAACACAGGGCAAACTCTTTTAATAACAACGAGTTTGATTTACTCGCGCGCGCGGCCGGCCAGAGAGAACGTTCAGAATCCGACACCGGCTCGCCGTAAACAAATATTAACCCTTTGTAATATCGTGGAAAATAAATTGGCAAGCATATTGCTAACAATACTCATGTCCAAGAACGAGAAAAATAGAGATGCTTTCTCTCGCAATGGAACTCTCGCTGCTCAACATTGGCAGGACGGTTCCGAAAAGCTCCGTTTTCAGAGATGACGGCGATGACAGCTTAGTGAAAAGGATTCGTTCCCAGGAGGAAGGAGTGATCGTATGGCAAAGAGCAGGTTCAAAGAGAGCCTTCAGTTCAAGTTCCTGAGCGTAATGTTCGTCATCATGTTCATCACGGCGATTGCGGCAAGCGCCCTCCTGGCCCAGAACGAGCGCAAACAGCGCAAACAGTCCCTTGTCGACAAGGGCCAGAGCCTCGCCTCCTACATGGCCAAACTCAGCAAGGACCCGCTCATCATGAGGGACTTCATCCAGCTCGACGGCATCGTCAAAGAGGTCAACAAGGACCCCGAGGTGGCCTATGCACTCGTGAAAGACATTGAAGGCAAGTTCATTACTTCAGCCTCCGCCAGCCTCAATTATCAGATCCCGGGGCTCAAGTCCATCACCGGGGCGCTTCCGAAGGACAGCGACCTGGGAGACGCCGTGGAAGCAATCAATAGATCGGGCGGCGTGCTTGAACATGCCGTCCCTGTCGCCATCCAGAACGAAACCCTGGGCACGGTGGTCATCGGCATGTCAGAGCATATCATCACTCGCCAGATCACCATGACCGTCCTCTTCGTTTTTTCGGTGAACATGCTCGTTGCGCTCGTCCTCGGGATCACGCTGTTCATCAGCTCGAAGCAGATTATCCTGAAACCCATCGCCCGGCTCACGGAGTTGTCGCGGCGCATCGCCAACGGCGAGATATTTCAGAGCGTGGAGATCACGTCACGCGATGAGATCGGGAGGCTCATGGAGAGCTTTGCCGACATGTCCAAGTATCTGAAGAACATCGGCGAGGCCGCCGGCGAGATATCCCAGGGCGAACTGCGCAAAGAGGTCGCCCAAAGATCGGACCATGACTACCTGGGCCAGTCCTTCCGGAAAATGATGACGGGCCTCCAGGAGATCGTCGCCCGCGTGCGCCAGAACTCCCAGGAAATAGGCGGCGCCAGCTCCCAGCTCGCATCCATGGCCGAGGAAGCGTCGAAGAACAACGAGAACGCCGCCGCGGCCATCGAAGAGATCACCGCCACCATGCACGAGATGGCGGCCAATACGTCGGGCGTGGCAAAGAACACCCAGTCCCAGGCCGCATCGGTGAACGAAACGTCGTCCTCCATCGAACAGATGATCGTGTCCATTAAGCGCGTCGCCGACAACGTCAAGCGGCTCGTGGAGATTTCCCAGAAGTCCCGCGACGCAGTGGGCAAGGGAAAGGTCGCGGCGAACAAATCCGCCGCCAGCATGGAGCAGATCGACAAGGCCATCCGGAGCGTGGCGGAGACCGTAAGCGCCCTGGGGACGAAGATCGAGGACATCGGCCGCATCGTCGAGGTCATCGACGACATTGCCGAGCAGACGAACCTCCTTGCCCTGAACGCGGCGATCGAAGCGGCGAAGGCCGGCGACCAGGGCCTCGGCTTCGCCGTCGTGGCCGACGAGGTTCGCAAGCTGGCCGAGCGCTCCGCCGTCTCCACCAGGGAGATCAACGACCTTATACGCGGCATCCAGAAAGAGGCGCAGAGCGCCGTCAAGCACATGGACACGAGCGTCCTGACCGTCCAGACCGAGCTGGAGCAGGGCCGCAGGGACATTGTGACCACGCTCGTGCACATCGAAGCGTCGGTGGACGAGGTGGCCAAGTACAGCTCCGAGATCGGCATCGCCACGAGCGAGCAGTCCGCCGGCGGCGACCAGATCATCAGGGCCATCACGACCCTGAACGAACTCACGCAGAACATCAGCGCCTCTTCCGAGGAGCAGTCTGCGGGCGTCGAGCAGGTCGTCAAGTCCATCGAACGCATCCGCGACATGATCCAGCAGAACGCCTCAAGCTCCACCGAGCTCTCCGCCTCAGCGGACCAGCTCTCTTCGCAGGCCAAGAGGCTCCGCGAAACCGTGGGCCGGTTCCAGATCCGGGAAGCGGCGGAGGTTGCCCTGGCCGCTTAACAGTACCCCCCCCGACGCCCGCGCGTCCCCAAGGAGTAATCGGCCCTGGGGACGCGCTGGCGTCCCCCCCCTTAATTTCAAGAACAAATAAGAAAATAGTATGAAGGGAGGAACTGACCGTTCCTCCCTTTTTATTGGTATCTTCCGTATGATGGATTTTCCGGCCTGCTTTTGCTATCATTCGTAGAGAGCGAGACTTGATTCCCTTCGGTCGAAACGGAGGAAAGTCATGAGATGCAAGGCCGGATTTGCAATGTTTATTTTATCGGCCTTCCCTCTGGCTTTATACTTTCACTTCACGGAGGCGGGAGCCATGAGCACACTGACAATAGCAAGCCCGGCATTCAAGCACAACGAATCCATTCCTGAGAAATACACCTGTGACGGCGCAGACGTGAATCCCCCCCTTGTGATCGAGGGCGTCCCCCCCGGGGCGAAGTCCCTTGCCCTCATCGTTGATGACCCCGACGCGCCGCGTGGAACCTGGGTGCACTGGGTCGTCTGGAACATAGACCCCAAGACGAAAGAGATTAAGGAAAACTCCGTCCCTGCCGGCGCAAAGCAGGGCATGAACGATTTCAGAAGCCGCAACTACGGCGGCCCCTGCCCTCCCTCGGGCACGCACCGGTACTTCTTCAAGCTCTATGCCCTCGATACCACGCCGGATCTCGGGCCCGATACAACGAAGGCGGTTCTTGAAAAGGCCATGATGGGCCATATCCTCGCCCAGGCCGAGATCATAGGATTGTACAGGCGGAAGTAGTCGTAGAAACCACCGGGTACGAAGTCCTCGATGAGCACGTATCCGTCAACGGTCTTGGAGAGCTTATGGTTCAACTTGGGCTGGCGGAGTTGGCCTCGCATTTCCCATCTGTGGAATAGATGCCTGTCCACACCGCTTGACAAACAGAGTGTAGTTGTCATATATTAAGGTTCCGGTCTCAGGGAATCTGTGCGCGGTGTTTAGGGAAAAGTAAATACACCTTTCCTTCTTCAAGCATCGAATCACGAATGCAACCTCAGAGGGGATCGGCAGCAAGATTCAAATGAGCAAGATGATGGCATGTGGATACCGAAACCGAGAGCACTACAAAGCGGCGATCTACTTTTACTGCGGTGCGTTCCTCGCGGTCTGCCTTTTCGTTCTTGCCGCAGGACCGGCAGCGGCGGACGAGGCGGACGGTGGATGGCGCGGCGCTTTTTCCATCACCCCCGGCATCGGGCTGCGCCACCTCGGGATAGATGTCGTACGCACGTCCAACGGCGACCAGGGCAATCTTTCGAATGATGTCTGGGACTCGGCGTTTGTAGCGGTGAACATCGAATCTCCCGAGTATCAGTTCGGCGGGAGCAATTTCGGCATCACGATCTACGCCTACGCCGCGACAATCACGCTCGACCATCAATGGGTGGCGGACGGGGGAGCGGGCCCCGGCGGCACCGCGAGCGGCACGCGCGAAGATGTGGGGACCTCGGTCTCGGGGTACTATTCGTACTTCGTTCCGGCCCTGCACTTCCGCTGGCCCCACATCGGCGGCGGCGAGACGAAGTTTGCCCTCGGGTACGGCCCGTGGATGGCGAGCTTTTCCGGCGACATCATCCTCACGCCCGATGACACTCCCGCGCCGACCGATCTAAAAACGCCGGTCGACGTCAGGGTCAGAAAATCAGCCTATCTGTTCCTCATGCAGCACAAGTTCGGGAGCGGCTGGCAGGCATATTTGTCCGTGGGCGGCCCAACGTGGAAGGAAGAGGGATTTGAATACAAGCTCGAGGAGGTATCGCTCGTCATCGGCTATACCTTCAGTTTGTGATTGCGCTCACCTCAGCAACGGAAGTGTTGTTTTCGTTCACGAACATTCGGATCTATGGGCGGCGAAAACGGTTTTCCCGCTTTTTGTTTGTGTGAATCCGTGTCTCTCCCGGGCAAAACCCGCCATGACCGAATACCAACCTTCTAAGCTTCCCGTCACTCTCAGGCGCACTCGGCAGAAGGACCGGCCTGACGCGATGCTGTTCGCCTGCAAATTATCCCTTCGCCCGTCTCAAAGCCGTCTGCACCGCAAACGACAGGCGGTCCAGCGTCAGGGGTTTTTCGATAAAATCCGCAGCCCCCGCTTTCATGGCCTTGACGGTAATATCGATGGTCCCGTGGCCGGAGATCATGATCACGGGCATCGCGGGCCTGATCTCCTTGAACTGCTGAAGTATCTCGATGCCGTCGGACCCGGGCAGAACCACGTCGATAATGGCAAGGGCCGGCTGGTATTTCCGAAGCATCTCGACCCCTTCCGCGCCCGAGCCCGCGGTCAGCACTTCGTAGCCTTCGTCGGTAAAAATATCGACAAGGCTTTTCCGGATCGATTCCTCATCGTCCACGACGAGAATGGTTTCTCTCGACATTGTTCCGCTCCTCTCCGGGCATCATAGTCCTCTCTTGTTCGGTGGTGCCGGCCCCCTACGCAAACCTCACGGCCTTCACGGCCTTGAGGCCCACGGCGCCGCGCTTCATGATGCCGTACTCCTTCAGATCAATAACCTTTTCCTTGCCCTTCTCGTCGACGACCTTCACCTGCTCGTTCTTGCGCACGGCCCGGAAGAGCGCCACCTCGCCTATTTTCACGTTTGCGAGCTTCACGCCTTTGCCCGCGCCGGTAAGGGCCGGGATCTGCTTCGCGGGAATTATCACGGCCTTGCCCTCGGTGGTGAGGAAGAGCACGTTGGGCTGGTCAATGACGCCCACGCCCATGATGCTGTCCCCGGCCTTTACGCCTGCGAACTTTTTCCCGGCGCGCGTGGTCACGCTGTTGAAGGTCGAGAGGTCGAACTTGAATCCCACGCCCTTGGCGGAGACGCTCAGGGCCGTGATTGCCGGTTTCTCCGGCCCTTCTTCTTTCGCCTTGGTCTTCTTTTTCTTCCCCTCATTCTCAGCGGGCGCAACGGCCGCATCGCCCGCGGACACGCGGGTCAGGTTCATGGCCGAGACCGGCTTCTCGCCGTCGCCGAACTTGAAGAGGTGCTGCACCGGCTCGCCGAAGCCCGAGCCTGCCGGAAGGTCGTAGGCCTTGACCACATAGGCCTTTCCCGCCGACGAAAAAATGGCGATGTTGTCCTTCGTGTTCGCCTGGATCAGGGCGAGGAGGCCGTCGCCATCCTTGAACCGGAGGTTTTCGCCCACGGTCTTGGCACGCCTGATCCAGCCCATCTGGGAAAGGATGATGGTGATGTCCTCGTGGACGATGAAGTCCTCCTGGGAAAACTCCACGTCATCGGCCGCCTTCATGACGGACTTGCGCTTGTCGCCGTATTTCTCCTTGACGTCCAGGAGCTCGGTCTTGATCAGGCCCCAGATCTTCTTCTGGCTTCCGAGGATGGCCTCGATGTCCTTCTTTTGCTTTGTCTTCTCGGCTTTCTCCTTGAGGAGCTTGTCGATTTCCAGACCCACGAGTTTGTAGAGCTGCATCTCGAGGATGGCCCTGGTCTGCTCGTCGTCGAACTTGAAGTGCTTCCTGAGCTTCTCCGCCGCTTCCTCGCGGGACTTGGCCCTGCGGATAATTTTAATGGCCGTGTCCAGGTCGTCGTAGAGCATCACGAAGGCCTTCAGGATATGCAGCCGCGCCTTCAGGAGCCGGAGATCATAATTGAGCCGCTTCGTGACGACCTCGAACCGGAAGTCGAGGAAATACTGCATCATCTCCTTGAGGGAAAGCCGCTCCGGCTCCATGTTCGGCTTAAGGGCCGTGAAGTTCACCGGGAAGTTCGACTCCAGGTCCGTGTGCTTGAAGAGGTACGCGGTCACGAGCTCCACGCTCGTTTCAGCCTTAAGCTCGAGGACGAGCCGGATCACGTCGGTGGACTCGTCGCGGACCGCCGTGACCTGGGGGAGCTTCTTGTCCTCCATCAGACCGATGATCCGCTCCAGGACCTTCGCCTTGTTCACCTGGTAGGGTATGGAGGTGAACACGATGGCCTGCTTGCCCCGCAACAGATCTTCCACGGAGTACTCGCCGCGGATCCTGACAGCCCCGCTGCCGGACTGGTAGATCTCCTTCAGCTCCTTTTTTGAGTTCAGGATCTGGCCGCTGGTGGGGAAGTCCGGTCCCTTGATGTACTTGAGCAGGTCCTTGACCTCGATATTGGAATTGTCGATGACGGCCGTGAGCCCGTCGATCACCTCGCCGAGGTTGTGCGGCGGGAAGGAGCAGCTCATGCCCACGGCGATGCCCGAGGTGCCGTTCACGAGGAGCTGCGGGAAGCGGGCGGGGAGCACCACCGGCTCCTTGAGCGAGTTGTCGTAGTTCGGACGGAAGCCGACGGTTTCCTTGTCGATCTCGACGAGGAGTTCCTCGGCTATCTTCGAGAGGCGCGCCTCGGTGTAGCGCATGGCCGCCGCCGGGTCGCCGTCGAGGCTTCCGAAATTCCCCGAGCCTTCGACGAGCGGATAGCGAAGCGAGAAGTCCTGGGCCATCCTGACCATGGCATCGTAGGCCGCCTGGTCGCCGTGAGGGTGGAACTTTCCGAGCACCTCGCCGACCACGGCGGCGCTCTTCCTGAACCTGGCCGCGGGGCCGAGGCCCATTTCCCACATGGCAAAGAGGATTCTGCGGTGGACCGGCTTGAGCCCGTCGCGCACGTCCGGAAGCGAACGGGACACGATGGTGGAAAGCGCATAGGTGAGGAAACGGCTCTCGACCTCGGAATGGAGGGCGGCGGTCAAAATCGAATCGTGCTTTGTCGGCATGAAAAACCCCTTTCCGTTTCAAAAAACTAAAAGCATCTCCCGCAGCGGCCGCGGAGAAGGTGGAGCAAAAATGCAAGAGTCGTATCTCCGCATTCTCGGCGGTGGAAAATGTATTTTCAAGCCGCCATTCTACCACAAACAGGACCTCTTTTTCAAAGTGAGATTTTTAAAAAGTAGTGTATAATAGAACCATGGTCGATTTGCTTACCAGCCAGGCGGAGGCGTACAGCCACGAGACGTTCAGCTGCGGGCACTGCGACCGGGAGTTTCAGGCCAAGGTGATCACCTGGATCGACGTCTCCCGGGCGCCGCAGGCCAAAAAGGCGCTGCTCCGGTGGGAATTCAATGTTGTCGAATGCGCCCACTGCGGCTGCCGCCACATGGCCGGCACGCCCTTTTTTTATGAGGACTTTGAGGAAGGGCTGCTCGTTGCCGTGTTCCCCCGGATCCCCGACAAGCGCGGGGCCATCGAGGCATCGATCCGGGAAAAGTACGGGTATTACCCCAGCCTTGAATATTTTTATGATATGACGCAGCTCTGGACGCTCCTCTATTTTCAGGAACACTACAAGGCGAACAGGAACCTGCGCGCCCTGTCGAAGATCGGCAAGGGCGAGCAGCGGCTCCGCACGTTTCTCCGGTTCCTCAAAGAGGACCCGATGATGATCGACATCCGCGAGAAGCTTACCGAATCCTTTTTCGGGGACGCCACGGAAGACGACCTCGTTGACATTCTCGGACAGGCTGTTTACCGACTGGAGGAGATGCTGCCGTGGCCGCGGGACCGGCGGTGCCTGTGCGGCGCCGATCTGACCAAAGAGTTCAAATGCTGCGGCAACCAGATAAAACTCGATGACCACGAGCATATGCTCTCCCGCCACTATATCATCTACTGTCCGGCCTGCGGCGAGTCCCTTGCCGGCGCATCCTGCGAGCAGTGCGGAAGGGTTTATACCTGGAAGCTGGGAGTCGTGGACTCCCATGAAGCGAGCAGGAGAGCGGGACCCGCTCCGCACGCGGCGCATGCGGAGCCCCCGAAGAACGCCCCCTAGGGCGCAGCGGCCGCGGGTTCTCAACGGTCCCTCCCAACGGTCCTCTTTCAAATAAACCAGGGAAAACATGAACAGTGCGCAGGGCCGGGTGATACAAGAGGACGCCGCCGGCGCTCTCTCCTGATCCGGCTCCCGCCTGTGTTATAATTAGAATATTTTTCGCCCGCACCCTTTCCGCTGATGGACCCAGGAGGCTTGTATGGCAGACGAAAGAACCATTGATGTCCTGCAGGTCGAAGGCGCCACGTTCCCGCCGCCCAGGGAATTCAGCAGCAAGGCATATATCAAGACTCGGAAGGAATATGAGGCGCTCTACCAGCGCTCCATCCAGGATCCCGAGGGCTTCTGGTCCGAGCAGGCCCTGGAGGCGCTCCACTGGTACAAAAAGTGGGACCGGGCCCTGGAGTATAATTTCGACAGACCCGACGTCAAGTGGTTCCTCGGCGGGAAGCTCAACGCATCCTACAACTGTCTTGACCGCCACCTGGCCACGTGGCGCAAGAACAAGGCCGCCCTCATCTGGGAGGCCGACGACGGCGCGAGCAAGACCCTCACCTACCAGCAGCTCCATCGAGAAGTAAGCCGGTTCGCCAACGTGCTCAGGAAAAAAGGGATCAAGCGCGGCGACCGGGTCTCCCTCTATCTCCCCATGGTCCCCGAGCTCCCCGTCGCCATGCTCGCCTGCGCCCGCATCGGCGCCATCCACAACGTGGTCTTCGGCGGCTTCTCCGCCCAGGCCCTCCGGGATCGCGTCAACGACTCGGGGGCGCGGATGCTCGTTACCGCCGACCGGGGCGTGCGCGGCGGCAGGTTCGTGGAGCTCAAGGCGAGCGCCGACGAGGCCCTGAAGGAATGCCCCTCCATCGAGTCGGCCATTGTCGTGCGACGGACCGACGGGGGCGTGCCCATGAAGAACGGCAGGGACACCTGGTGGCACGATGAGGTGGCCGCGCCCGACATTTCATCCTCCTGCGAGCCGGAGCAGATGGACGCCGAGGACCCCCTCTTCATCCTCTACACCTCGGGCAGCACGGGCAAGCCGAAAGGCGTGGTCCATACCACCGGCGGCTACCTTTTGTTCGCCGCCCTCACCTTCAAGTGGGTATTCGACTGCAAGGACGAGGACACCCATTTCTGCACCGCCGACATCGGCTGGGTCACCGGCCACAGCTATATCGTGTACGGCCCCCTCGCCGTCGGCGCCACGTGCATCCTCTTCGAGGGCATACCCACCTATCCCGGTCCCGACCGCTTCTGGGACATCGTGGACAAGCACCGGGTGAACATCTTCTACACCGCGCCCACGGCCATCCGCTCCCTCATGCGGGAAGGCGAGAAATGGGTAACGATGCACGACCTCTCCAGTCTGCGGGTCCTGGGCTCCGTGGGAGAGCCCATCAACCCCGAGGCGTGGATGTGGTACTACACCCATGTGGGTAAATCGAGGATCCCCATTGTCGACACGTGGTGGCAGACCGAGACGGGCGGCATCCTGATCACGCCCCTTCCCGGCGCCCATACGCTCAAGCCCGGCTCGGCATGCAAACCCTTCTTCGGCGTGGCGCCCCGGGTCCTCAAGGAGAACGGAACGCCGGCAGGCGTGAACGAAGGCGGCTACCTCGTCATCGAGAAGCCCTGGCCCGGCATGCTCCGCGGCATGTACGGCGACCCCGGGAACAAGCGCATGAAGGAGGTCTATTTCAGCAGATTTCCGGGGAAGTACTTCACCGGCGACGGCGCGCGCATAGACAAGGACGGCGACTACTGGCTCATGGGCCGCATCGACGACGTGCTGAACGTGAGCGGCCACCGCCTCGGCACCGCCGAGCTCGAAAGCGCCCTTGTGGCCCACCCTGCCGTGGCGGAGGCCGCAGTCGTGGGCTACCCCCATGAGATCAAGGGCGACGGCATCTACGCCTACGTGGTGCTCAAAGCGGGAAATGAGCCGAGCGAAGAGCTGAAGAAACGATTGCACGACCACGTGCGCAAGGAGATCGGACCCATCGCGCGGCCCGACAAGCTCCAGTTCGTTTTGGGCCTTCCCAAGACGAGGAGCGGCAAGATCATGCGCCGGATCCTGCGCAAGATCGCGAGCGGCGAGACAGAGAACCTCGGCGACATCTCGACCCTTGCCGAACCGGCCGTCGTGGACATTCTGGTGAAACAGCGGCTGTAACAGGGAGGCCCCATGGCAGACCCTTATAAGATAACCTATTCCTACACATTCAAGGACGGCAAAACGAGGGCGTTCACCCTCGCCCTTGACCGCAAGGACCTGGCGCTGATCGCCGAAAAGCCGCCGGCCCCTCCGCTCTGGGCGCTCCTCAGCCTCAACAAGTGCGGCAACTGTCCCCTCAATGAGCAGACCAGTATCTATTGCCCCGTGGCGCTGAACCTTTCGGCCATTGTCGAGGAGTTCAAGAACTTCATTTCCCACGAGAAGGTAAGCGTCGCCGTCGCCGTGGAAGAGAGGACCTATTTCAAGGAGACCACGATCCAGCAGGGCCTGAGCCCCCTCCTGGGCATCATCATGACCACCAGCGGATGCCCCATCATGGAACAGCTTAAGCCCATGGTGCGCTTCCACCTGCCCTTCGCGTCATTGGAAGACACCATCTTCAGGATGGTCTCCATGTATCTTATGGCGCAGCACCTCCGGCACCGCGACGGCAAGTCCGCGGCGTGGACGCTCGACGGCCTTGCAAAGGTCTATGCCGAGGTGGGCCGGGTGAACAGGGACTTTGCCCAGCGGCTCAGGATCGCCGCGCAGAAGGACGCCAACGTTAACGCCCTGGTGAACCTCGACTGCTTCGCCACCATGGTCCCCCTCGCTGCCGACGAGACACTGAACGCCATCAAGCCCTACTTCGCGGCCTATTTGAAGTAGGAGAAAGGGAAAAAGGGCCGGGAGGCTTGGAAAGACAACGCCCGGCCCGCTGCCGGAAAAGAGGTCTGACGGGTACAACCTGCACGAATTCAGGATCGAGTTTTTTCCCACTATCGGAGGGACGGATGGCAGACGACAAAAAGACCAATGAGGGACAAAGGCGGACCATTCTGGTGGCAATGAGCGACGCCTACGGACGCAACTATACCAGCATGCTGCTCCAGCGGTTCGGCTATCACGTCTACATGGTGAGCACGGCGAAGGAGGCGGCGGAGTTCATGTCCGCGGCGCTGCCCAGCCTTGTTATCGCAGAGGCGGGCCCGGCAAGCCCGGGCGGGTCCGGCCTCCTCGGCGCCATGAAACGGGACGTTAGGACGGAGACGGTCCCGGCCATTCTCCTGTTGTCGGCCATTGACCCGGCTGCGGAGAAGCAGTACCGTGCCGCCGGGTATGCAGACGTGCTCCCCATGCCGCTGAGAGCCGAGGCGCTCTACCGCTCCGTGCAGAAGGCAATTGAGCCCTATCCGCGCCAGAGCATCCGTGTCGCCCTGTATCTGAAGGCCAACCTGGAAGGCAATCCCGCCGGTCTCGCCCAATACGCAGTTGTCCTGTCCGAGAACGGGATGTTCGTGCGCACCACGGCGACGCGGCCCACGGACACCCGGCTTCAGGTGAGCCTCGCGATCAAGGACAGGACGATACAGACCGAAGCGGTAGTGCTCTACAGCCACGGCTTCCGCGATTACCCCTTCAAGGAGCTGGGGATGGGAATGAGTTTTGCGACGATCCGCCCCGAGGACAAAGCACACATCCGGTCATTCATCGGGGAAGAGATCGAGAAAGGCCTTTCGAAGAAGTAGGGCCTTTGCCGGATTGGAAAACCAGGTCTACCGCTTCTTCGGAGGGATAGATGGTTGACAAGGAAAGCATTCTCGAAGAGGCAAGGACGCAGGGGATCGATCTCAGCAGCGGCACGGATGAGATGGTCGCAAAGTTCGCGTACTGTGTTTCGGAACGGCTCCTCGCCGGCGACACGCTGAAAAAGGCCGTTAAGCGCGGTCTTTTCGAGATCCGGGACATGATATGACGCGGGAAGCGTATTGCACGCGGAGTTTTCCAACAACGTTAAGCGGAAAAATCCTACTTCACATCGGGGTAGCGGTAGAACTTTTTCCTGATCAGCGCGAGCTGGTCGGCGAGCCAGATTGTCTGCCTCGCGTTCTCCACGGTGATCCGGTCGCGCTCTTCGCCGATGGGCAGCGCCGTCCCTTTCAGGAGCTCATGGGTGCTCATGAGCTTTACGCCCCGGGCATAGATCTCATCGATGTACGCGGCGACATCGGCGTCGAACAGAAGGGCGGCGTCCATGGTCCGGGAGCGGAAGTCCAGGAGCTCCTCCTTCCGAAGCTCGCCTGTCTGGCCGAGCATGGTCAGCATCCCCACGATATCCCCATATACCTCCCGCCGCCTCGAATGGAGGGACCTCCTCGTGCCCCCGGCGCCGCGGAAGGAGCGGTAGACCAGGTAGGCGGTGCCTGCCGTGATGAGCAGCAGCAGGACGGTCTGGAGTATGTTCAGGAGCAGGAGCGTATTCACGATTTTCACACCTCGACTGAGAATGACCCGTACCGATACTTCAAATGTAGCACAATTCGAAGGGCCACGGAAAGGGCACGGAAGGGCAATTCTTTGCCCCTGACATCGAGAGGCATCGTATGATACACTATTCTTAGTCATCGCCAGGTCGCCTGTTGATTATCCGGAGGTGTCACGATGAGGCTTTCGAGCGACGAGAGGGGCGAGCTTGGCTACGCGAAGTCCCTTCTGGAAAATCCCGGCCTTGCCGCAAAGATCACCAACGTCATCGGAGCGCCCGTAGAAAGAGGTTTTGCACTGCTCCCCGCGAAATGGTCCGATGCGGTGAACCGCGCCACGCGGGCGGCCCTCTGGAAGGCGCTCGATGCGGCTGTGGCAACCGTGGGCGACAACGGGCCCCGGCGGTCCGCCGATGTCCTTCACCGAATGCTCGTGGCCGCAACCGGAGCAACAGGCGGGGCCTTCGGTCTTCCGGCGCTGCTGGTAGAGCTGCCCATTTCAACGACAATCATGCTGCGCTCCATCGTTGATGTTGCCAGAAGCCAGGGGGAGCGGATCAAGGAGCTCGAGACGAAGCTCGCCTGTATCGAGGTCTTTGCCCTGGGAGGCCCGTCCAAGCGCGACGACGCCGCCGAGACGGGATACTTCGCGGTGCGGGCCGCCCTGGCCACGACGGTTTCGGAGGCCGCGCAGTACATCGCGGAGAGGGGCCTGGCCCAGGAGGGCGCACCGGCCCTCGTCCGGTTCATCGCGCAGGTCGCTGCCCGCTTCGGCGTCGTTGTCTCGGAGAAGGCGGCAGCGCAGGCCGTGCCGATCATCGGCGCAGTGGGCGGCGCCGCCGTCAACCTTATCTTCATCAAGCATTTTCAGGACATGGCCCGCGGTCATTTTATCGTGCGAAGGCTGGAACGCGCCCATGGGCAGGATGTCGTCAGGGCGGAGTATGAGACGATGGTCGCGCGGAAAGCGGAGTGACGGGCGCGGAATCGGGAGAGGCAACAGCACCGGGCCGCCCCTTTTCCCTGGCGGGCCTTCCCGATCATCTTCCAAATTGCAGCTGATACAGATTGTGGTAGATCCCCTTCTTGGCCATCAACTGCTCATGGCTTCCCATTTCCGCGAGCTCGCCCTTATCGATCACCATGATCTTGTCCACGTGCCGTATCGTTGACAGGCGGTGGGCAATGATGATCGAGGTCCGTCCCTTGATGAGCCTCGTGAAGGCGTCTCTGATGAGGAGCTCCGTCTCCGTATCCACACTGGAGGTCGCCTCGTCGAGGATCACGATCCTTGGATCGAAGGCCAATACCCTGGCGAAGGAGATGAGCTGTTTCTGCCCGAGCGAGAGCGTGCTGCCCCGTTCCTGCACCTCTTCCCGGTATCCCTTGGGCAGCTTTTCAATGAACGCATGGGCGTTCACCTGCCGTGCCGCCTCATAAACGCGCTCCGGCGGTATTCCCGCCTCTCCCAATCGTATGTTGTACTCAATATCGCCTGCAAAGAGGAACGCATCCTGGAGGACGATACCGATCCGCCTTCTCAGGAAACGCTTGTCCATTTTCCGTATATCAATGCCGTCGATCAGGATCCTGCCCTGCTGAATGTCATAGAACCGTCCGATCAAATTAATAAGAGAGGTCTTGCCTGCTCCGGTGGCGCCGACGATGGCGACGCTTTCCCCGGGTTCCAGGTGAAAGGTTATTCCCTTGAGCGCATGGCCGTCGTCATTATAGGAGAAGGACACATCCTGAAAAGCGATCTCCCCCCTCACCTCAGGCAAGACGACCGGTCGTTGGGGATCGGGCATCTCCTCCGGCGTATCAAGCAGGCTGAATATCCTTTCCGAGGACGCCAGGGCGGCCTGCAGGATGTTGTATTTTTCGGACAGGTCCCGTATGGGCTGAAAAAACCTCTGGACATACTGGATAAAGGCCACCAGCACCCCGAGCTGTATGGCGCCTTGTATGACCTCCCCGCCTCCCTGCCAGAGAATGATCCCCAGGGCAAGCGACGAAAAGACCTCGACAACGGGGAAGTACACGGCGGAGTACAGGAGGGACTTCAACTGCCCGTCCCGGTTCTCTTTGTTTATCCTTTTGAACCGGTTGAGGTTCTCCTCTTCCCGGTTGAACAGCTGCACGGTGCTCATGCCGGAAACGTTTTCCTGAATGAAAGAATTCATCTGTGCGGTGGTCACCCGGATGTTCCCGTACACGTCCCGCGTCTTGTCCCCGTAGCGTTTTGCCAGGTAGAGGAGCGGACAGAGCGCCAGCAGCGTCAAGAGCGCGAGCTTTCCGTTCAGCAGGAACAGCGCCGCGATGATGCCGATGAGCGTAATGAGGCCTCCGGCCGTTTCCACGATGCCCTGCGTGGACAGCTCGCTCAGGGTCTCCACATCGCTTACGACCCTTGTCACGATCCCGCCGACGGGATTGCGATTGAAGAAGGAAAGGGACATTTTTTGAAGGTGCGAGAACAGCGATAACCGTATATCATGCATGATCCCCTGCCCGAAGACCTGCATGCCGTAGGTCTGGACATATTGCAATGAGAACGTGGCGAGGAGCACGACGAGATAAACGCCGACGATCCAATTCAGCCCGGCCCAGTCGTTTTTGAGAATGTAGCGGTCTATCGCGACCTTTACCAGATAGGGACCGGCCAGCTGCAGAACGGAGATCACGATGAGCAGAAAGAAAGACAGGGCGAGCTGCTTTTGGTAGGGCCTGAAGTATTCCAGCAGCCTCCTCATTAATCTGATATCGGAGGCCCGGCTGCGGACCCCGTCCTTGTGAGCAGTCGTCTGCATTCTATTCCTCGATGATTTCCTTCTCCAGGAAGAGCTGCTGTTTATAGATCCGGTTATAGAGCCCGCTCTGCGAGACGAGCTCGTCGTGCGTGCCGACCTCGACGATCCTGCCGTCGTTCATAAGGGCGATCCTGTCCGTTTTCCTGGCGATCGAAATCCTGTGGGAAATGATAATGACCGTCGTGTCCTTGAAGGCTTCCCTGATATTCGTGAACACCCGCTCCTCGGTGTCGGCATCCAGATTTGAAAAGGCGTCGTCGAGGATCAGGACCTTCGGTCTTTTAATAATCGCCCGTGCCAGCGCCACCCGCTGCTTCTGGCCGCCCGACAGCGTTACGCCCCGCTCGCCGATAAGGGTATCGAGGCCATGGGGAAATATCTTACAATCGCTCTCCAGGCCGGCCGTCGCCGCCGCCCTATCGATTTCCTCCTTTGTTGCCGTTCCTGCGCCGAAGGCGATGTTCTCCCCGATGGTATCGGAAAAGAGAAAGGGCTCCTGGTCCACATAGCCGATGAGCTCCCGTAGCAGTCGAAGCGGCATCTGCCGCGTATCAGAGCCATCGATACGGATCGAGCCGGAAGCGCAATCGTATATCCTCGGGATCAATTTTACGAGCGTGCTTTTGCCCGACCCCACGGGGCCGACCAGCGACAGCGACGTTCCGGCCGGGATGGCGAGATTGATATCAAAGAGGACGTTGTTCCCGTTGTCATAGGAGAAGGCGAGGGACCGGATTTCGATTTCGCCTGAAAAGGCCCGCTGCGTTCCCGTTGTCTCCGGACGGAACAACGGGACGCGCTCCTCCCCGACCCCGTCGCAAATTTCCGGTTCGATGGCAAGTATCTCATCGATCCTCCGCATCGAGGCGATCCCCCGCTGGGACAGATTTATCATGAAGCCGAGAGCGGCGAGGGGCCACGTAAGCATTGCCAGGTATCCATTCAAGGCCACATAACCGCCGAGCGTTATCCGGCCCTGGATGACCTCCCGGCCGCCGATCCAGAGGATGAGGGCCATGGTAACGCCGGTGGTAAAGACCATAAGGGGGAAAAACACTCCCGACATCCGTGCCAGGGAAAGTTTTTTTTCGATCAGGCGCAGGTTCAGTTTTTTGAACCGGTCCAGTTCATGGGCTTCCTGGGTGTATGCCTGGATGACCCGGATGCCCGAGATGTTCTCATGTACCTGCGAGGACAGCTCTGATAATTTCTGCTGGACCGATTCGGCCCGTTGTCGTATCCCGCCTTTGAATCTCGCAACGATAAGCCCGGCTGTTGTCATCGGCACAAGGGAGAGGATGGTCAGTTTGACATTGATTGCCAGCATCAGGACCAGGCAGGCGGGAATTACTATGGCCGAGTCGACCATGGTCGCAATGCCGATCCCGAGAAACTCCCGTATGATCTGGAGATCGTTCGTGGCCCGGGACATAAGGTCCCCGGTCCTTGTATGCTGGAAAAACCCCCAGGGGAGCTTCTGTAGATGCTGGAAATAGCGGTTCCGCAGATCGTATTCGATCCTGCGGGAGATGCCCAGGAGATGCTTCCTCCAGAAAAAGCGAAACACCATCTGGAGTCCGACCACCGCCACCAGCAGAACGGCATAGGTCAGAAGGGGGTCCCGCGCTGTCTGAAGGGAGAATGAAGCAAGCGTGGGAGGCGGGGCATCAGCATTCTTCACATGGTCAACGGCGAGTTTTATCAGCAGCGGAGGCGCCAGGCCGAAGAGATCGGACAAAATAAGGGAAAGGGCCCCGACGATCAATGCATATCGGTATTGTTGTACAAGCGAAAAAAGATTTTTCAACGCATTCATCTGCCCAAGGGTTTGTCCATGACAGCCAGGCAAAGGGCCTTGCGGAAATCGGCATGCCCGGGGGATATCCCGCATCATGGCATCTGCGCATACCTCTTCAAAGAGGCGCTTACCGTGAGTGTAACACAAGGACTTCATGCCTTCAAGCGCCTATCCGCATTATAGGGTCATGGCTGCTCTCAGGACGGCAGGCGCAGGGCTGACAAAAGTATGCGAATTTATAACTACCCAGGTCAGCCACTTCGCTTCGGCGCAAGGCGCGCCAGAGTGCCGGGTGACGATTTCAGCGCTGCGGCGCGGCACCCGCAACGCTTTCGCTTCGCACGCGTTGTTTCGGCAGCGGCGGCGTACCGGTGTTGATCTTGGGCGCGCTTCGTTGCGCCTGTGCTCAGCGGCAGACCTGAGTAGTTATGCGAATTTTAAAATCAAGCGTAACATCTTGATTAATAGGATAAAACTTGACCTTGACTTTTCCGGATATTATGCTTAAATTAAGTAACGTAAAATTTATGGTATATACTGTTTTATTTGGTAGCAGGTGGTTCACGGGAGTTCAGGGACGACAGGAACATTTTGGACCGGCCGTGCAGAGCAGAGAATGCCTGTCAGGCTTATGGAAGAATGGAAGAAATGACGGGGATTCCATTATTCAGCGAACGATCCCCTGATGGACACAGCGCATTTACTGAAAGGAGGTGAAAGGAATGAAGACACTCGCAGATTTGACCCGCTTCAAGGGCACTGCAGCCGAAGATCTGAAGGCGTTTCCTTATGACCACAGCATTCAGCGTCGGCTGGCAAATCCCGCATCGTCTGGCCTCAAATATCTCTGTAAGAGCAGCACGGCTTTTGATGGTGAGACAGACAACGGTGGAGATGACGCATAGCTGCGGAATTGATCCCGGATAGGGCGTGAAGAAGGGCTCCTTTTTGCGCAGTATCCGGGATTTACTTTGCGCGGGCGCCGGACGACCAGGGAGAGCGAAACGAGAACGCCTTGGCCGGGAAGGCCTTTGAACCGATTGAAGCATATGAACCCTATCACCTTCATCTATACCAATTCTCTGGATATGACGGCCGATCTTCTGATCTCCAGGATCGGGACCGAGGAAATATTCCGGTTCAACGTCGATTTGTGGCGTGAATACAAGATAAAGATCGATCACGCCGGGCTCACCATTGAAAATTCCGCCGGCCGCCTCATCACCGGCAATGGTATCGTCAAGTTCTACTGGCGCAAGCCATTCATGAGCCAGTACCTGTATCCCCAGCGAACGATACCTTCCGAACTCGTCTATATGGAAGAAGAACTGTCCTATGCCATGCGCGATATGGTCAATCTGGCCTGGTCCGAGGGAAAGATCGTCCTGGTAGAGCCCCTGGCGGACTCACGGGTGGGCAAGTTCGTCCAACTGAAAGTCGGCGCAAAATATTTTAAAATTCCGCCCTATAAGTTTGTAAGCGGCTCACCAAATTTTCTTGAGCCGGGAAAATCATCCATTGTCAAGAGCCTCACCTCCAAGCGGGTGAATAAAGATTCAGTTCTCTATACCACCAGGGTCCAGGAGGACCAATTGGACCCTTCTACGCCCTGGATGATCCAGGATTACCTCCCCGCTTCCTGGGATGTCACGGTCGTCTTTGTCAGAGACCGGATGTACGGGTTCGAGCTTAATCGAGACGGTTTCCTGGACAAGACCGTGGACTGGCGCGAGACCGGAGGGCCGGAAGCCGCCGATGCATGGCGTCGTCATCAGCTCCCCAAGCCCCTGGAGGATTCCATCGTTCGTTTCATGAGCGACCTCGGTCTTCATTACGGACGGCTGGACCTGCTCTTTACCGGCGAAGATTATTATTTCCTGGAAGTGAACCCCAACGGAGAATGGGCGTGGCTCGATTTTTACGGTGAGATCGGGCTGCTGGGCACAATGATCGAGGAAATATCACCCCGTACCACCCGTTTCAGCATCCCGATCCCACGGTGGATACGATGATACGAAAGGAAGAAGAGCGAGGCATGCCGCATCTGCCTGTCACCATGAAGGGAAAAACCCCATGAAAGAACGGGAGACACCTTCGGCCAGGACCACGGTCTTTCTTTCCAAACCCCGTTCCGCGACGGAAATGCTGCGACGCGCGGCAGTTTATTTACGTCCCTACAAATGGAGCGCTGCGGCAAACATCCTGTGTTCGCTGCTCTCGCTCGGGTTCTTCCTCACGTTTCCTCACGTTACGCAATACATCATCGATGACGTAATCGGCGGTAAAAAAATCCACCTGGTGCTGCCGGCCATCCTCTGCCTGCTCGGGGCCTTCCTTTTCCGCGATCTTTTCAATACGCTGCGCATTTTTGTCAACAGCACGTTTGAGCAGAACGTCATCTATGACATGCGCCGGGACGTTTATGCCCGGCTGCAACGGCTGCCGGTCAACTACTTCGATCAGCGCGCTTCGGGCGATCTGATGACACGGTTGATGGAGGATGTTAATTCCGTTGAACGCGTATTGATCGACGGCGCTGAACAAGGGGTAGTTGCCGTCTTGAGCGTGGCAGTTGTCCTGATTATTTTACTCGTGAAGAATGCGTCCCTGGCGATGGTTGCGCTCATTCCATTGCCCATCCTGATGTTCGGCGCGCTCTGGTACACGATGACCGCCCATCAGCGTTATCGTCTGCAACGAGTGGCTGCCGGTGTCATGAACTCGCTGCTTGCAGACAACTTGCAGGGCATCCGCCAAATCAAGGCGTTCGACCGTCAGCGGCATGAAAATGGCCGTTTCGCCGCACGTGCCGATGCATTGCGCCAGGGGACCTTGGGCGTGATGAGGGTCTGGGCCCTGTATTCGCCGGCCATGGCGTTCACGGCTTCGCTGGGAACGGTGCTTGTCTTGTGGATCGGCGGTCCCATGGCGATCGCCGGGGAAATGAGTCTGGGCGAACTGGTCGGTTTTCTCTTCTACCTCTCGCTCTTCTACGATCCGATCGGCCGTTTACACGGCTTGAACCAAATGGCGCAATCGGCACGAGCCGCCGGTGAACGCGTGTTCGACATCCTGGATGCAAAAGAGGAGCGCAGAAAAACGAACAGCGCCTCGACCTTTCATGAGACTGTTCGCGGCGAAGTACAGTATGACAATGTCAGCTTCGGTTACGATTCCAACCGCATTGCCCTGAAAAATATTTTTTTGCACGCTCGTCCCGGCCAAATGATCGCGCTGGTCGGACCAACCGGCTCGGGCAAGTCCACCCTGGTAAATTTGCTGCCTGCCTTTTACGAGCCAACCTCCGGCCGAATCACCATCGATTCCCGGGATATCAGGGGGGTATCGTTCGAGTCGTTGCGCGCCCAGATCAGCGTTGTCAGCCAGGAAGCCTTTTTGTTCAACGGCACGGTGCGCGAAAATATTTTATACGGAAAGCTCGAGGCCGCCGAGGAAGAGCTGCTGGCGGCGTCATATGCGGCAAACTGTCATGAATTCGTCGCTCGATTGCCTCGCGGTTACGATTCCGACGTCGGCGAGCGCGGCGTAAAACTCAGCGTCGGTGAAAAACAGCGAATCAGCATCGCGCGGGCGCTTTTGAAAAATGCGCCGATCCTCATCCTCGATGAGGCCACGGCCAGCGTTGATACCGTGACAGAGAAGCTGATTCAAGAGGCCCTGCAACGGCTCATGGCCAACCGTACGAGCTTCGTTATCGCCCACCGCCTGAGCACGGTCCGCAACGCCGATCAAATTCTCGTTATGAGCCGCGGCGAAATTGTCGAGAGCGGTTCCCATGAGGAACTGCTCAAATACGGCGGCATGTACAGCAGCCTGTCCTGCATTCTGCATGAGGACGCTCTCAAGGATAATTTTGAAAAGAACGGGGTCTTATTCTGAAGCGATTATCTGATAAGGGGATCACGTGCTAAAGACGCTGTATGAAAAATGTTACGTCGCGCCGTATGTGCGCCATGCTTGGGTCGGCGATCGAGCGGTGATTTTGGATCTGCATTCTGAATCGTATTTTGCACTGGACCCGACCGCGTCGCAGATCTGGTTGCAAGTAACGCTCCAGAACACCCGGGAGGAGAGCTTGCGGAATCTGAAGGAACGGTATTCCGCTGACGCAGCCCGCGTGGAAGCCGACGTTGACGCTTTCGTGCAAAGGTGCTTGACGGCCGGACTGCTGACCGACAGGCAGTCAACACCCCCTCAAACGAACGGAGAATCAGCCCAGAGAGGACCGGCCCGGGGATTATTCTCAATCAGAGCATGGTGGAGCTTGTTTCACACGACTCGCTGGCTCTCCCGGCACGGTTTCTTCCGAACCTATAAGGCTGCTCTGCGGATGGCGAAGCCCAAAGAGGATCGAGCCGGCCACAGGGGAAAGTTGCTGTCCAAGGCAGTCAGGGCCTTCGCACGGGCGGAAAATTACTTTTATTTAAAAAAGGCGCCGCGGGACTGCCTCCCCAGATCGCTGGCGCTTTTTCGGTTTCTTCGGTCTGTCGGGCTGCCGGCAGAGCACTGCATCGGTGTTCAGCAGTTCCCCTTTTTGGCGCACGCTTGGACACAGTGTTGCGGTCATGTGGTGCATGAGGATTCATCGAATCCGGAACGGTTTACGATCATTGCGAGGATATCGGCGTGAAGAGATTTTCAGGAAGGGTTCAAGGTAAAGTCCTCTACTGCCATCCGGGCGCGGAGCGCTATCAGCAGTATCAGGTGCTCTGGCGGGGCTATCTCGCCAATAGGGATGAAATCCTCAGGGAAGCGGAGCGGCGACAGACACTCCTGGCAAGCGGCTCGGAAGGGGAACTCTTTGCCCTGGCCTATCACTGGTGGGGCGATGCCATCCAGTCCCATCTGTTAGGAGAATATTCCGTCGCTCTCTTCGATGAATCAACCGCCTCGTTGTTTCTTACCCATGATGCCCTGGGTCTCGTGCCGATGTTTTACCGTCACCAGGCCGGAAACGTGTTTTTCGGTTCGCATTTGGAGGACCTGGCCCTGACGACTGGCGGAGGCGATTTGGATGAAGAGTATATCGCTGATTATGTGGCCAACTGCACGTACTCATCAGAACGAACGCCGTATCGTACGATACGGCGTTTAAGCTTCGGGTGTTCTCTGATTTATCGGTCGGACAGGGTCACCGTACGGCGCAGTTGGGACCTGAGCCACACGCAGCCGATCACGGGAGAGGATCGTGATTACGAGGATCGTTTCCTTACGCTTCTGAACCAAGGGGTCACGGGCGCGCTCCGGGCGCAAGGACCTGTCTGGAGTGAGCTCTCGGGTGGTCTTGACTCCTCGACCGTTGCCTGTATGGCAGCCCGGTCCGGGGCCGGGACGCTTGAAGCCATCTCGATCGTTTACGACCGATACGCCCGGGCCGATGAATCGAAATGGATGCGATTGGTCCTCGACCAATATCCGATGCCCTGGCACCGTCTGGACGGCGACGATCTCCTGCCCTACTCCGAGCTTCCGGACCGTTTTCTCGCGGAACCTGGTTTACCGATGATCGACTGGAGTTGGCGCCGACGCTACGAAGAGCTGGTGAGCGAACAGGGAGTTTCCGCTGTTTTGACCGGCCAGGGAGGGGATTTCGTGTTGCTCGGGAACGGCACACAGCCCTACTACCTGGCTGATTTGGGACGCACCCTGAAACTGGGGCTCCTCTTCTCGGAGTTGTCCCGTTGGCAACAGGCCGATCGTCAAAAACGATCGATCCTCTATTGGCTCGTAAACTATGTCTTCAGTCCCCTGGCCGGTTACGCGCGCAGGCGCCCCCTCCGGGCCGTCTGGCATCCGAAGACCTCCCCATGGATCCACCCGGAGTATGCCCGGAAAATGGCACTCGATGAGCGCGGATGCCGAACGGCATCGAGCGACTATCGCTCGATCGAACAATACTGGTTCATGGAGAAGCTGTCCGCGCTCAGTGGACGAATCGCCAATTTGAACCAGACACCTCAAGCGTTTGAGTTCAGGCACCCGCTCTTATATCGACCGTTAATCGAGTTCATGTTCTCCCTCCCCGCGGACCAGAAGTTCGATCCTGAGATGGACCGCTCCCTGCAGCGACGGGCAATGAAAGCAATACTGCCTGAATTGCTGAGGTTAAGGCGGGATAAGACGATATTTGACCAGCCCTGCTATGAGGGGCTTCGCACAGGAAAGGTATGGGGCGGACTTCTTACGAACTCTCCACGAGTTGTCGAGAGAGGGATTGTGGACGGTACTCTATGGACCCAGGCGGTCGAGCAGGCCAAACTGGGACATACCCATTTTCTGCCTCAATTTGAAGCGGTGGCGACGCTGGAAATATGGTTGCGTCAACTTGAGAACCTGAAATCCAATGCATCAGGCGGCTTACGTGAGATTGACTGGTCTCTTGCAAGTCGAGCAAGGAAGTGCCGGCAGGAACCAATGGCATGGAAAACGTGAGAGGAAAGGAGGTGACAAATATGAAGACGAATTACGAGAGTCCGGAAATGGTATGCATGGGCACGGTCGTTGAGCTGACGGCTGGACAAGGCGGGGATTCAAAAGACAGCACCGATTATTGTATCCCGGTTTCGATGTAGGCCTCGTCTCCGAGGAGCCGGCGCCAACTACACATTATTGGCTCACCTGTAAGATTAGTCACTCTCCTAATCAGGTGAGCTATTTTTTTGCATTAATGTAATTCAGACTTCAATAAAATCAGCATGGATTATCCGGTTTTGTTCTGCTACAATAGGGCCGATTGCAGCAACGTTATTGTCGGGGAGGACTTATGGGTCTCTTTGAACGGGTGGTCAGCGCGCTCGGGAGCGGGGAAGAAAGCGCGCCAAAGGAAAAGCCGGGCAGGAACGGGCCGTGCTGGTGCGGAAGCGGAAAGAAGTACAAGAAGTGCCATCTTCCCGAAGATGACAGGAAGGCGGCGGCAAAGGCCTGCTCCCTGAGCTGCGGCCCCTCGTGAAGCTCCTCGTGAGCTGAGTTTCAGCTCGCGACGTTGACGGGACAGGCCCCTGAACAGGGTTTCAGACTTGCCGCTGCGGGAACAGGTCACGTCCTGCGGAAAAACCGCAGAGAACCGTGGAGAAGAATGCCTGCGAAGAAGATCTACATAATTTCCGATGCCACCGGCCAGAGCGGTCTGCACATTCTGAGGGCAGCCATCGTGCAGTTCGAGCATGTCCGCACAAAGATGATGGTTTTCCACGATATTGATTCAAAGCCCAGCCTCAAAAAGATCCTCGACCAGGCCAGGACGGACAAGGCCCTCATCGCTTTTACCTTTGTCAGAAAAGGGATGAGGGACTATGCCAGCGAATACTGCCTGAAGAACGCTATTTACCATCTCGACATCCTGGGCCCGCTCATCAGCAACCTTTCTTCCTATCTCCATCGGGAACCGCTCGAAACCCCGACCCTGCTCAGAAAGGTCGATGAACGGTATTTCAAGCGTATCGATGCGATAGAGTATACGCTGGGCCACGACGACGGCAGGGGCGCCGAGCGCCTGAAGGAGGCCGACATCGTTCTCGTCGGTCTCTCGCGGACATCCAAGACGCCGACCTCTTTCTACCTGGCCCAGGAGGGCTTCAAGGTCGCAAATGTCCCCATCGTCCCGGGCATTCCCTTGCCTGAAGAGCTTTTCGAGATCGACCAGCACAAGATCGTCTGTCTCAATATAGACCCCGAGGTCCTCCAAAAAGTGAGGAAGGTGCGTCAAGAACATTCCGGTCTCAAGCCGAGTTACAGCGACTTGAAGAAAGTCTTTGCCGAGGCCGAGTATGTCTGGGACCTCGTCAAAAAACACAGGAGCTGGAAAGTCGTCGATACGACGAACAAATCCATTGAAGAGACCGCGTGGGAGATCATCCACCATGTTTTCGGGGATGAACATGGTGAATATAATTGATGCACTCGTAAAAAGTCCGTAACCGCCCTTTTTCGTCATTCCCGTGAAAACGGGAATCCAGTCTTTTCAGCCAGTTTCCTGCTTTCTGGATCCCCGCCTTCGCGGGGATGACGACTTTTTACGAGGTCGTCATAATTGACTCTGTCGTAAAAAAGACCTTTTCACCGCCGGGATCGCCGCCCTGCGACGCGGAGCGGGCCGGTCCTGCACACGGCGCAGAGGGAGGCGGGCCTTTTTTGAACAACTGATCGAAAAAAGAATAATCAGAACATCGATGTAGTCGTAAAAACTAAAAATTCACCGCAGAGGCGCTGAGACGCTGAGAAGAACGTATTGAAATTAAGGAGCTTTTCTCCGTGCCTCCGCGTCTCTGCGGTAAAAGGTTCTGACAATACGTACCGCGGAAACGGGGGGAATGAAATGAAAAAAAATTATGCAAGTGCTTCTGTATGCCTTTTCATGCTCCATCTCATCCTTGTCCCTTCTCTCGGGCTCGCCAGTGAAAGATGTTCCCTGTTCGGAGGCGCCTGCCGGGACGCCTGCGGCCCGAACGAACGCGCGGAAGCGGGCGCCTTCGAGGACTGCGGGGAAAGGCAGGAATGCTGTGTTGTTCACGATGCCGGGCAGGACAGGGTCCGGTGCTGCATCTATTCCTTTGACCGGCAGAATTTCGGCCCGGGCAATTGCGGGGCGCCGGAAAACAACGTCTGCTCGAAGGGTGCGGCAACCCCGGTTGCTTGCGAAGAACTGACCATGTGCAAGTAGGGGCAGGCTGGTCAGTCTACACATCGCCCGGTCAGGGCGGAATACGGAATGGAGAAGGCGAACAGGGATCCGGAAATGACGGCCATGCTTCCAAAAACCAGACCCGGCGCGGTTGCCGAACAGCATGCCGCGCACATTCCGCGGTACAAGGTCCTGCTTCATAACGACGACGTGAACAGCATGGAGCACGTGGTCCGCGCCCTGATGCAGGTGTTCAAGTTCGCACAGCGCCGGTGCGAGCGGATCATGCTGGAAGCGCAGGAGAGCGGCGTGGCGCTCTGCACCGTGGAGCCCCTTGAGCAGGCCGAGCTCCATCGGGACCAGCTGCAGTCGTTCTCGCTGGTCGCCACGATCGAGGCGGAATAGGCGGCCGTCTTTTCCCTCCTCCTCTCTTGACAAACCCCGGAGACATGATATTCTTTATCCACGCCGGTCCATCGGCGGTCCTGAAAGGAAGGAATGATGAACGGGGAGAGAAGGATCCAGACCGTCATTGCCGTGGACGGCAGCACGTCCATGCTCTTTTTCCTCGGGACGCTGATCCAGCGGCTCGGATACAACGCCGTCCTGGCGCGGAGCGCAGAAGAGGCCCTCCGCGCGATGGAAGAGGGCGTCCCCGCGTGCGTGCTGACGGAGATCACCCTGCCGGGCATGAGCGGCATGAACCTGCTGAAGCGCATGAAGGAGAACCCTCGCCTTCAGAACGTTCCCGTCATCATTCAGAGCGCCCAGGCCGACCCGGCGATCCGGGACGTCTGCCTGGGCCTGGGGAGCGCCGCCTACCTCGCCAAGCCCGTTGATCCGGAGGCCCTCTTCCATGCCGTTGAGGGTTTGTCCCAATCCCCGGGCCGTCGCAATGTCCGTATCACCACGTCCCTGCCGGTTGTGCTGGGGGACGGGCCCGCAGCAACGGGGCCGGAACAGGACGAGCGCGTCTCCGCCATATCCGAGGGCGGCCTTTACGTAAGAACGCTCCACGCGCGGCCGAAGGGCGCCGTCATCCCGCTTACGATCGTGGTCAACGGGCAGGAGATAACAGCGAAGGCCCGGGTGCTCTACGGCTACGCCCCGGGCAGGGGGCCGTTCAAGGAGCCGGGCATGGGCATGAAGTTCGTTGAGATCTCTGAAAGCGACCGGGAGCTGATAGGGGAGTACATCCGGGAACAGCTCTTGACCCCGGCGGAGCCGAAAAAGGGCGAGGGCCAGGCGGGCGAAAGAAGACCATGAAGAAGATACGGTGCCGGACCGGCTGCGGGGCGTGCTGCATCGCGCCATCCCTCTCGTCAACGATCCCCGGCATGCTTCGGGGAAAACCGGCGGGAGCGCGGTGCGTGCAGTTGACGCCGGACAATCTCTGCAAACTCCACGGAAATCCGGAGCGCCCCGCGGTATGCGGTTCCTACCAGGCAACGGAAGAGTTCTGCGGCGCCGACCGGAGCGAGGCCCTGCAGCTCCTCCATGAGCTCGAACTGATCACCGGCGGATGAAGAGAGCTTGTCGGGCCGCACGGCCATTTTCGCCTTCTGCCACGGTTCATTCCATCAAGTAGAGAAACACACGGGAGACCTGTGATGCGAGTATGGTGTTGTGCGGTCCTGTTGCTTATCTTGCCGATTGTCTGTTCCGCCGCCGATACCGCGCTGCCTGCCGGCCCCGAGGGGGCTGCGCCGGCGTCATACGCGGGAGCGGGGGAGCCGCCCGAGGGCGGCGACCTTGCGCTGAACCTGCGGCCCCATGAGCCCATGTATTTCTCCGCCGGGTGGCGGGGAACGTCGAACGCGAAGTTCCAGGTGAGCTTCAAATACCGGTTTGCCGATCACCTGTTTTTCGGGTACACCCAGACTTCGGTGTGGGACCTTGGCGCGGATTCGGAGCCGTTCTATGACAGCAGCTACCGTCCGAGCTTTTTCTATGCCACGAAGAACGACGGCGCCGGCCGGTCGGGCGGCGCCCACACGGGTTGGCAGGCCGGGGTCGAGCACGAATCGAACGGCAAGAGCGGCGCGGAGTCACGGAGCATCAACATCGCCTTTATCAGGCCGGTCTTCGTCATCAACCGGACCGGGAACTGGCGCTTCCGCGCGGCCCCCAAGGTCTGGGCATATATTGATAAAAGCGAGAACACCCGGATCGACGACTATCGCGGGTATGCCGACGTGCTCCTGGCGTACGATATATTCAAGGGCTTCGGCGTGCTCGACGGGCTGCAGATTTCCGCGAATCTCAGGAAAGGCACAGAGAAGCACTATGGCAGCATCCAGGTCGACCTTTCCTACCCTCTCGGCTCGGTAATCTATGCCCATCTCCAGTATTTCAGCGGCTGGGGAGAGACGATCCTGGACTACGACCAGCGGTTTCTGTCCCAGGTCCGCCTGGGCGTCATGGTTGTCCGCTGGTAGCTGCGGCATCAGCTGCCGCCTTATGGCGGAGACCCGCGGCGCCGATCACGCCTCCACAAAGCACAGGTCGTTGTCCCCGAACTGGCAGTCATCGGGCAGCACTGCCTGCTCGCCATGCCCCATAATCATGTCCTTGACCGCCTGGAGCGCACCGGGTTCGGCATGGGGAATTTCGGGAATCCCCGCCTCAAGGATACCGCGGACCTCTTCCGACCCATTCCGCAGTTCCTCGACCCCTTCGTGCTCGAGCAGGGGCGCCTTCCGGGAGTTCTCTTCTATTTTCTTTAAGAGCCCTTTCATGGTTCACTCCCCCCTTTCCGGTAATCTCTTGCTATATTTAAATTATAGCACCATGCTGAGGGGTCGAACATATCGGATTTTCAGATGAAAACGGACGGTTAAGATCCGGTCAAACAGCAAAAGGTATTGCAGATAATGGAAAAATTCACTATACTACCGCTTACCAGGAGGGAAGGCACCTCAATTCATTACCGCATGGCAGATATGCCGAAAAGGTTCTCGCCCTGAGCTTCCAGAGCGTTGCCGGGCTGTGGTCGTAGGCGGAGGAGAACGGCCGGGGCTAATGAGAATGACCGGTAGTTTTTTCTTAATGAGGGCAGAGCCGGCGTTTGAACTGTGAAAACAATACCCGTGAGAGACGGCGAATGACAGCGAAGAAGACGGCAATACCACGACGAAAGAACATGGGCATATCAGGCGAACCAATTCGGGACGCACTGCGTCCCGAATTCTATGAGTCCGTCGCCGACGTGATCCGGACGGCGCGGGGTAAAGCATACCGCGCCGTCAACACTGTTATGGTCGAAACGTACTGGGATGTCGGGCGGATGATCGTTGAAGAGGAGCAGCAGGGCAAGGAACGGGCGGAGTACGGCCAGGCCTTGCTTTCGAATTTGGCTCTCAGGCTGACAGAAGATTTTGGAAAGGGCTATTCCGAAAGAAACTTGCGAAATTTTCGGCAGTTTTACCTATGGTTTCCAATTCGGAACGCAGTGCGTTCCGAATCTCCCCCCACTCACAAAGCGGAACGACTGCCGGACAATTCGAAGTCAATTCGTCACGCACTGCGTGACGAATTGACTTGGACTCATTATAGGCTCCTGATGCGGGTGGAGAAACCTGATGCTCGTGCTTGGTATCTAAACGAAGCCGCAGACCAGAACTGGAGTACTCGTATTCTTGATCGCCAGATCAATTCCCTCTACTATGAACGTCTCAAGATGAGCCGTGACAAGAAGCCCATTATCGAAGAAATGCAGGAGAAGACGGCGCTCCTCGCCCCATCACCCAAGGATTTCATCAAGGACCCCTACGTGCTCGAATTTCTCGGGCTCAAGGACACCCTCGATTTCCGAGAATCCGACCTTGAACAGGCCATCATCGGCAAACTACAGGCGTTCATGCTTGAGCTGGGCAAAGGCTTCGCCTTCGTCGCCCGACAGCAGCGCATTAGTACCGAAACCAAAGACTTCTTCATTGATCTGGTGTTCTATAATTACCTCCTTAAGTGCTTCGTCCTCATAGACTTAAAAACCGGGGAGCTGGCTCATCAGGATATTGGTCAAATGGATATGTACGTCCGGCTTTACGAAGATAAATACAAAAGTCCTGACGACAACCCCACCATCGGCATTATTCTGTGCACCGACAAGGACGAAACCGTGGTCAAGTATTCAGTGCTCAAGGAAAATAAGCAACTCTTCGCCTCCAAGTACAAGCTCTACCTGCCCAGCGAAAAGGAACTGATCGAGGAGGTCGAGCGGGAGAAGGCGCTGATCGTCAGGGAGCGGGAGGAGCGGTATGGAAACAAATGAAGGGCCGCGGCGTGCGCGTGATCATGACGACGACCTCAAGGCGGTCACTCCCGATGCCCGGACCAAGGACTATTTCATCATCGTCGATGCCGCGGACGTGCGCGAGCAGGACAAGACCGATTCCCGGCCCATGAAGAAAAAGCCGAGCGTGTCCTTCGAGAAGCTGCTCCAGGCCGTGGCATGAAAAGGAATAGGGGCAATGGAGGCTATATGGCTGTTAAACGTGACTTCAATGATTTCTTATCTGGTTTCAAATCAGCTAAGTTTAAAAACTTATGGCCAGCCCAGAAATATGTACTGGAAAAGTATGCTGATCAATTCGCAGAAAAGGCCGATGTCGCTATTGAACTTCCCACTGGCGCGGGAAAAACTCTCATATTATTATTAATCGCGGAGGCGTGGAGACAAGAAGGGAAAAAAGTTGCGATTCTAAGTGCAAATAAGACACTTGCACGACAAATGGAGAAAGAGGCGAAGCTTTTGAAAATTCCTGCGGTATTAATGGAAGGGAGAGGCGTAGATATAGCTTCAAAAGATAAAAGAGATTATCATCGAGCAAATAAAATTGCAGTTATGAACTATTGGGTCTATTTTAATCAAAACCCGGTATTAGACAATGCAGACTTGCTTATTATGGATGATGCACACTTGGCAGAACATTGTCTTCATACGTTATATTCCGTTGAGATCAGCCGCTATGAACATGCAAACCTGTTCAAGTCTTTACTAGAAGAGCTGGTCATCCACTTTCCTGAATACACCGTAATGCAAGATGCGTTGAGCGAAAGTGCTGTGTCCGTGACGCCGCCTGAACTGCTGTCCTTTTTAGATCAAATCCAGATTGCAAGTAGAGTTAGAGAAATTGTAGATTCTTCGCCATTATTGGAAACTGACGCTGACCTTAAATATAGATGGAAGAGGTTGCGAAATTATTTGAATGAAGTAAATATCTATATGAGTCTCAATTCAATTTGGATCAGACCCTATGTATATCCACTGATATCAAATAGCCATTATAATGACGCGACACAACGTTTGTATATGAGCGCGACGATTGGTGATCCTTCCGATCTTTGTCGGAGATTAGGTACGCGAAAAATTAATAAGATACCAGTTCCAGCAGAACATTCAGCGGTAACGAGTGGTAGGCGCCTTATCGTCATAAACAGGATTGAAGAAAAGGATATTCCGGAAAGATTACAGGCAGCGATTCTTGCTGTAATGAAAAAACTACCCAAAAGCGTCTGGATATGCACGAGTAGGGTTAAGGCAGAAAAGTTGCGTCAGGCTGTGACAGAGTGGTTAAACAAAAACGGAATGGTAGGTCATGATACATGGCTACTTAGTAGCTTGGGAGATGAAATTGACCAGTTTAAAAAATCGAAAAAAGGCCATCTTTTTGTCGCCGGTCGTTTTGACGGCATGGATTTCAGCGGCGATGAATGCAGACTAGTCATCCTAGCGACATTACCACGAGCCATTAATGTTCAAGAAGAATTTCTTTGCGCATATCTTAGGGACGGCGGGTTCATGAAAAGAAGGTTGAATCAGCGAATTGTTCAAGCCTTGGGTCGATGCAATCGGTCTGCAGACGATTATGCTGTATATATATTGGCAGATAGAAGGTTTGCAACACATTTTGGGCTGGAATCTAACAAGTTGGGCGTCCCCAAGAATGTCATAACGGAAATTGATATGGCAGAAGATATGGCAGAGATCGATGTTGACGATCTTCAACAGAAAATTGATAAATTTATGAGTGGTAATTTTAAAGATTATGATGCAACTTTTAAAAAGATGCTATCAGGGGTTCCAGTTATTAAAGATACGTCGCCATTGGCAGATGTGGCGGAAGATGAGGTTCTCGGATGGGCAGCTATGTTTCCGTCACAAAACTTTAACATAGCAGCGCAAAAGTTTGAGACTTGCCAGAAAAAAGCTTTGGAAGCTAACATAGTAGAACTTGGTGCATACTATGGCTGGTGCTGGTCGAAGGCAAGATATCTTGAATCCCTCCAGGGCGTTGCTGGTGCAAAGGAGGACGCATTATCAATTTTAGAGAAGGCCATCAGCCGGGGCGGTGCTTCGTCGTGGTTTAATAGAATGAAGTCTTCATTAAATAGAGCAAGAGCAAAACCGGTAAAGCAATCGATTCTCTCGGAGGAATATGCACTCACTCTAATACGTTCATTCGATAATTTATTGGAGGAACTCGGTACGAAAGGAAATAGATTCGAAAAATGGTGTGGGCAGCTCACAGAAGAACTAGAGTCGAAACATCATGACAAATACAGTCAAGGGATAGATAAATTAGGTAAGTTGTTAGGATATGACGCTAGTAGGCCAAAGCATGCTTCAGCTACAGATTGTCGTTGGCGTGGGATATTTGGTAATGATAAGGAAGTTCTTACTATAGAATTGAAAATTGAAGATGAACCTGACGGAAATATTGTGGCAAAAGACATAGGCCAGGCACATAATCAGATCACACGCGCAAAATCAGAATATGAAAGCTTGGGCTATACAATTCGCGGGTTAATCATAACTCATCTGCCAGCATTGAAATCTGACGCAGAATCATCAGCGGGTAACATACGTGTTGTTGCTAAGAGCACAGTGTTAGATCTATGGAAGCATGTTAAACAGCTGTTGACTTTATATCGTGCATCCTGGTCTGCTGATGACATTAAGGCGCGCCAGCTATCAGCTGCCTCAATCAGGACAAAATTACCAAGCAGCGGCTGGCTCATAAAAGCTTTAAACGTTGATGAGCGCTTTGTTTCAACGACAGCGTTGTTAAAGGAATGGAAATAAGCTTGAAACCAATCGGTAAAATCAAATCTAAAGGCATCGTCACCTGGCCGGAAAGCGACCGCCCTCGGGAACGGTTGCTGCGGATGGGGGCACAGTCTTTAACGGATGCCGAGCTAGTGGCGATCCTCTTGCGCGTAGGCGTGCAGGGCATCAATGCAGTTGAACTGGCACGGCAAGTCCTCAAGAAGTTTGGATCGCTTCGAGCCTTAGCAGAGGCTCCGCTTTCGGCTCTTCTGGAAGTGAAGGGTTTGAAGGGCGCAAAAGCGGCACAATTGACCGCAGTGATGGAAATTGCCCGACGCATTGCACTGCCGGATTCGCGGGATCGCGTTATGATAAAAAGCACCCATGACGCGACGGAATATTTTCAGTCCCGCCTCCAGGGACTTTCCGAAGAGCATTTCAGGGCACTGTTCCTGAATAAGCGCGGGGTATTGCTTGAAGATGCTTTGCTTGCCGTTGGATCGGTTGACCGGGCACGACCGCCGATCAGACTCATTGTAACGCGAATCTTGCAGGCGAACGCGAGCGCGGTGATCGTGGCGCATAATCACCCATCCGGCGCTGCGGATGCCAGCGAATCGGATAAGCTATTTACCGAAGACCTCTTTGCTGCGTTGAATCCCATTGGCGTGAAACTCATCGATCATGTTGTAGTCGGCACAGATTCTGTTCTTAGCTTCACCGACAGCGGCATCATGGACGAGATAGCGCTTTCAGCAGTCGCGCCTGCCAGAAAATAGTTCTGTTGACGGATTGAGGATTCACGTTTAGAATGCTGAGCGTAAACAACAGAGGAAGAGGCCAACGGCATGACGCCTGAACAAAGACAAGAACTGATGCGGTTGCTCCAAGCGGGCGAAGAAATTTCGCCTGAGTGGGCGCGCGTGCTGTTCCCGCCTGAAAAACGGGAATATGAGCTCGTTTATCACGGCAAAGACCGCGAGGAAGACATCATCGCCGATACACTGGCCGTGCCTCTTCAGCCCGTCCGTACTTTCGGACGCAACGGTGTAGATTGGCATAATATGCTTGTTTTCGGAGATAACCTCCAGGTGATGAAAACACTCTTGGAAATGAAAAATGAGGGAAAGCTGCTGAACGCCGATGGAACTCCTGGCGTCCGTCTTATTTATATCGATCCCCCATTTTCTACAAAGCAAGATTTTAAAGGCTCTGAAGATCAAAAAGCATATCAAGACCGAATTGAAGGCGCAGCGTTCATTGAATTTATTCGAAAGCGACTTACATTCTTAAAATCACTTATGGCTGAAGATGGATCAATATATCTTCATCTTGATACTAAGAAATCGCACTATCTTAAGACTGTACTCGATGAGCTACTCGGAGAAGCTCGTTTCGAAAACGAAATCATTTGGAAACGATCATCTGCACATAGTGATTCTTCGACTTTTGCAAACCTCCACGACACTATTTTCTTTTATTCAAAATCACCATTGCGGATATTCAATCAAATATATCAGCCGTATTCAGACGATTATATCGTTGAAAGATATAGGCATAAAGAGACTGATGGTCGGCGATACCTAGATCGTGACTTAAGCTCTACCGGGCTCAAAGGTGGGGGCTACATATACGATTGGAAGGGCATAAAACAGGAATGGCGTTGCCCAATCGAGACCATGAAAAGATATGAAAAAGAGGGAAGATTATATTACACCAGTAAAGGAGTAGCACGCTATAAGCAATTTCTCGATCAAATGCCTGGAGTGGCCCTTCAAGACATCTGGCTGGATATAAATGCTGTCAATTCCCAAGCTAAAGAGCGGGTTGATTATCCGACGCAAAAACCAGAAAGCTTATTGGAACGAATCATTTCGGCAAGCTCCAATACAGGTGACATTATTTTTGATGCTTTCGCTGGTTCAGGTACGACTCTTGCGGTTGCTGAAAAGTTAAAACGTCGTTGGATTGGCATAGACTGTGGAAAACTTGCCATATATACGATGCAAAAGCGCATGTTGAACCTATGCCATGACATCGGCAATAGAGGACCAAAGCTCGACTCAAAGCCCTTCACTCTCTATAATGCGGGGCTTTACGATTTTACAAAGCTCAAAGATTTGTCTTGGACGGATTGGCGCTTTTTTGCGTTGCAACTTTTCCAGTGTCGGGACGAGCGGCATAAGATCGGAGGAGTCGAATTCGACGGGTATCGTCAAGGCGCGAGTGTGATGGTATTTAATCACATGGAAGCGAAACATAAAGACGCCAGAATTACCGAGGACACGATTCAGGAAATTCACGAAGCGGTCGGATCACGAGTAGGGAGCAAAGTTTTCATTATCGCACCGGCGCTGACGTTCGACTTTCAGCAAGACTATATTGACGTGGACAAAGTGCGGTACTACGCTTTGAGAATTCCCTATTCAATCATTCATGAACTACACCGACGAGAGTTTACAGCATTGAAACAGCCATCCGATGAAATGGCCGTCAATGACACGGTGGAAGCGGTCGGCTTTGATTTCATCCGCACACCTGAATTGAAATACAAAACTGGAACAGAGAAGCCAAAGGGTGAGTTGTTAGCATATGGTTTTATCAAGATTGAGACTTTTAAGAGTGATGCGGTAGTCCGTGAGCCATTCAAAAAGAAAGGCAACCTTGAGACGCTATCTATGGTCTTGCTCGATTTTGACTACGATGACAAGTCAAACGTATTCGATCTCGATGAAGTCCACTATGCGGAGGCAATCGAAAAAGCAGGATGGAAGGTGCGTTTTGGGACAGACCATCTCGGCGACAAGATTATGGCCGTGTTTCTTGATATCTATGGGAACGAGGCCAGAGTGTTGATTGATGCAACGGAGTTTGGTAAGGCTAAGTCAAAGGCTGCGCAGAAAAAGAAGAGTGTGAAAAAGAAATGACCGCGATGCGTTTAGATAGACAGACTTTTAGGAATGAAGATCTTGTTTTGAAGGTCTCGACGAACATTGATCCTGCGGTGTGGGATGAATCTAAGTATGAGGCTTTTCTTGATGAGCTTTGCGATTTGCGGGAGTATCAAAAAGATGCGATCCGAACGGTTCTGCGTGTCCTGTGCGGCGGGAAATATTCAAATTTACGAGAACTGGCAAAGGAAAACTTCGCCAGCAACGACGAGATGCAGAAGCGATATGGATCTTGGCTAGGCATGGATCGGCATTTGCAGTTGCCGGATCAGTTGTCATGCTCAATTGATATGGCGACCGGCACTGGCAAGAGTTACGTCCTTTACGGGATGGCCGCAATCTTGTTGGCTGAAGGCATCGTTGACCGAGTGCTCATACTCTGTCCGTCCAATACCATCGAATCTGGCTTGATGGAGAAATTTCGAGACTTGGCCGGTAACGCTGATTTGCGAGACCTGCTCCCGGCGGGCGACAAGGTACGAACGCCGAAGATTATCAACGCTTCGGAGACCATCGTTGACGGGTCTATCTGTATTGAGAATTACCACGCGATTTTGCAACACGTTAAGTCATCCATTCGGGACAGTCTTATCGGACGTGGCGCGCGTGTGGCTGTTTTCAACGACGAGGCGCACCATGTTTCGAATGAATCCGGTACGGTCGTGAGGAAGTGGAAGGAATTCCTGTTAAATTCTGAATATGGTTTCCGGTATGTGGTCGGTGTCTCCGGTACGTGCTATGTCGGAGACGAGTATTTTGCAGACGTGGTAAGCCGTTATTCTTTGCGGCAGGCGATTGAAGAGCGTGTCGTTAAGAAGGTCGAATATGTGGCAGAAATGCCTCAGACCGATAACCCGGATGAGAAATGGCAGTTGATTTATAATCATCATCAGGCTTGGAAAAAACGTCTCAAGAAACGCGGCATTCGTCCGCTAACAATCATTGTTACAAAGGACATTAAGACCTGCAAACTGGTAGCAGAAGAATTGCAGGCGTTCTTGCAGGAGTGGGAGGATATTTCTGCGGAAAACGCCGAAAAGAAGATCCTCCCCGTCAGTTCTGCAGCAGAACACCAGGTGAACGTTGTCAAACTTAAGTCGGTTGATCGGCCCAGCAGTAAGGTTGAGTGGATTGTTTCAGTTTCTATGCTGAGTGAGGGATGGGACGTCAAGAATGTTTTTCAAATTGTGCCACATGAAGAACGTGCGTTCAACAGCAAACTTTTAATTGCCCAAGTGCTGGGTCGTGGTTTACGCCGACCCGACAGTTGGGAAGGTGCTGATCCTATTGTTACAGTGTTCAATCATGATAAATGGGCGAGCGGTATCCGGCACCTGGTGGACGAGATTCTGGAAATGGAGAATAGGCTTTCCTCTGTTGTTCTTGAGAACTCTCCATATAATTTCGACCTGCATAATCTTGACTACACCCGTGAGACCGATACGAGCCACTTTGCCAAGAAAGGTGAATACAGATTGCTTGAGGACGGCTTCGTTGATTTGCCGTCGCAAGTGGAAATCGAAGATGTGTCAATTGATTTTGAGCGAGCAGTCACAGGGGATCATAACAAGTTCAAGACTAAGCTGAAGCACAAGACCTATTCCTTTGAGGACGTGGCCGAACATATGTATCGTGCTCTACAACGGATAGATGAAGAGTCCAAGGAAGCTACTGATCCGAAAGACCGAACGCAGTACGCCAAGAAGTTCCCTCTAGATCGTTGCCTTGAAATCGTGAAGGCATCTGCAAAACGCGCGAGGATCAGAAGCGAGAAAATAACAGAGGAGAACCGGCAAAAAATATTGCAGGCGCTTGGGCCATTACGCCGCAAGTCGGCAAAACGCGTTGTTTATAAACTAACGCCGAATGCTCTAAAAATATTCAGCACCAAAGAGCGGCCAGCCATCAGCGTCAGCGCCGCTGAACTGAGACGCGGCGACAAGACGGTTTTCTTTACCCCGGATTGCGAAAAGACTCTTTCCGACGAGCAAAAGGATTTCTTTAATGCTGTTAAAGATCAGGATGGAGACTATCGGGCAGGGAGCAAAGCGATTACCAACTCCCACGATTTCAAGACGCCTTGCAATATGGCAATTGCGGATTGGACACCGGAGAGAAAGTTCATCGGTTTGCTATGCGAGCGTGAGAATGTTCAGGTAATTGATGGGTGGTTAAAGAACTCACCACAACGGTTTTATCCGATTGAATATGCCTGGAAGAAGGGTGAACATCCAAAGCGCGGAGACTTTAGCCCTGACTTTTTCATCAAGAAAGGACAATCCGTTTACGTTGTGGAAATCAAGGACGATGGCGAGATTGATGACCCTTCTCCTGAGAATCAAAAGAAGTACGAATATGCCTACGACCATTTTATTCGACTGAATGAGTGGCTTATGACGGAAGGCGTTGATGCGAACTATCAGCTCAATTTTTTGTCGCCGAAGTCTTTCAACCGGTTTTTCATCCAATTGCGGAAAGACGAAGCGAAAGGCTTTCGGTCGGAGTTGGATGTTGTGTTGGGGAAACACGACGAAGCCGAGCAGGGAACCTAGAAAACCCGTCAAGACTGCTGTGTCTCGCTGAGCAGAGGAGGATCAAAACGATGGTGTAAGAGAGACGCAGTGGAATATATTCAATAACATTGGAGGGTGTCCAATGGAACCACTTACAATTAATTTTAAACCATATGCAATGACCGACGAGATTTCGCGTGGCAGGCGAGAGAAAGAAGATATTTTGTCAGCCGATTTTAGGTCTCAATTTCAGCATGACAGAGATCGCATTATTCATTCGAAGGCGTTCAGACGTTTAGAATCAAAAACACAGGTTGTAATCAGCCATGAGAGCGATCACAACAGAAAAAGGCTGACGCATAGCCTTGAAGTCATGCAAATGTCTGACAGCATCGCGTATGCACTGGGCGTTAACATATTTTTGACGCAGGCCATTGCTCTTGGACATGATTTGGGGCATGCTCCATACGGTCACGTTGGTGAGCGGACGCTTCGTGAGATTCTTAAAGATCACGATTTGCCTGGCTTCAAGCACAATTATCAGAGTTTATTGATAGTAAATAAATTGGCAACGGGTTATCGCGACGATGCTGGGCTGAATTTGATGTATGAAACTCGTGATGGGATATTGCATCACACGGATCTCAGAGACGATATTGTACTGGACTATTATGACCCCGAGCTGGACAAAAAAAGAAAATATCCCGCGACAATAGAAGGTCAGATTGTTCGCATCGTTGACGAAATCGCGCAGAGATCACATGATACTGATGATGGGCTCAGGACGCATCGAGTAGCACTTCACGAATTATTAATGCAGCCAATAATAAAAAGCATTCTACCAGTCAACAAGCTGAATGAATCTGATCTGATTGATCTTTTCAAAGTCGATCAGACAAAGGCTATATCGAAAATTGTTGTCGCTATTATTAAGGCATACGTTTTGGATGCCGTGAAAATGTCTTGCGGAAACCTAAAAAGTATGGCAATAAAAAAATATGACGATGTGAGGAAAAAGGATAATCTCATTGTGACCTTAAGCCCCAAATTCAAGAAAATGGATATCGATTTTCGTGATAATTTTTTGCGTCCGAACTTTTACGGTCATTACGAAATCAAACGAATGGATGCGCGAGGGAACTACTTTATTCGCCAGCTTTTTAAGGCTTTTAAGAAGAACCCGGGGCAACTCCCTGAAAATGATTATGAAAGATTTATCGCTGCTGTGAATAATGATCTGCGGGCCAATAAGCTACGAACAGAGCGGAAATGTGGATTAGACGGCTGTGTCTACGAGGCGAGAAAGAGATACGTAAGTGGCGAAGCTAAGAATAAATGCCCCATTCAGAAGAAGAAAGGGCAGGCCTGTGAAGGCATCAGGGTTATAATCGATTCTCTTGCAGGAATGACGGACAGGCACGCTAACCTTGAATATTCACGATTGTATCTGCCGCCTGAAATATCACGGATGTAGTTGTTTTTTGTAGGAACTTTTTTCACCCCACCCCTGGCGCGGCGTTGACGCGAGGTTCCTTTTGCCGAGCTCGACGACCAGAGAACATCTTAAGGTCTTTCCTCTTGATCTTTGCGGCGCGGGGCCCTTCGTTCACGATGTTCATCGGGGCGAGCGGATCAGGTTACATCCATGGGGCTCAACCAGCGTCCCCCGCTCTTGTAGAACATGGCAGTGCGTCTGACCCGGAAAAGGGCGGATTCTTCGCGCCCGATGCCGAAGGTCCTCTCGATCACATCCAAAACGCGGGGCTTGATGCGCTCCGAGTCCCGGAGGATGATCTCGAGTTCGACCGTTCCGTCGGCGTTCTTCACCGTCATTGACTCGATGCCCGGCT
>ERZ1292625.229-Hain-H41-01um-R1-229-length-97550-cov-9_pt2 | contig 50994 bp, 46 predicted proteins | sample MGYA00564400_ERZ1292625 | MGnify/ENA primary metagenome ERZ1292625 (study PRJEB36523, sample SAMEA6512639) | groundwater metagenome | collected 2019-01-08 | study: AquaDiva: Metagenomics assemblies of 32 groundwater samples | reverse complement strand
CTTAGAAGAGGATTAAAAAGAAAAAATAACCGCTAACCTGACAGCATTGACCGATGCCCAAAGCGTGCCCGAGCTCATGCAAGACAGTGGCATAGAATTCACAACCCTTTCCGATATTCATACGTCGTTTCACCCATAAAAAATACGCGGATTGACCCAACATCGACCAGCAACCACCATCAATTCCTAAATATTTCCCAGAAACAACAAGCTTACGATTTTTATAGGGACCAGGAATACACTTTACATTGGCCGCAGCACTCCACTCTTTACAGGCTGCCCAAATTAAATCGATGGTTTTTTGGCTTGTTCCTTTCTTAAAAACAATTGGCAAAACCCCATCCTCCCAAAGATCCACCTTAAGCGGACGAGAAGCCCTTATATCCTCATCTGCAGGCAAATCCATTTTGTCAAAAGCCAGATCGCCAATTAAATACGGGCTCTCTGAGGCTGGTCCATAGCTTAAAGAAATCAAATAAACTTTATTATCAGATTTGATTTCGGGTAAATTGATTTTTGTAAAATTTAATTTTTCTAAACTATCAACTGTAACAGTAGAGGTTGAGTTGCCGCCAACTTGATCATTGATTTGAAAAACCAACTCATATTCTTTGTGATTCGTTTCAAGATCTCGTTGCATTTTAAAAATGACCTGAAACTCGGCGCTATGTGCGTCCAAAGAAATTTTTTGAGCGTACTGCCCTTTCCAAACTTCCAATTCATTAATTTGCCCAATTTTTTCCAGCGAAATTTCGAGCTCAGGTTCAAAGTCATTTTGAGTGACTTTGCATTCTAAAAATCCGCTATTCTCTTTTTGGCAAACAGACAGTACGGGTTCGAAAAAAAGTTGTGCTTTTTCAGTGACGGCCCCATGAGCCCAAGAGAGTGGCAATAAAACAAAAACGAAATTTAAAAAATATATTTTATTCATGCGATTACAATAACAACGAAAATCAATCTTGCATGCTAGGCAAAGGTCCAAAGCTTATGACCAAAGGACAAGCCAAAAGGCCTACTTTTTCTGCTTTTCTTGCTGGTGGCCCCTTTCCGCGGCGAATATAAACAATGCCCACTTTAAAAAAAATCCGATTGATCGCAGCAATAATTTTATCAATTACGTTTGCAAACACCGCGCAATCCGAGATCTTTTCCAATACGATGAAGCGTCGACGTGTCGCTATTATCGGCTTAGATGGAACAACTGGAAATCAACTTCACCATCGTGTGTGGACGCAAAATAAGGCGCCTTATTTACGCAACCTGATGACTTCGGGTAAATTCACCATCTGTGAAAGCGATCAAGATGATCGCTGTGCAAGAACCCACAGCGGCCACAGTGTAGGTTTAGATTATTATTGGCTTACCGGGCCAGGATGGGCTTCTGTTCTAACCGGAGTAGATACTCTTCGGCATGGCGTGAAAGACAATGACGATGATTCGCTGCGAGCCTTTAGTGAATCCACAAAACAATTTCCATCCCTTTTCATGCGCGCTAAAAAGAATGGACTGAAAACTGCCGCCGCCGGAGTGGGTGCCTTTTTAACTTCTCGTAAAAAAGATAAATCTTATTTTGGTGTGACTGACTATGAATGCGGATACCAACAGCGAGGACCAAATGTAGCGGCCGAGGCCACGCAAAGTTGCAACTTGGACAACCGACAATCATTTAACAGCACGGATCCCAATCGCGACAATCTGCTGACTAAATGGTTTACTGATCGGGTCAATGATTCCAGCTTTGATATCACCATGGGCGTCTATGATATGATCGATACGGTCGGGCACTCTCATGGATTCGATAACAACGACAAATATCTTCAAGCCATTTCAACTGCAGATGCTCAAATTGGAACAATTTTAAATGCGATTAAAAAAAGAGCAGATAACTTCAATGAAGAATGGCTTATTCTATTGACGTCAGACCACGGGGGGCATCGCCTTTTATTTTGGGGGAACCACGGAAGAATGTTTGATGAAGATGAAGTTATTCCTTTTGTTGTTGCTGTCGTTGGTTCTGATCACAAATTATCAAATTTAAAATACCCCGTAAGTCATATGGATGTTCATCCCACCGTTATGGAATGGTTTGGCCTGAATTATTCTCAAGTAGATGGTCACGTCCAAGGCCTTCAATAGAGCAGTACGCCCTGGAATCATGAATTTTTTCTACGGTTTTTCCGCAAAAAGACTCGTCAGGCGTTTTGACTTATCGACTGCATAAATTTTATTATGTTGCCCCATATTACTATCCATTTTAGACCCGTCTCAGCTCGGGAGGGGCAGAGTATGAAAATATTAGTATCACTTGTATCTGTTTTGTTGCTGATGGCGGTAACGACAACAAAAAATTCAACGGTATCTTCCAATTATTTACAGAGCAAAAACGAAAACAGCCCGCTCTGCAATTTTTTCCCTGCGAATAAACTGCGCTTTCCAATTAAAAATGACGGCCGACAAATTAGTCGTCCTCAATTTAGAAAAATTTTGGATGCGGCTGAAAGTGTTTATAAACCGATCTTTCAATCTTTAGGAGCAGGTCGATTTTATATTGCCGACCGTTGGAATGACGACACGGTTAATGCCTGCGCATCGATCGGAGCTCCTTGTTCTAAAGGAAGTGCTGCCGCCGGGAACTCGGACCGATATGTTGAAATTTATGGCGGCTTAGGTCGACATCCATTAATGACGGCTGAAGGGTTGATGTTAGTCATTTGTCATGAAATTGGTCATCACATTGGCGGATATCCACGATATGAAAAGAACACAAGTGTTATGGCGACAGAAGGACAATCAGATTATTTTGCATCGGCGAAATGCATGCGACTGATTTACAGCGCCTTAACTCCAAAGACGAACGAAAATTGGGCTTGGGCGAATAAAAATCGAATTCCACAAGAAGTTCAAAAACCTTGCTTAAACAGTTTTGGAAATAATGTCTCGGCAATCTATTGCATGAGAAGTTCTTTAGCGGGGCTTTCTTTGGCACAAGTTCTTGGATCTCTGAATGGAACTGATCCAAGACAATTGAGCTTTATTTTAAAAGATAAAAGCGTGGTAGAGACAACATTTGAATCACATCCAAAAGCGCAGTGTCGATTGGATACTTATGCTGCTGGTGCTGCTTGTACAGCTGATCCAAGGATTCCCTTTAGCGCAACGAATCCAAATCAAGGAGCATGCGTAAATAAAATGGCTCCAGGGGCTCGTCCGTCCTGTTGGTATAAAGATTCCACCGGATTGGCGGCGCGCTAAGACTCTGGCCCAGCTATTCTGTTAAAAGTGAGTGAGTTTGTGATTATCCATTGGTAGACTTTCTATCTCATCAAAAGGATAAATTATGAAAATCACTCACTTGTTATTTTGCCTGATCACTTCCATTTTCTTTTCTTCACTAACGATGGCGGCCTTGCCTAGCTCCGCAATCCCTGAGCGGCGCGAATTTCCAGTGAACACGTCCCTAAATCCATGCCAAGACTTTTACAAGTACACCTGCTCAAAAGTAAATGAAAGTTTTAAACTTCGTGAAGATCGCTCATCTCATACTTTTGCATTTAATGATTCTGCGGAAAGATTGCTCGAAAAGAAAAAAGATTTTTTTAAAAATTTAAAAAAATCTAAGCCCAGTTCTGAACGCGAAGAAATACTCAAAACATATTATTCAGCATGTATGGATATCCCTAATCGAAAAAAAGCTGAGATTGAAGAAGTTCGCAGAGTGGGCAAAGACCTCTTAGCTAAAATTAAAACTCGCGAAGACTTCCAAAGACAAATTTCCGAGAGTTATTTAAGCACAGACTCTTCCCCTATTGATTGGGGTGATACTTCTAATCAAGATAATTCTGACAACAATGACCTTTACCTTGTGACTAGCTATCTAAGTTTGCCAGAAAAGTCTTATTACAAGAATGAAGAAATAACTAAAGCGCTTGAAAAAGTCATGGTGCTGTTCTTTAAAGAAGTAAAATCAAAGACTCCGGAAAAATCAGCCAAAGCGGTTTTGGAGTTTGAGAAAGCTCTTGCGGAAGTGAATCCTACCCCCGAGCAATTCAGACAGATTGTAAATAATCGAAACCCCATTCCTCATGAGCAGCTTTTGCAGAAGTATCCTAATCTTAAATTTGAAGCTTTGCTTAAAGTCATTCCAAACTCGACAGTGATTCGTCACTGGATGCCCGAAGCCTTAGCTTTTTTAAATACTTACTTTGCTGGTGCCTCTGTTGACGAATTAAAAGATATTTATCATTACAATTCCCTAAAATCCTACATGGATGATTCTTATCCTCGTTATTTCCAAGCTAATTTTGATTTTAACAAAAAATATTTTGGTGGCCCCAACAAACGGACCGAACGACAAGAACGCTGTACACGACGAACGATGGAGATTTTTTCAAAAGAAATCGATGCGATCCTTATGCCACGAATCTTTCCTAATTTTCCACGCGAGAAATTTATTTCCCTAGCGGAAAAAATTCGTTCGAGCGTCATCGAGACTCTGGAAGAAAACAAATGGCTCAGCAAAGAAGCTAAGGCCGAGGCCATCTTAAAAATGAAAAGCGCCCGACTGCAATTGGTGTCCCCTGAAAATGATAAAGAATGGGATTTCTTACCCGTGGCTAAATACTCGGCAACCAATCCCATCGAAAATACAAAAATTGTTTCTAAGGTCTATCAAGAAAAAACTTTGCGTGAATTGCGGGAACCAACAGATAAATCCCGTTGGATGATGAGTCCGCTCACCGTGAATGCTTATTATGATTCTTCGTACAACAAATTCGTTATGCCGATCGGAATTCTGCAATATCCATTTTACGATCCCGCTTTAAGCGATATTCAAAATGCCGGCGCGGTTGGCGCAGTCATTGGTCATGAATTAGGTCATGGAATTGATGATCAAGGTTCACGCTACGATTCTGTTGGAAAACAAAGACAATGGATGACGATGACAGATATGAAAAACTTCGCGGAGCGAACTAAACCATTGATTGCCCAGTTCGATGCCATTGGACACAACGGTGGACTGACCCAAGGTGAAAATATCGGTGATCTGGTTGGCCTTACAGCAGCTAATCGATTGGCCTCTAAAGACAGTGAGTTTCAAAAAAATCCTGAAATGCAAAAAGAATTATTTCTGTCTTATGCCCGCGTTTGGTGTGATGTTTCTCGACCAAAACACGATGAAACTCAGTTAAAAACCGACCCACATTCATTGGCTTTTGCACGAGTGAATGAACAAGTTAAACAACAACCCGGATTTGCTAAAGCTTTTCAATGCAAAGAAGGCGATCCAATGGTTTTACCGAAGGATAAGCTTGTAAAAATTTGGTGATCTGCTGTTAGGAATCTAAACAGCTGTAGACCGTAAAAACACCCGCACTCTAGTGAATCCCAATAGAGGCTAAGATTTTGACGTAATTTCAACAAGATAGGGGCTCATCACTAAGCTGTTTATGGCCCTCAAGATGCAATTCAATAAAACGATGAAATCTCTGAAGTTTACGATCCTAACCCTAGTTTTTGCCATTTCGGCCCAATCCTGGGCCGAAAGCTTTACACTTTTGTATTCCGGAACCTTCGATGCATTTCACCGAACTCACGCCGAAGAGGTCGAAGGCGCTCTGAAAATGTTCCCTGGTTCGAAGGCCTTAGTACTTCCTATTCAAAGAGCCCCCCACACTCCCCGAGTGGAAGAAACCGGTCGTTTTCAACCGACATTTTTACCCTACAACGAAATCATAGATATTATTCAGGCCTCGACAAAACACAATCCCAACATCCAAACTCACTTAGGCCTTCAAGAGATGGTTGGAATTAATTCTGCTGTAGCCCAATCTCAAGCGACTAAGAATCTCCCGGGGGAAAGAAAAGCCCATCTGGTTGGAAGTGACATTCTGAAAGTGTGGGAACAAAAAAATTACTTAGAAGAATTGCTGAAAACGGCAATGATCGTCGTCAGTGCCGACCCCACCGACATGAAAACTTTCGAAGCCCAAAAAGCCAAGTACGGCCACGATCCCCGCATCCGTTTTATTCACGTCGTCAGCGAATCGGTCAGATCCACAGATTTAAGAATAAAAAGCCTCTCGAGCGATGGCAGTGCGTGGACTTCTCTTCTCGCCAAAGGAGCAATTGAAGCTCTTAATGCAAAAGAACTGCACCTCTCAGCTAACGGCCAAAAGTACGTGGACAACATGAGAGTGTTTGCTCAAGATTTTTTCCTTTATAAGCTATGGCCACACATCGAGAAATTGAATCTAGAACCCGCTTTCAAAAAGCAGTTGTTGGAAAACAAAAACCAACAAATCAATTTAATGAGCTACGTCTTTTCAAAATTCATCGAAGGCAAAGAGACTCTTCCAGAAAATGTGCGTGAGCTTCCCTGGGTTCAAGAGATCGCAAAGCTGAAAGAGAACATTGCATTCCGCAACGCCTTGATCGACGCCGCAAGAACTATCAAAACGCTGCGAGCGACGCTACAATCATCGTCCGCGGGCTTAAACATGTGCCACAGAGTCTTTTCCAACAAATAGCTTAAAAACAAAGGCACAAAACCAGGATAGAGGACTTGACCTCAGCTCGGTTATAACCTAGTGTACGACTTCTTTGTCGCGGGGTGGAGCAGTCTGGTAGCTCGTCGGGCTCATAACCCGAAGGTCGTAGGTTCAAATCCTGCCCCCGCAACCATTTTTCTAAAATGGTTTATTTAGAAATTCCAAGGGCTTAAACCAATTTCTCCGGAACCACCGGTTCACAGAAAAAAATAATTTATAGGAGTTAAGTTTGTGAAGGAAATCTTGGAAACCTTGAAAAAGGCTTGTGGAGCTTATCTTGGAGAGGGAATTAATCACGAAGGCCAACCCTTTACAGGTTGCCTCAGTCTGCAACCGCTCCTCGCAGGTCGTGGTTTTCAAATCCATTTTTCTGCAACTGGAAAAGACGGAAAGCTCTATCATCAAGAAGCATCCACTATTGCGCCTGCAATGACCGAGAAGTTAACGCTGTGGAATTTTAATACAAATATTCCGGGCCTTGTTCCTCATGAACTACGGTCAGCAATAGCCAAGCCTGGCGCGCTCAACTCCTTCATCTTTGGATTTAACTCCCCTCAGGACCACAAAGCATTTCGAGAAGAAGTTGCTCTTGATATTTGGGATAGCAATTCAATCTCTTACACTTATTCCTGGGGAATGCCTGATAGCGAGTTCAAGGAACGTTCTGGCATTCGCATGGTTAAACAAACTGAATAGCCATGAATACGTCGATTGAAACTTTTCTTCAAGATTTTCATAAAAAGCATCCGGGTTGCACTCCTGCTGCATTTTCAAATGGATTCACCAAGGATCATAAAACATCCTATGATATGGTTGCCTCCGTACTCGCCCCAGCAAGCAAAAACCAAGCAACCGTTTTAGATCTGGCTTGCGGCGATGGAGTCCTACTTCAAAGGTTTTCTACGGCCGGATATAAAAATCTCAACTTGATCGGCGTAGATATGAGTGTCGGCGAGCTCGAAGCTGCTCGTACAAGACTTAGCTCGTCAAAAGTCAAACTCCTGGAAGCCAAGGCACAATCCCTTCCTCTACCAGATAATTCAGTCGACTTTGTCCTCTGCCATATGGCCTTTATGCTGATGGACGGAATTGAAAATGTTGTTTCTGAAATCCATCGAGTCCTTAAGCCCGGTGGGACCTTCTCGGCGGTTGTTGGTGGAAAGTACGAAAAAGCTCCAGCGATGGACGCCTTCCTTCAATTGCTGGATGAGGCCCTCAAAGAAGAGAGTAAATCTTGGCTTTCAAATCTGGGAGACGAGAGGACGCGCAGCGAAGAGGGTCTTCGGTCTCTTTTTTCAGGGAATCAATTTACTCAACCGGGAACTGTGCAAGACTTCTCGATTCACTTCCATGAACAGCCAGCAAATCTTATGGATTTTTTCATGCTGATGTACGATGTGGCAGCGCTGTCACCAGCACGCCAAGTTCAGCTAGGAAACGACCTTTTGTTAAAATTTGAATCGCTCACTGATGAGATGGGAAAAATGCACCATTTTATGGGATTGCGTCTAATCATCTTCTGCAAGGGAAATAAATGAAGAATGGAAAGACCAAATGAACTACGAATCCGAAATTCAAAAATCTGTTCAATACTTATCTTCTGAACAGGCTCTTCATACTGTTGATGCCGATGCTTATTGGCCCAAATGGGATTCCCCTTGGTGGCATATGCTTCTCCTTCATGAGATGGGAGAGGCCAAACAAATTCCTAAAACTATGATCGAACGATACATTGCTTCACTAAACAGAATACCACTCAAAGTTTTTCCGATTCAGCCAGAAGAAATGCCTGAAGGCATTGATCCTTACAGAGGCAGTCCTTGTCATTGCCAGCTTGGAAATGTTTATCAAGTTCTGTCCGCGTGTGGAGTTGATGTAGATAAAGAGGTAGCTTGGATTCGCCCTTGGTTTCTTCGTTATCAAATGGCTGATGGTGGGCTGAACTGTGATAACAATGCCTACTTGATCAAAGATGAATGCCCAAGCTCAATGGTCGGAACGATTGCCGCCTTCGAGGCCATTTTGCTTTATACGCCCAGGCCATGGACGCCAGAAGAAAAGTTGTTCCTCGATAAGGGTGCAAAATTTTTGATAGATCGAAAACTGATGCTTGGCTCGTCCACGAAATACAACGCTAGTGAACGCAAGAGTGCCGAACAATGGGTTAAACTCTGCTTTCCCAGATTTTATTTATACGATGTTCTGCGCGGTCTGAATGCACTTTCAATATGGGCCGAGAAAACGAAACAAGCTTTACCTCGTGAATCTGTTGTTGATGTGATGAGCTTTCTCTCGAACCGTTTCTCTGATGGAATGCTCAAGCCTGAACGTCTTTCCTATGAAGGTGTTGGTACAATTTTGCCAACGGCTTCTGGAGAATGGATACGAAAGCAACCAGCGACACATTTTCCCTTACTTCAGAAGGTAAGTGCTATCGGAGAAGTGTCGCCTTTTCTTTCAAAGCAATGGGCCGATGCTGAACGTAGAGTAGAAAACACAAGGAATGCGCTAACCCCAGTGAATAAAAACAAGACTGGTGCTCGCGACTAAAATCCAAAGCACCACGCCGTGAACCAAAGCTTTGATTCCGACTTTTTGTAAAGTGGCCAAGGTCAATCCACTGCCGATTAAAAATAAGGTGGCCACCAGAGCGCGCTTGGCGAGCCACTCTATTTGATGACCCAAGGGTTGTAAAACTTCAACCCATGTGACCAAGGCAGACATCAAAAGAAAACCGCCAATAAACCAAGGATACTGAGTGGCCTGCTTCACTTCAGAGGCGCCTGTTTCTTTGCGAAAATATTTTGCAAACAGAATCGATACGGGAATAATCCACAGCGCACGAACAAGCTTTACGGTGGTTCCAACCTCAAGAGCTTGCGGCCCATACTGCATTGCCGCTCCGACGACAGAACTGGTGTCGTGGATGGCTAAGGCGCTCCACATTCCAAACTGATGCTGCGATAACTGAAACCAATGACCCAAGCTTGGAAAAATAAGCAGACCAAGGGCATTGAGAATAAATACGATACCTAAGGCCACAGCGGTTGATTCATCTTTGGCTCGAATAGCCGAAGAAACCGCCGCAATGGCACTGCCCCCACATATAGCAGTTCCGACATTAAGTAAAACAGAAGTTTCGCGATTGATTTTCAGCCATCGGCCCAAGTACATTCCGACTAACAAAGTAGCAGTCAAAGACAGAAGTGTAAAAAAAATCCCATCAAGGCCAGCTTTTAAAACGACCAACAAATTGACCCCGGCCCCCAACCCAACAATAGACCATGCTAACATAGGCCGGGTTAGTTTTCGAGTCTTTGCAATATAAGGATTACCCACGACAAGAGCTAAGAAAACCCCCAGCAGCAAAGCCATAGCAGAAGTTGTCACTGGCAAAAGTGCAGCGAAAAATCCTAGGGGAATAAGCACGCGCCCCCAAATTTCTTGGGAGCGAAAACTATTAATCACATTCGCCCTGTCATCATGCCATTCCAATACATCGGCGGAAGCAAATCTTTTTTCAGGATCCACATGCTTCGACGCTCTTTCGTCATGTCCATGGGAAAAGAAGGCATCAGTTTTCCATCATAACCAAATTCGGCTAAAATGACTTTGCCCACTCCGGTAATCAAAGGACAAGAAGAATAACCATCGTACTTCATTGTTGGAGCACGACCAGCAATGACATCACTCAAGTTTTGCGCAACAACCGGAGCCTGTTTTCGAATGGCTGCGCCCGTTTTCGAATTAGGAACTCCCGTCACGTCTCCGATGCCAAAAATATTTTTATAGTCTTGATGTTGAAGCGTTCCCTGATCCACCTTCAGCCACCCTGTCTGTGGACCCGAAGTAAATGCCAAATTTGATTTGCTAACATAGTCATGAGCACTCATCGGAGGAACCACATGCAATAGCTCATAGTGTTGCTCAACTCGCTCAACAGAGGTTTTCACTTCGCCGTCAACTTTAGTTTCTACAGTCTTCTCGAAAATCGCTAAATGTTCTTTTGCTTTTACCTCGACAAGTTTATGGGAAAATTGCAGATCAATTTTTTTTCTCTCTGCGACTTTCATTAAAGGTGCAGCAAAGGCTGGAACTCCGAAAATAACTTTACCGGCGACTGCAAAATTCACTCGTGATTGACTACGAACACCATTTTTTTGAAAAATCTCTTCTGCCAAATACATAATTTTCTGAGGTGCGCCCGCGCATTTGATTGGCACTGGGGGCATTGTGAAAATAGCGTTCCCGCCTTTAAAGCTTGCAATCATCTGCGCTGTTTTCTCTGCATCTTCGAATTGATAGATGCTACAGATCCCGTCTTTCCCCAAGTTTCCTTCGAGACCTTTGATTTTATTCCAGTCTAATTTCAGTCCTGTAGCCACCACCAAAAAGTCATAGGTGATTTCTTTTCCAGATGTACATGTTACCTTATTTGCAGACGCATCGACGCTTTGAACGCTATCTTTAACCCACGAAACTCCACTTGGAATGACTGCACTCATTGGTCTTTTGGTTTTCTCTTTGGCCACTACGCCAGCGCCAACCAGAGTCCACAAAGGTTGGTAGAAATGAAAATCGGCGGGTTCAACAATACCGATTTCTTTTGCGTTTATTTGCTTTTTCATACGAGCTGCGATCGAAACACCGCCGGAACCTGCACCAAGAATTAAAACTTTGAAATGAGTCTTATTAGCAGACACGAAAACTCCTTATGTTTTTTTCATGGTCTTATTTAAGCGAAGTTCCAAGAAAATTCAACATCAGAAGTTTGGGCGGATGATGCTTGCGGGACGACGCTGTCCCGCTCACAACTTAAGTAATAGATTAGCGAGGGCTTCGATCAATTCTTGAACAAATATTTTGACCAAAGAATGTGTGTACTTTGCCTTGCAAATTCATACGAACACCCGAAAAACGCGCAGTCTCGAGGGTACCTTGAGAAATACATCGCTCAAAGGCAATCGTAGGGGTTAAAAAACAATCAAATCGGACAAAAAGTGGACCTACAGCCGTGCGAGACACAGCAACCTGACCATTATCCCATACAATATCCGCAGGAAAATTTTCTGTTCCAAATATTCCTGCATTTTTTAACTCAACAGGTTTTACGGTTTCGGTGGAACCATTTCTATAATGAATTTTAATTTCATTTGCCACAGCGAGAAGATTAATTCTATCAACCACTGCTGACTGAGTGGGAGTGAGCTTACATTCAATTTCAACATCTCTATCGACGGCGAGGGCACTAAAAGACATTAAAGCTAAACCGACCGAAGTAATAAACAGTTTCATTTGATTCTCCTTTTTCTAAAGTTTCTGTTCAGGACGGCTCTGTTTAACGGTCAGAGTTCAATCATGTCAACATCAAGAGCGGCAGGACAGAGCGTGCGAGGCATTATGCCTCGCTTGCACAGCCTGGCGAGGCTATTCTCACTCAGTGGTCAAAGATTCTCGCTGACATGAAATCATCTTTTGGATTTTTTTCTTTCCTTCGCCAATCAGAGCGAATGACGTTCTGATTCCCATCCCTATTAAATTTCCTTCAGCGGTTTGCCTGAAAACCACCTCGTCTGAATCAATGAGCTCAGTACCATTCAAGTAGCTATGACTAATAAGACTCGAATTGGAACGCAACTGAGAATTTTGATCAATGATGAACATTTGAGATTCATTGGCCTGACACCCAACTCTATTGCAATAAGAGTAGTCTCTGTAATGTTTGTAAACACCTGAGCCAGCAATTTTAAAAAATGAATACACTACGGTTGAAACTTGATTTTCATAAGTAACAACATTACATACAAAACTTGCAACCATTCCCAAAGTCGCTGCATCATTAACTTTCAGAGATTGATTGAATTTCTGTAAAAGCTGCTCATAGTTAAGAAACTGACCATACTCGGGCTTGCTTTTTCCCAAGGTTCGTAGTGCCGAAACAATTCGCTTTGAATGTTTGTATTCTTTTCCTTCGATTCCTAATACACGGAAATACTCGTGAGCAATCATCATCAGTGCTCCATCTGTCTTTTTTTCTTTTTCCCAACGGTCACAATGCAATCGAATTGTATTTTCCTCGTTGAAATAATAAGCCATTTGATTTTCTTTGACCAACATATCCAAGTGAGCTCCCGAAGCACAAATCACATTGGTGGAAGCCACGGCGGAACTGAATTTTTCCGCGATCTCTTTATATTGCGGTCCAATGTTTGGCAGCTTCTTGCTGAGGTCCTCAGCTGCGGCTATAAATTCGACTTCACGAGGGTCGCCACCACCCTTAGTGCCAACGGCCAACACGACCTGAGATAAACTCAAACACAATGTTATTAATATACTTTTTTTGTTAAACATGGGACCGACTCCTTTTTTTTGTCAGGTTAAAAAATTGAATTCCTAAATGATAAACATCTGTTTTATTTTCACTTTTTTTGAAAAGCAGACTCAGCTTTGTGATAAACTCTTCCATCAGCTGATCTGCCTGGGGCAAAAGCGCGGGATCAATGGAGATCGTCTCTGTGCGCATTAATTTTTCGCTGGGAGTTTGGCTTTGCAAACTGTCAATGGCTTTTTCAAGAGTTTGTTTGTGGAACTTTCGCAAAGACTCATTAGGAATAGTGGCTTCAGCTAAAAAATCATTTGTACGAACCGCATGACCATTTTCATCAATACTCAATAATTCAAGACGTAACAGCCGTTCAATGGCCGCCTCGGCTTCAAAAACCGTTATTCCCAAACGTTGAGCAATCTCTGCCGATTTAAAATTAAAATCTTTAAGATCGCAAAGATGCAGAATGGCCGAGTGATACCAGTCTGCAATCATCCGGAACAGATCCACACTGAGATTATTAATTTTAGAAGCTTCAGGGTTTAAACTTTGCATTCGCTTCTGAATGATCTCTTGCATCCCGGGATCTTTTACCTGTCCCCTTTGAACGAGAAGGCAAAAGTACTCGGACTCGGTGCTGTTCAAACCAAGTTTGGCTGCGATCTGCATTGCTCTTTCTACAGAAAGATTTCGCTTCCCTCTGATCATCTCTGAAAGGGTCGATGGCGAAACACCTAAGTTTTTAGCCATCGCCCGCAAAGAATAACTGGGGTTTCGAGAAATTTTCTCGACCAGAACCGCTCTTAAAAAAGTTTTAAAATCTAAATGTTCGTAAATCATGAACACAATATACTGCGTTGCGACATTTATGTATACTAGCTACGGAACAATGCGTTCCAATTTAGGGAACATATGATATAGGTTAGTTATATCAATATCTTAGAATATTGTAAAAATTTCAAAGGCAAATTTTTACGGCACGTATTGGTAAATCGCATTTCCTGTCGTATTTACTACATAGATATTGCCGCTGGCATCTCTGGTTATTGTTTCGACGCCTATAGAGCCAAGCTGTGCCGGTTTAGTAATCGCAGTATTATTACAAGCCGCAGGATTTGCCGCTGATAAGTCAAAACAGTAAAGATTATTGCTCGAGACATAATAAACCCAATTTTGTCCTGGGACATACGAGAATCCACCAACAGCTCTTCCTGCATTTAAAAGTGTACCCAAAGTTGAAGCTGCAGTGTTGTATGGTGTTGTAATAAAGCGAATTTTATTTCCTTCGGCAAAGAGCAGTCGATCATTCGTCGTATCGTACTCACCCATCAAGCAGGAATTAGTAGCTCCAAAGGTACAAGTAAGATCTTTATTTACTGCATTTCCAGCGGTCGCATCATCAGCACTTGTAGCGTTGAGCGTGCCGCCCATGACTTTATAGATTTTATTAGCAGCGATATTCACGCGCATAAATTTTGGTATAGTTGTTGTCGATGCCTGTGGACCGATATAAAGGTTGCCATTGTTATCGTAAATAAGACCCTGCCAGGCGCCGTAAGCAACAGTATTCAACGCAGTTGCTGTCGCCCCATCTGCTGCAGTAATGTAACTTCCAGCACCACTTAATACGGATTGAATTTGTCCTCCGCTGTCTACTCTTAAAATACTACTCTGACTGCTATAAAAAGTCATAAGCCCTGCGGCATCAAAGCCAACAACCCCACCAGACATACCTGCATAGATATCACCAATATAATTGTTTGCAGAAAAGGTTGAGCCCACTGTCGGAGCCTTCGCAATCATGTTTCCGCCCCGAATTGTAAATATATTTGTGGCTAAATTAATATAACCAATGGCATTTGCCCCACCATCAGCAACATACAATCCACCAGGAAATAAAGTCTGATTCCCAGCGCCAGTAGATTTAAATAAGACTCGCCGAATTTTTGTAAATCTTGCAAGTAAACTATTTTTTCCACTGCCAGACATTCCCATTGAGCCAGCAACTGTTCTAATTTTATTTTCTTCATCCACGATTCGTACGCGTACAGTATACCTTGCGTTTCGCAATGGACCATCAGCAAAACCCAAACCTCCACTGGAAGTGATGAAGGGAGCAGATGGGCGAGCGCAGGCATTAGTAACAAGAGTTCCATCCTGATTACAGGTAAGACCTGTTGATGCGCTATCAACAGAAATGTAAATGCTCACCACATCATCTGCAGCTTCATTGCTTGTGGGTATAATTTTAATCAAAGGACCTATATCAGCAGATGCGTATATGGCATTATCCTTGTAAACAAAGGAATTTGCATAGTAGGTAGCAGATATTTTATAAATCTTTCCATTAACAATTTTGTAAATGCCATTGGTGCTTATAGTCGAGTAATACACTGCATTTGTTTGTGGTGAATAAAAAAGGCCATGCATATATGTGTATGTCGTATTTTCAAGCGGAGAAGAAAGTGCAGTGGCTCCATTGACCGGCCAAGCCCGAGTGCAATCACCGGCAATTGTTGTAACAGCACCAGCTGTCCCGTCTGTATTTTGCGCGACTTTGCGTATGATATAACCAGTAGTGGCTCGATTATTTACATCACATGTTGACATGAAATAGATGTCATTATTACTTGGATTGATCGACAATTTTGCATAATCCATGACAATAGCATTTGTGGCAGCAATACCATTCGCGTTAGAACTACCACCACCGGCATAAATACTGATTTCATTGGTGTTCGTATTTATTTTATAAATTCTTCCATTGTTAGTTCCACCAACTGTTGTTGGTCCCACAATATAAATGTTATCATTATTGTCTTTAATCATATTACTGCCATATAAACTAACACTCATAGCATTAATTCGTGGCAAGGGTGCGACACCAACTACGCCAGGAATATTTTGTTCTGAACCATAGGTGAGGTAGGTACTGATAATTCCTGTAGCCGCAGAAATTTTTCGTATACCTGCTAAATAAGCTAAATACATATCCCCATTTTTCATTTGTAATATATTTTGCGTGGGACCATTCTGATCTATTTGGCCGAGTTCAACAGCTGTTGCCAAATCTCCATCTCCGCTTGTATTAGTTCCAGCAAATATTGACCACTTGCTAGTATTGAGTGAAGTACTAAAAACAGTTGTCGTGTTTCCAACCGCATCGGTAGCTACTAAACGCAATCGCAAAAAACTTGCCGTAGGAGCTGTGAATGAATTGTAAGATGAAGACCACGTTGTTGGATTCCCTGTTGTCGTGCCAGCTGTACTTCCGGTTGCGATAACATTCGTGAAAGTTACATTATCTGTGGAATAATAAAGCGAAATCGGTGCATCAGCCAAACCCTCAGTATCTGTTACTGTCCAACTGATATTTACGACATTCCCCACGGCGAATGTCGTCGTCCCAAAATTTCCTCCGGCAGTGCCATTTGTCACTGTAAATGAAGTTATTGAAGGTGGGGTGCCTACATCATAAAAAATAGAATCTTTATCTCTTCCTGAAGTTCCTTCGCTGCTATTTGTTAAAGATGAAATAGTTCCCACAGAATCTTTGAGCCAAGCAAAAACTGTATAAAGACCTACAGCCGTGCCTAATGAAAATGGGAAATTAGTTAATGTTAAATTTTTTGTTGGAGTAAGCCCTGGGGAAGGATCGCTGACAGAGCTCCAGCAGCTATCACTGGAAGTGGGTGCAGTAGTACTATTTAAACGTAAACAAAAATGTGTGATGTTGGATTTATTATCTGTACCTTGCAAACTCACTTGCACACTTTTATTTATTGTAGAGGCACTGTCACTATTGAGTGTCATTTGCCCCATGGATAAAACGGGAGTCGAAGTATCCAGGGCTTCCGGAGGGCGATCAGACTTAAGTATGCCATCACCGCCAGAGCAAGCACCTAGAATAACGAATAGATATAATAGAGAGAAAACTCTAACCAACACTCCCATTAACGTCCTCCGTTGATTCTAAAATTCATCGGAAAAAAACAGCTTAGACTTTAGTAGATATGTTTCAAATTGAGATTTTTATGATCGGTATTTTTGAGTTCAATACTTGTACGCAGTGTTTAAATTATTTAAACTTAAGCTGAGGACTTATCTGAAATAAATGACTACAAAAAGGCTACCTCTCATACTTTTGAGTTTTGTATTAATATGTGGCGCCTACGCACTTGTTAATAAATATTCCCATCAAGAAACCAATAGAACACCCAGCGCTGTTGTTGAAAACACAGCCCAAGTTACGCCGCCTCAAGTAGAGACTGAACCCGAACCTGCAGCTCAAACTGTAGCAGAGGCTCAAACTCCAATGCCCGTCAAAGCGTCATCTCAAGTTAGCCCAAGTCGTGTAACTAAACCTCAAATCAGATCAGTCGAAACTAAATTATCAGAGCCCAGCCCACAGCAAGTTAAATCCAATGAAAAAATTGTCTTCATAGATTCACCAGGACCAATAGACAAAGTTGTAGAAAATGCACCAGATATAAATCCGATAAAACAACTTTTTTATTTGTGGGTCGGTGGTGGAATAAATTTTTTAAATTTAGGTCAAGCGGATGGCGAATCAAATAATTTCAATTTTCAAAGCACTCCAAGTTCTTCTTACTTTATTAAAACTGGTGGATACGTTTCTAAAGATCTTCCTGGCGTAGAATTTTCTTATAAAAGCTCTCCGGGGTCTATTGCCAGTAGCTCAACCCTGACAGTGACAAATAGCAATTACACTTGGCAAACTTTTGCGACAGAAGCTTTATTTATGCTCAGAGAAGATCCTTTCGTAAATTCAAAACTAGATAAAACAGTGTCTCTGCGTTTTGGATTTCAGCAACACTTTACCCCCTATTTAGCTTCGCAGCCCTCGGGCTCAATTGATGTGAGACAAAACTCTGTTACCAATGCTTCGGTGGGTGCTGAATTAATTTTAGGAGCAAAACACAATATTCGTTATGAATTTTTGGCAAGATATCAATACCCGATTGCCTCGAACGCATCGGCAGGAAATACTTATTCAGTTAAACCAAAAATTGCCTTTGATGGATCCATTGGAATAGCAACTCACTTATCGAAAAACACCATGCTCGGCGCTTATTGGTACGGACAATGGAATCAATATAATTTTTCATATTATGACAACGTAAATAGTACGCAAAATTCCGGAAACCAATCACTGTTTTATACAAATATGGAAATGCGATTCGGTTATGTTTTTGATTAGATAATTAATTTTTTCTTTTCTGAATTCTTCTGCCTTCAAAAAATTACTTATCTAAAGAGGGCAATGGCCTTCGTTGATTTACCACATGAGCAAGCTGCTGAGAGCTTAAAAAGCCTGCCACTTTTCCATTTTCATAAATGGGAGAGAAAAACCCACCTTTTACAATTCCAGACTGATGGAAAGCTCGAGTCTCAGTTACTAGATGCTGAGGAACTGGAACTTCCAAGGTTCGATCCGAGCTTGGATCCATTACTTTCATTGCATATTCATAGAGTGTTTGAGTAATTTGTGGGTCTCGAGTGAAGAGTTCCATCCAGGAACAGCAATACAGCTCCTCAAGAGAATAACTCACCAGTTTGAAAAAATTTAAACTGGCAAAAATAAGCTGATTACGAAGATTATAAATTTGAATGAGATCATCTTCTTTGAGTCGACCGAAACAATCACTTGTCGGCGTAAAACCCATGCTTTTGAGAATTTTCCAGCTGAGCATGGCTTGGTTCTTAAAAGAAATGCCTTCGCTTTGACAGCTCAGGCAAGCGTTAAGAAGCGCATCCAGTCGGTTGAGAACGTCTATTTGAGAATCAATTGGTAAAGCTGAAAAATACCGCCCAGGCTTATTAGCTAAAGGCAAAAAATCAAACTCGTCTGTTTTACAAAGAGATTGAATTTGACCCGTCACCTTGGCCAGGTGGTCCAGAAAATCCCCGTTTTGTACTTCCGCTTTAAACATGGGTCACCTAATAAAATGTTAGCTAGAAAATATCAAGTTTTTTGTCTCATCAGCCTTTCGTCGGTCATTTCAAGACCTTAACGTGGATTCCTCGACAAAAAAAATCATGAAGTCTAAAATTAAGTTAACTTTACAATCTGGATGATATGCAAAAACTAGGACTTATATTAATCGCAACTATTTTAGGATCTTGTGCGACAGCGCCGCGAGTTGTCTCGAAACCTTCTTCCAGTCGCACAGTCGTATTTTTCCTGATCGATGGACTATCGATTGCGACTTTGACCGAGCAAATGACACAAAACCGTGCTCCAGCAATAAAAAATTATTTCAGTGGTTCGAATTCTCATTTTTCTTATGCTCATACGAGCTTTCCCAGCATGACCTTCCCTGCCATTGGTTCTTTATTGACTGAAAAGCCGATCAGCACGAACGGCATTTTTGGCAATCGAATCATTAATGAAAAAAATCAGATCATTGATTTTGAATCGCCTTCACATTTCATCGACTACAATAAGATGATCGAAGGAAAAAATGTCTTTGCGCGGCTTCAACAAAAAAATGAAACAGCAGTGAGTTTTGCCTATGCTATTAATGCGGACACAATACCTGTTATCGCTTCAAAAAACTTAGGAGCAGGTCTTGCCATTTTAAATCGAAGCTACGAAGCTGTGGATGACGAACTTATTGATGGCTTGCAAAAGCTCTTAACTACAAAAAAACCTGAAGATTGGCCTCATTTTATTTTTATTCACTTGATTGGAGTTGATTTTACCGCTCATGAACAAGGAAGTCGCTCGAAAGCTGTTGCGATTTATTTAAAAAATCTCGATCAAAAGCTGGCGCCAATTTTTCAAACCTTATTAAACGCAGAAAAATCAAAACAACGACAGATCATTTCGATGTTGAGTGCAGATCATGGCTTTGATGAAACACATAAAAGAACCGTGCTTTTCGACGAGCTTATTCTGAAGAAAAATCCAGAAATTCGACTTTTAAATGAAGGGCGATATGCAGGACTTTACTTTCCAAAAAATTTGGACTCGGAGCAAAGACTTTCCATTCTTAAAAGTTTTTTAAAAAATACCAATATTGATTTGATTGCTTTGCGTGATCAGAAAAATATTTTCGTTCAATCAGCCTCGCAAGAAGTCATGATGATGACCCTGCCCGCGACTTGTGCCAACGGGAATTTTGCTCTTTCCATCATTCAACAAAAAGGCGGACTCACACAACCCAATGCGTCCCCATGGACTTGCCCAGAAAACATCACAGGAAGACTTTCGCAAACATTTTATCCCTATTTTTTAAGCAACCTTTCCTATTATTTTCATGCTGAACAAGCTCCCGATGCCATCGTCGTCGCACGGTCTGGCGTTTCATTGAAGCTTGGCTACGAGGCCTTGCACGGCGGACCTACAGCACGCGAGACTTTGATTCCGCTCTTGCTTAGGAACAGTCAAGTTGAGAGCGATCGCATTCCCGCAATTTGGGAACTCCTTCGGTTTTTATAACAAAAGTCGACTCCTGTAAAAAAGTTCCACAGTTTCGCGGGTGAAATGAAATCTCTAGCCCAATTGTATTCCGGCCTATTAGAACTTCTTTACTATAAATCGTGGCAATTCAATTGCAATTATAGCCTACTCATGATGCTTTCCATTTTTCCCTCTGTTCTCTTTCTTATCTTGTTGAGCTTGGCTCCTGCTATAAGTAGCGGGTCCCCCGTGTGCGTTGCCGTGTTTGACAGCAGCAGATTCGTGATTCCTGTTCCTCCTTTATTCCAGAATGATGTACCATTAAAAATTGAACTAAAAGCGGCCTTCATCGAGCCCAATTCTTACCGCGAAAACATGCGCTTTGATGACATCAATGCTAAGTTTCGACAAACCGAAAGTGTTGAAACGGAAGATGGTTCAACAAAAGATATTTATGAGAGTGCTAGCCTACGGTACACCATCGACGGTCAGCCACCAGTTGAGCTCGGAATCGAGTGGAGGACCCGTGGTCGAAGCCGACGAAACGACCCTATCCCTCCGATCTCCATTCGTCTTCCAGAAAAGTCTAAGGACCCCTTGTTTGCTGGACTCACGCGAAAAATTAAGTTGGTTCTGCATGGATCGGATGCACCAGGCATTCGAAATATGACGAGTGGAGCAAGCAATCAACTCGTAGCGGGTGAGCAGCTGAGCTACAAACTGATGGAGGCCCTTGGCATTCCTGCAGTTCGTACACGCTTGCTTCATGTGCGGCTCCTCGATTCTAGTGGTCAGTATCTGACCGAAGGCACGGGCATTCTTCTTGAGCCCACCAAAACCTTAGAAGAACGCCTCCAGTTGAAAGAAAAGAAATGGGAAACAGAAGATGGTGATGAATACATTCTTCAGGCGAAATTTCCTGTCGAAGAATATACTCGTCAAGTTTTAGCGCAAGCAATGCTTGGACATACGGATTGGGGTCCCGCTTACAACACGATTCAAATGGTCGATTCAAAAACGCAACACTCAACTCTTGTTGGTTTTGATTTTGATCAAACAACCATCGCTCGAATAGCTTCTGGCAAGGCGAAAGATTCATCCGACCCTAAGTTTAATCAAGCCAGATTCATTTCAACCAATGCGAATATCAGCGAAATTAAATCCTGGCGCGAAGACCAATATCCTAATGAAAAGCTCAACTTCAATGCCGCATTTCAGAAAATGGCAGCTGAGTTTTTAGTTCGGAAGGCGACAGTTCTTGATGCAGTTAACACCACACCCATCGAATCACGAGCTAAAGCAAAGATTCTTGCTCACTTAGAGCACTTTTTTAACGAATTAGCGAAAGTGAAACCCTAACCGGAATTGCCTTGCAAGTTTGCCACCTTTTGCTACTTTCAAAAAATGAAAAAATGGCTTGAAATACGAAGCGACAATATTAGCGAGCTTGAGCGAGTCTCTAAAGAATTCAATATTCATCCTTTAGTTCTAGAAGATTGTATCAATCGAAATCAAAGGCCCAAGTTAGAAGATTTTGGGACGCATCAGTTTTTAGTCTGGTTTATGATGGCCGAAGGAAGTATTTACGAAATTCAGTTTATTATTTTTCCAGATTTTATTTTAATAGTTCCACATGAATCACCTCCGAATGGACAACTCACCTGGAAAGAGTACTTTAAACTGCAGGATTCTCATCAAGATGTCTGGCATCAACTTTACCATGCGCTGGATCACGCCACCGATATTACGTGGAATGAAGTTAAAAATTTGTTTTTAAAAGTTGATGATTTTGAAGAACAAATTTTTCAAACAGGAAGCGATCCTCAATCAATTTTAGCTCTTAAAAAACATTTGATAAAAGTTGATTATTCTATGGGCCATTTGACTTCAGTTGTGACGCAATTGCAGGACTTTTCCCGATCCAAAACTGACCTCAACTGGAAACTGCGAGATCTTCATGATCATTGCGAAAGAGTCTTTAGAAGTATTTCCCTTTGCAGATCTCAAATTACTGCCACGATTGAACTTTTTTGGGGTTATCAGTCACATAAACTGAATAAACATATCAAAAATTTATCGCTACTCGCCAGTGTTGCTGTTCCCTTAACTTTTTGGGCTTCTTTTTGGGGAATGAACTTCGAAGCGATACCTTTCCATAGCAATCAGCTTTTCTTGCTTGCACTTTTTTTAATGTTTGGTTCTGTGGCTTTCACTGCTTGGTTTTTAAAAAAGCAGGGCTACTGGAACGACTAAGGCAATCACTCATGCGTCCGTTAGTTAATATTTTTTTTATTTTTATAATATTTTCTTCTCAATGTTTTTCCAAAGAGCTCACTCCGCTAGAGCATGGAAAAAAAACCACCCAAGGCGCATTCGATTCAACAGGTTTGTGGATTCTTGGAGTTGGCACAGCAGCAACTGCTCTCTCTTTTCAATATGATCAGCAAACTAAAGACGAGTGGAAAGATAATCAGAAAATGCCACGCACCACAAGTGAGTATGGAGATTTCTGGGGAAGTGGAATACCACAAGCTCTGATTATAGCAGGCCAAATACATTATGATAAAGAAAATGGAATAGCAGCACTCGAAGGATTAGTTGTCGGTAGCCTTATTACCCATACAGCGAAAATTGCAATTGCTCGCGAGCGCCCTAATAGTACAACTAAAACTTCTATGCCTTCGGGACACACCCAGGCTGCATTTTCTATTGCTGCCAGCATGACAGAATCATACGGATGGAAAGTTGGCCTGCCCTTCTGGGGCATGGGCGTCTTCACTGGTCTTACGCGATTAGCAGACAATGCTCACTGGCTTAGTGATGTTGTTGCTGGCGCAACAATCGGTACATTATTTGGTCGCGCTGGTTACAGTCATCATCTAGTTCAACCAACGGTATTATTTAATAATGGTCATGTTGATGGAGCATTCGTTGCACTTAAATATGCTTGGTAGAGATTACCCAACCTTCTTCTTCGCCATCATTTTTGCGGATGCGACTTGAACAGCCCTCTTAACGCCGATTTCGACTTTATCATTTTCAATAGCACTCAAGTTGGTTTCAGCAATACCAGTGACTTCAGCTAATTCCTGCTGAGTGATATTAAAGTTCTTACGAAATGCTCTGATAACTTTACCCGGGGTTGTCTTGGGAAATTTAAGATCAAAAAAATTGCGAGTAGACATATTCACTCCCTCTTCTTTTTGTAATCGTGATCGGCCGTAATTCTGACCACAATCACTGTTACAATTTTATCTTTCACCTAGCCAGAAATTTTCTCAACTAAATATCAAAATCAACAGTGAATTCATCAAGCTTTAAAAAGAACTTGAAAATCTGAATAACCTCTTATACTTGTACGTCCTTATGAAACTCTACCGTCATTACAAAAATAAACCTTACACCTATGTTGGATTAGCAAGACACAGCGAGACGCTCGAAGAAATGGTCATTTACGAGACTCGATACGAAAATTCAGGTGGACGCGTATGGGTTCGACCCAAACAGATGTTTTTTGAATCTATTGATCTGAATGGCAAAGCCACTCCCCGATTTCTTGAAGTGCCACTGAAAATTAATACTACAACTGATATCACCGAAGCAGATATTCAGATAATCGCACCTCTCATTGAAAAATCTTTTGGGCAATGGGATTCAAAATGGTTCTATTCGACCTTCAACAAACACAAGAAGTTCCATTTGATCATCGCCTCTATTGAAAATCAGCCCGCAGGATTCAAAATTGGTTACGAAAAAACTCCGCAGGAGTTTTACAGTTGGCTTGGTGCAGTTTTGCCAGATTTTAGAGGCTTGGGAATTGCCAGTGATCTTATGCAGTCCCAACACGAGTGGTGTCGCAAGCAAGATTATACAAAAATTCAAACAAAAACTCAGAACCGATTTCAAGCCATGTTACTTCTTAATATTAAAAATGGATTTGAAATCATCAGTACAGATCCAACCGACAAAGATGGAATGAAAATTCTGATGGAAAAGCGACTGATCTAATGCTTTAGATATTCCTTCTAAAAAAAAAACGAAATGGGCAAAAAACCCATTTCGTTCAATATTATCTGAGATAATTCCAATTACAAATTACGGAAACACTCTTCTACCGAAGAATATGTTTGAGGTGTTCTGCTTAAAGAACGCGTATCATGGTCGATCGTATAAATTGACCAAGGCCTTGAGCCATCGTTGTCCCTAGACGAGCACAGTGCAACTACTTGGCGAGTAGTTCGAGCTTTTGTTATGCTTTCTTTGCAGCTTTCAACAGTTGAAAACGTCAAAGATAATTTAGATGCCTGACTTCCATCTAAAGTGTAAAGGCTGTAGGGTCTACTTCCATCTCTGTCACGAGACGAACACACGAAAGTATTTCTTGCTACTACAGTTGATTCACTGATGGCTCTTTCACAATCCGCAACCGATGAAAAAACTAGATTTGAAATTTTGGTCTCTTCATACGTAGACCGATTTCTTATTGACAAAATATAAGGTCTAGCACCGTCGTTGTCTCGACTTACACATTTATACTCGCTTCGATTAGAACCCAAGTAAGGTGAGTTATTTCGGTTGTCATCATGCTGACGATTATTTCGGTCATTTCGATTATTATTTCGGCGCTTCCCAACATTCCCCTGCTCTTCTGTTCGTTGAGATTCAACGACAACTCCACCAAACGATACTTCTTGTTCTTTTACTTCATACCAAGAACCATCAGAACGTCGACAAGCTATCCCTTTGTTAACTTCTTGACGTCGGCCAACATTGATAACCGATTGGTATTCTCGACAAGTTGTTGATTGTTGACGAAGACTTCTTCCTTCTCGAAGAATAATGATCTCACCGCGAGCACCAGAACGTGAACCTCGCATAGAACCGTCCCAAGAGTGTCGATCATTAACCCGACCTTCCAGGGCTACCCGTTGTGCGTCAGCATAAGCCAAACGATCACGGTCATCTAAAGCCTTCCCAAGTTGATTTCCAATCACAGCGCCACCAACTACACCAATTATAGTAGGTACCACTTTTCCATCGCCAAGCTCATTTCCCAACAAACCACCAAGAGCACCACCAAGTAGTGTCCCAAGATCTTGCTTATCAGCAAAAGCAACTGACTGAGTAAAACTCGTCACAAGTAAACTAGAAATAATTATATTTTTCATAGACCCTCCATTTCTTATTGCCGTCGACTAAAGCGAAAAGTGAGCCAATAAGTTTAAATTCAAATCAAATTGATCTGCTTTAGCTAGTATAAATCTCACATTTTTTTTGGAATTGAGTATAAATTACAGGCTTGTTAAAAATATACTCACTTTGGGTCGCGCTTTTAAAACGACTTAATTACGCGCCTTTTGTTCGAAGTGATTGAGATCAATTAAAATTGCCGCAGACAAAATCAATTGTCTTTCGCTCTCACCAAGCGATGGGGAAAATTCAATAAGGAAATTATCGGTATCGGTGAAGGCTTCTTTCAAAAAACCCGACCATTTCTTTTTGATGCTGGCCACTTCTTGACCGCGAATAGTGATCGGAAAAGTCCAAAAACTCAAAAAGCCAGAATCAACTTTTAAAACACGTCCAACGATTAAATCAGTAAGAGAATATTTCTTACGAAAGAGAGCCCAGTGCCACTCGACTGAACCGACAGCACCATTGCCAGAAAATACATCTAAACGTTGGAAAAAAAATCGAAAGGGATGGAGAGCTTTCCAGATAGTTTGTTTTTGAGAGTCAAAAAAGTGCAGCTCGAAACTGCGCCAATGGCCTAAAACCTGGCGAAACAAAAAGCCCAAAAAGCCTTTCTGCATCTCTGCGCAATAGAATACAAGATTCCCATTGGAATCTTGTATTTCGTATTTGTTCCGTGTTTCAAAACCAAAAAATTCGATAAGCTCTTTGCGCTGATGAACAACCAATGATGAATACTGGGTAAGATTCGCCAGACTATTTGGTCTCTATGATTTTTGCGACAACTTCCTGCTTTTCTGTATCCATGCGGGTCTGAACTAAAAGATGTGTTGAGGTAGGATCCGTCAAATTTTTAATTCCTTGCACTGAAATTTCATAGCATTCAGGACATCGCAAAGGTTTAATTAATTCTAATTTTTCAATCACCGCTAAGTTTTTTACTTCGGCTAGGGATAACACGGCGGTGAAAGCCGCTCGTGTTCCTGCGAAAGATTGTGATCCTAGTATAAATACTGATAAAAATACTTTTTTCATCTTAAGCTCTCCTCTTTAAATTAAAATCCAAAGAATGCTGTCCAAGCTGGAGCGCCTTGAGAAGCAAAAAGTAATTGTTTGTACTCGTTTAAAATACCACGACCTATATTTCTAGACGGCGCACTCAATGAAGCACTTGCTCCTGCTAAAGAGTACAAAGTCATTCCATGCGCGCCTTTTGTTGAAAAGGTATAAGCATCGGCAATCAACGGGCTCGTTTCTGGAAACGCATTATGATAAACAATAGGATCATTCCCTTGTCTTAAGAACGTGCTTGTTGATTCCTTCCACTGACGGCTTTCACCGCGCAAACCAGCCTGAACTTGTCGTTGCACAGTGTACTGAGTAGTTTGTTGCGGAATTTCAGCAGTATAAAGGTTGTTTTGGTCTAATTTTAAAGCGACTTGGTTAACTGAACCGCCTGCTTTAAAATAAACTACCCCTGGAAATGTACGCGTGATTATTTTTCTACCTGCTAAGCTAGCTCCTCGAGATAAACTTTGTTGAAAGTCTTGAGGATAACCATAAGCCATAAGAAGCTGATCTAAACTTTGTTGGACTTTTGGATCTGCCTTGCCGACCATTTGAGCTCGGGTAAAAGCCGTAATTAAGTCAAAAGAGCCTGCACCGAAACTGTCCCGCAAAGCACCTTTCAATGATGAAGCTGCCATTGCTTGACTGCTTTGATTGAGCAGGGAAGAAAAACCTTGCACTCGGTTAAGATCAATTGCGGCGTAATTAATACTCGAACTGCCCTTATAGGCTAAGGCGTATTGATAGACCATAATTTCAGCTAATTCTTTTGCTGATTTCTGAGGCTGAGCTATTAGAGGAGCCAAAAAGGTTGTGTAGTTTTCGCCTTCACCGGGTTCGTTGAACTGAGAGCCGACTAGATATTGACCCACATCCTTCAGTTCGTAAGCGATTTCCAATGCAGACATCAAACAAGCATCGAAGTTAATTATGTCAAATCGCGCAGCTTGCCTGGTCCCACGTCGCTGACTGCCGATTGCCGATTGGCCAACTTCAAGTGCCTTGCGAACATTCGGAAGTGTTAAATGAGCTTGTGGATTGTCGTCATAGGAAACGCCTTCCCAGCCACTGCCATGATTCCAAATAATAACAGCGTAACGCTTCGCTGGATACTTTTGAACACCCCAAGTTAAAAACTCGGATAAGGTTTTTGGATCACCCATATTAGTTTCGCCCATAGTTTGCAAAACTTGCGAAGTGATTTTTCCAGTAACTGGATTTGGATTCCGAGTTATATAGTACCGAGTTGTCGGAGTTGCACTATCCCCATGATCCATTTGCACAATAAGATTAACTTTATCTGTTGATCCTAGTTTTTCCATTTGAGCAATGTTCAGGAAGCCATATTTATACAGATTATTATCTGCGTTCATATAAACTAAAAACGTCCACTCTTTAACCGCAGGCTGTTGCGCGTTGGCTGAACTAAAAAACGTTCCGACCAGTGAAAAGCAGATAAACGCGAGTCGCGCTTGGGTTGATATATTTTGCAGCTTTTTTACGATAATACGATGTATCACATTGTCCCCCTTGAATAATACTGGGCGCAATCAATCATTTTGAAGCAAGACGGACAACGAAAAAATAAATTTTTGCCCTATAAGTCAAATTTATATGTGGGGATAAACCGGCCCCTTGGCCAATCAGTTAGAGTAGAGAGAAAATATTAAAAAATTTACTAATAATTTTTAATTAGTGCCAGATTTTGCGCCAAGTTCTGCCCAGCGCGAATACAATTCAGCGATTTTATCTTCAAGTTGCGACATCTGGTTTGTCAGCTCTTTTAACTTGGTCGGACTACTTACATTATCCGGAGAATTGATTTCCTCTTGAATACGACTTAATTCCGCCTCTTTACCAAGAATAACTTCTTCCATATTTTCGAGTTCAAATTTTTCTTTGAAACTCAATTTATTTTTTGCTCCGCCGGCATGAGCTTTAGATTTTTTATTTTCAGCTGCAAGCCTCTGACGAGCCAGCTCTTTGCGATCCATTTTCCAATTTTGCCATTGCAAGTAGCTTTCAAAGCGGAAAAGGGTGCCGGGAATTTCGCCAGGTACCAGGTCCTCTTTTTCCGGAAAAGCGATCAGTGTGTCGCAAACCTGCTCCATAAAGAAGCGATCATGGGTTACCAGCAAAAGAGCCCCGGAATAATCCACCAAAGCATCCCGCAAAATATCCAAGGTTTCGATATCAAGATCATTAGTGGGTTCATCCAGCACCAGGACCGGAGCCGCATTGAGCATCATCTTTGCGATTAGCAAACGCGCTTGCTCGCCTCCTGAAAGCCGAGACAACGCCAGATCATGTTGTTCGCGACGAAAGTGAAATCGATCGAGGTAGCTTTTAACATACACCGCTTGGCCTTGCAGATGAATGTAATCTCCTTCAGGACAAAGATTTTTTAAGAGTGATAATTTTGGATTTAATAAATCGCGATTTTGTTCAAAATAGTTAACCGAAATTTTATCGGCTGAGCTAATTTTTCCTGAGTCGATTTTTTCTTGTTCAAGAAGGCAACGAATTAAGGTGGTTTTTCCTCGACCATTTTGTCCTAATAAAGCAATGCGAGAGCGGCTGCGAACCATAAGAGAAAAATCTTTAAATAAAATTCGGTCGCCGTAAGATTTGGAAATATTTTCCGCATCAATTAATTTTTTAGGAACTGAGTCGCCAGCGCCCAATTTAATATCCAGATTCCTTTTGCGATTTAAAGTTCTGAGTTCCTTCACTTCATCCATCAAAGCATAAGTGGCTTCTTGTCGGGCTTTTTGTTTCGTCTGACGAGCTTTGGCTCCCCGGCGAAGCCATTGCATTTCATGTCGAAGATCATTAGAGCGACTGGCTTCCTGAGAAAGCTGCCCTGCTAGTCGCAATTCACGAGCTTCTAAATAATCTGCATAACTTCCTTCAATACGAAGCAGACCTTCTTTATATCTAGGGTCTAAATCAATAATAACATCGGCGACATTTTGTAAAAATAATCGATCATGAGTCACAGTTAACAATGTTAATGAAGTTTGCTCTCGAAGAAATTCCTCGAGCCACAATAGACTTTCAATATCTAAATGATTGGTTGGCTCATCCAGCATAAGAAGATCTGGCTCTTTCATCAGTTCGCGAGCCAAAGCCACTCTTTTCTTTTGTCCCCCAGAAAGCTTTTGTACCGATTGATCTCGCTTCAATTCAAAAGTATTTAAACCTAAACGCGAAATCAACTCTTCGGCTTTTGCTTGAATGAGCGGATCACCAGCCAGATTGGGCGGGATCAATTCTTCTTCAATACTCCCATCATTAAAAATAGGATTTTGGGGTAAATAACCGATACGCAAACCGCGAGTCCAAACCACTTGTCCTTTATCAGGCTCTTCGATTTTAGCAAGAAGCCTGAGCAGCGATGATTTTCCCGCTCCATTGGGGCCAACAAGTCCTACTTTTTCTGTAGCTGACAATCCAAAAGAAAGCCCCCGAAAAAGCGTTCGGGGGCCATAAGATTTTTCAAGGTCGAGAACACTAATTACATTGGCCATTTTTCGAAGTTACACGAAGCTATTTCAAAAGTCCTTCGTTTTTTAACGTCACCATTGTCGCTGGACGAGCTTTTACTCGCTCCACATATCCCATAAGGGCTGGGTAAGGAGTTAAATCCACCTTAAGATGATGGCTCCAACGTAAAATGGTGAAAAGATAAGCATCCGCGACTGTGTATTGAGCACCCATTAAAAAATGGTTCGTTTTTAAATGCGTTGTTAAAAGTTCAAATCTTTTTGCAAGAGTGTTTTTTATACTCGTACGAGTTTCCTCTGGAGTTGTCTCGCGAAATAAAGGACTGAAATTTTTATGAAGTTCAGTCGAAACAAAGGTCAGCCATTCCTGACAGCGATAACGCTCTAAAGTGCCCGCCTTAGGAATCAAATTAATCTCTGGCTTTTGATCGGCAAGATATTGCAGAACTACGGATACTTCGGTTAAGAGCTCACCATTGCTCATTGTCAGAGCGGGAACGTAACCTTTGGGATTGATCTTATAATAATCTGAACCTGATTTTGTTGTGTGTGTACTGAGAGTGACCTGTTCAAGATCAAATTTAATCCCCATTTCATTCAGAACCATGTGCGAAGCCATAGAGCAGGCTCCTGGGCTATAATAAAGTTTCACAATACCTCCTCGTAAAGTTCTACGAGAATGCTCTTTTTCACCATCCCCTACAAGTCCAGGAAGCCAAATTAGGGCCTATGTTTATTTGGAAGCTTAGGACGCCTGTGGTTTTTCAGAAAATACTGCAGGTAGCCTTAATCGGTCATAATGTGAAAATAAATTATGTCGACGTCGCAAAATCTTTTTTAAGGCCAGACCAGTGTCATTCACAACAGCATAAAAATCTGGTCCTTGCTTGGTGACCTTATAAACCTTTTTAAATCCATAAAACCTGAGATGAATCGAGCATTCAAAATTGGGTTTACGACCTTGATTACGATGGGAATTCTCTCCAACCGTTACCTTCAGTGTATAACCATGATTCTGAGGAAAAACATTTTCAACAACACTTTCCGCATAACCATTCAGATAAGTTTCCAAACTTTCCGTAGTTTCAAAATCTTTCACTAGTATCTCTGTGCTCATGATGTCCTCCTGAAAAGATTATTAGGCTAGACAAACAAAAATAAAAATATATAATTAGTATGAAATACATAGGAAAAATCTATGCTTAATTATAATCATTTATATTACTTTTATCAGGTGGCTCGACACCAAAGCGTAACGCGGGCAGCAGAGTTTTTATCTTTGCAGCAACCTTCTCTTTCGGCTCAAATCAAGGCGTTAGAAGCGAATTTAAGTCGGAAACTTTTTATTCGCGTGGGTCGAGAAATCAGACTTTCTTCTGAAGGACAAATTTTATTTAGGTATTCCCAAAGAATTTTTGATGCCGCAGCGGATATGGAAAATTTTTTACGAGGTCAGTCACAAAAGCTGACACGCATTTTACGGGTCGGCATCACCGAACAAATTGATCATAATTTCATCGCGGATTTAAGCGCCCAGGTGCAAAGCTTTTCAATTTCAGAAAATTTTCAATTGCGAGTGACCTCGGGCGAAAAATTAGAACTGATTGAACAACTTAAAACTCATAAGATTGATTTACTCTTCAGCAATAGTACGGCTCATGAAGTGGATTTATATCCCTTGTCGGAAGTCAGGATGCCTGTGGCCCTCTTTGTCGCTTCAGGTACCAAAAAATCAAATGAACATCGTGAGCCCATTCGAGAGTGGCTTAAGAAAACCAACCTAGGAATTGCCCTTCCGTCTGAAAAACTAAAATTAAGACATGAAACCGATCAGTTTTTGCAAAAAATTGGAGCTAAGAGCTCGATTGTATTCGAGAGCGATTTGATCTCGGTCGTGGCAAGGGCTGTGGTCGACGGCGTGGGATACGCTTTTTTGCCAGCGCCCTATATGGCCGAAGAAATGAACCGCGGACTTGTCACAACCATTTCTTCAGATCGAGGTTTTTGGTTCCATCAGTTGTATCTCTTTGGCCGGCAAGCCGAGCAAAAGGATCCCATCCATCTTAAAATCAAACATGCAATTGACGAAATGAAAAAGTCCCCGAAGGTTTTCTTTTCGGCGAAGAAAAAATCCTGACTACTTTTTAGCCGAATATCTTAGTGCTATCGTGTATTTATTTCATGCTCAAAAATTTAAAACCCTATCAAAGATTGTTACACTGTAACAAATTTCGTCAGTCTCAAATCGATTAGATCTAATTTAATTTAAAATGACTACTCAAATGAAATAGAACGGCCAATGAAGCTCCGGCACCGACCTTGCTAGTTAGACCCCCGAATACGAGATTTCTGATCTCGAAAACTATAAAAGAAAAAGAGGTTGTTATGTCATTTCTGTCAAACATTATTCAGGCTTTCGGTCACGGTGGATTTGTTATGTGGATTATATTCGCAGGACAAATTGTATCAATAGCTATTATCCTTGAGCGGGTTTTTGCTCTCTATGTTGCTCGCACAGCAAATAGCAAAAAAATTGCTCGTGAATTTGAAGAGGATATTAAAAAAGGACGCCTTGAGCAGGCTATCAGCAAGGCTCAGTCTTTGGCTAAAAAAGGAAACTCCACTGCTAAAACAATTCTTGCCGGAGCTTTAGCTGCGCAAAATCGTGGTGGTAGTGACGAGATCCAATCTAAAATGGACGAAGTTCTTTTATCTGAATCTTCTGTATTAGAAAAACGCACAGGATTTTTAGCTGCAATTGGAAATATCGGAACTTTGGCTGGTCTTCTTGGAACAATCATTGGTTTGATCGATTCTTTCTCTGCAGTTGCTAATGTTAATGCCATGGAAAAAGCAGCTTTGCTTTCTCAAGGTATCTCGATGGCGATGTATGCAACAGCTTATGGATTATTAGTTGCGATTCCTGCTCTTGTGATGTTTGCCGTTCTACAAAATCGTGCAAATTCATTAAGCGATGACATGAATCAATCGGCTTTGATGGTTTTTAACTGGCTTACATACAGCTATGAACCAATGAATAGAAAAGCTTCACGAGCAAAAGAGATTACTCTTTAATCGCGCGTATAAACTTTTGAGAACACGAGGAACGTATGGCTATCGCACAAGGTCCCAATGGTAAAAAAGATTTAAACTTCGAGCTCAATTTGATGCCGGTGTTTGATATCTTAGCAGTGTGTATTTGCTTTCTTTTGATGACCGTCGTTTGGGTTGAAGTGAAAGCACTGGAAACAAAACAGTCTATCGGCGGTCAAAGCGTCGCCGAAACGACTCAAACTTCCAGCTTCTGGCTTTCTGTCGATGCGTCTAACAATATTAGTTTGACGATCAAATCGACTAAAAAAGCAGATCGACAATTTTCGATCACAAACTTTAAAGGGCAATTGGACATTAGGAAAATCACTTCGATGATTCTTTCTGCATCCAATGAAAAAATCGTCACTGCACATATTTTGCCGACGAAAAGCACTAAGTACGATCAAGTCATACAGTTAATGGACGTATTAAAACAAAATGGAGTGAAAGACATCGGTCTTTCACCGATTTAGAGGCTGAGTATGAAACAAAGTATTATAAAAAGACAGGCCGAACGAAGTCCACTCTTACAGCAAAAACGAGTTCATGCTGCCGGTGGTGGTGGAAAAAGAAAAAACTTAATTTTTTCTTTGAACCTAACGACTTTGATTGATGCCTTCTGTATCTTAGTCATCTTTTTGCTTTCGAACATGAACGGTCAATTGCAAAATATCCAAATTGGTAAGGAGATGGTTCTTCCAATGTCGCGACAAAGCGATTTAATGGATCAAGGATTGGTTGTTCGTCTCGAGAAAGACGGTTTTACTGTTGATGAAAAAAAGATCTCAACTGCAGACCTTCTGACAAAAGCTTTGGTCGAAGCAAAAGCAACTGGACTTAATAAAAACTCAATCATTATTCAAGCTGACCGACAATCCGATTTTTCTGCAGTAAGTGCAATTTTACGTGCAGCGGGCATTGCTGGTTTTGAAAAATATATGTTTGCAGTCCTACCAGGACGTTAAGAGTAAATATGATAAACAGATTAGTTTTTTACATACTATCAATCGCTTTTGGGATTTCAGCTCATGCAGCTGAAAAAATGGATATCAAAACCCATGATTCCCTTATTAGCAAACTCGAGTCTGTTGTTGCCAACGACAAAACAGACTCAATGCTTCAGCAATCACAATTATTTTATCGTCTTGCTGATCTTTATTCGGAACGTTCTCGATTACTTTCCTTAGAAAGCGAAGGGCGCGGAGAACAACTCAATAAGAAACAAATTAATTCTGACCGAAAAAAAGCGATCACAATTTATAAAAAAATTCTTTCTACTTTAAAAGACGATCAAAAAAATCATGCTCTTTTACAAACAGCCCATCTTTACAATCTGACTTCAGAACCAGAACAAGCGATTAAAATTTACAACAATATCGTCCGTCATCCAAAATCGGTTGATGAACTGACTTTGGCGCAAGCTATGGTTCAGTTAGGTGATATTTGGTTCTATCGCGGCGAATATGCTGCCTCTGAAAAAATATTAAAAGAGTCCTTAGCTTTGAAAGCAAACCCACGAAAATCCTATGCTGCTTACCGTATTGCTTGGTGTTCTTACAACTCAGGTCGTACAGAATTAGCCAAGGATCAGTTAATTTTACTTCTAAGCAGTCCCCACCTCTTTGTCACAAGAGCGGGTGAGATTGACAATTCATTTAAAGAAGAAGTTTCCAGAGACTTAGCCACTTTTCTTTCATCAAATGATGTGAGTGAAGCGGATATCGAATCTTTATTCAAATTAAGCCCTGAAGGCGCCAGACAAAAAAACTTAATTTATCTAGCTACCGAACTGGATCGAACTGGTAAAAAGAAAAGTGCTATCGCTGTTTGGAAGCGTGTGGGAAAACAAAATCTGACTTTTGAAGATCAGCTTGAAGGTCAAATCCGTATTACAAAAATACAATATGATTTGGGACTTAAACCTCAGTTACTTCATGAAATTAATAACTCACTTTTATTACTTAAGAACAGCGCATGTCCTAAAAATCCTGAATGTGCGATTGGTCAGCAAAACCTACGAAAAATCTTAACAGATTGGGGAAATGCCGAGAGAAGAATTCCTTCCTCTGAACTTATCTTGGGTTTCCAAAAATACAACGACGCTTTTAAAGATGACGAGATGAGCTCATGGGCTGGACACGCCGCTTTAAAGAAAAAAATGTACAGCTCGGCTTTCCAATTGTTTAAATCTTCAGCGACCATTATTTCTGAAGATCGCGAGAAATTAAAAACTCCTAAGGGACAACGTATTTTGGAAGGTTCATTGCTTGGTGCTATCGAAGCCGCAGAAAGCCTTAATCAAACTGAGCCTAAACTTGAAGCCTACAATTTGTATTTAAATTTAAATTCGCGTGGCGCAAAACGCTTTGAAGTCAGATATCAAATTGCACAAACTTATTACAGTGCAAATCAACATGAAAAAGCCTCAAATTTGTTTTATGAACTGGCTAAAGACAGTGAAGCTCCTGCATCGCTTCGAGAAAAATCATCTGAATTGTGCCTTGATGCTTTAGTTCTTCTTAAACGTGAAGATGATATCGAAAAAATATCTGCTCAATTTGCTGAAATTTTTAAATCACGACAAAATTATTTTTCAAACATCAATAGAAAATCAATTTTAAATCAGTCGGCAAAAGTTATTAATAATAAAGAAGAAAAAAATGGCGAACTGGAATCTCAATGGAGAAAACTCAATAGCTTAGCGACCGACAGCTGGCCTTTTGAACAAAAGAAAGTTTTGTTGAAAAACAAACTGGCATTGGCGTTAAAATTAAAGAATGCAGAAATGATTTCTGTTGCCGCGGATGACATTGCCCGCGAGAAAAGATTTACTCAGGCTGAAATTAACAGTGCTTTGACACAAAAAGCTTGGGTTTATGAAATGAAAATGGATTTCAACACCGCCCTTACTGTTTTAAAACAGGTTAAGCCTTCTCGTGCTGAATTGCCGGAATATTATTTTAAACTGGCACTTCTTTCGGAATTAATGAAGAAAAATCCAAGTGCGTATTATCAAGAATTTTTAGCTGTTTCAAAAAGCATTTCCAAAAGACAGTATGCAATCCATCAGTTAATTTTATTTTCGAACGATCCTCATAAAGCCTTTATCAAGCAAGGGGCTCAGTTAAAAACAAACCAAGGGCTTTATTTGTCTGCTGGTCTCTTGGCTTATGAAAAATCCCGTGATTTTTCTTTAGCAAGAAGGATTATTGCCAATACAAGAAATAACCGAAGCTTTGAGTTAGCTCTTTTAAGTCGTTCCTTGGAAATCTCAGACTTCACTCAACAGTTGTTGAGTATTAAAAAAGTTCATGTGAACACAAGCAACGAAAAAACTTTACAAAGAAACTTGGCCTTAAAAATAAAACTATTAACGGCTTTGGACAAAAGAGCCCAAAAGTACATTCAACGTAAGGACAACACCCTTCAGTTGGTGGCTTTGGCCCATGTTTCCAATGAAAATCGAATTATTGCTCAGGATATATTAGCTTTACCAACGCCAAAAAAACTCAATGCGAGTCAAAAGAAGTTTTATCAGGATCAAATACAACAAAAAGTCCGCCCATTCTTAGCTAAATCAGAATCAGTTCGTTTGCGTGCAGTACAGTTACTTCAAGATTCAATCGCGCAATCCTTGTTCAAAGACATTTATGAACTTTCTGTGCAAACAGATAAACCTGGATCGCGTTTAGCTTGGCTTGAACTCGAGCATCTTCGACGAAGTGCTGGTCTTTTAGGATTCACCGATGATCCCTTTATAAATTTTACTCGAGAGCGACACAAAGTGGCGTCTGAGGCTGAAAAGCTTCAACAAAGGGTAATTGACAATCCGTTTAGTTCCAAGGACTTAGAAGATTTTATGTCAGCACAAAAAGCACTCGGAAGTGGCGCCTTTGTTGCTTACTTAGAACAACGATTGAACGTTGTTAAGCGAGGTACAAATTGAAAATCGGATTCGTTTTATTAACACTTTTGTTATCACTTTATGCAAATGAAGTTTTAGCAGCAAAAAAGGCAGTTAAAGCTGCGCCTGCAAAAGCAGATGCTGCATCAAAAGCTTCGTCAGCAACTAAGCTGACTACCGATGCTCAATTCGGAGACCAAATGGTGAATGGTCAGTACCAAATGCCTTTTGAATCCGTATCAACTGTTGAAAATGAAAAAAATATCGATGCGCTTATTGGAGTTCGAAAAAATTTCGACGATCGCATTGAAAAAACAAAATCATACAGGGACACAAAATGAAAACCCAGTCTATTTACTTTCTAGAAAATAATCAGGGTCAAGCGGTTCGCGCACTACCAGCTGATCTTCGTAATTCCGAAGTTATTCACTTCGTTTTTCGCGAAGACACTCGTCGTTTGGAGGTTGTTTCTGACTTATCCGTTTTAGATAAGAATAAAATTGCCTATAAGTTATTAGAAACTTTGAAAAAAGATCAATTAACACAAAAGAAACGTCATAAGCTTTCATTTACGAATTCTGAATTGACTCTTGTTGAAGAGATCGTAGATGTACAAGAAAACCAAGATTTGCCTGAAGACGATAGCGAAAAATTCGTCATGTTGTTGAAAAAAACCTCTTTGGTTGGCGGAGCATTACTTTCTGTCATTTTAGTTCTCAGTTTTTTCTTGAATCGCAAAGCAGAAGAAAAAGAAGAGCTTCGTGTTATCCAAGTGATTGACCGCGAAAAAACTGAACCATTAAAAATTGTCAAACCTTCTGAAATGCCGGTTGCAAAAGCTAAAGTTATTAGCAGATCTGTTCAACCGCAAAAAATTGTAAAGAAAATTGTGAAAAATCAATTTGCTCGTAAAAAATCACAAAGCATGCAGCTCAATCAAGTTGGTGCCCTCGCTGTTTTAGGTAATGTTCAAAATTCAAGTCAACGAGGCGGCTTACGTTTAGATCAAGCTCGTACTTCTCGTGGTCCTGGACGTGGCGGAGATCAAGGCAGTGGCGGAGTACAAACAGCAGTGTATGCTAAGGGACTTTTTGCTGCCCCAGTTGGAACAGGCAATCGCGCTGATGGCGCTGGCGGCTATGGTACAAAAGGAAAAGGCGGCGGCCAAGGTGGCTACGGCGAAATTAAATTGGCTGGCTCTGCAGGATCTTTTTTTGAACCTATCGAAAATGAAGTATGGACAGAAGGTGGCTTAGATCGCAACGAGATCGCCGCTGTTATCCAACGACATTTAAGTGAAGTTCGTTTTTGCTACGAAAAGGGACTGCAAAAAAATTCTAAATTATCTGGTCGCGTATCGATGAAATTCTTAATCGGACCAGAGGGCTATGTTACCTCTGCCAACGTTGGCAATTCAAGTTTGAATTATCAGCCTTCAGAAACATGTATCCGTGACCGCTTGAAAACATGGAAATTTCCAAAACCTCAAGGTGGCGTTACTGTAAAAGTGAATTACCCGTTCGTGTTAAGACGAGTTACCGATTCTTGATATTGAAAATGATTGCAAGATTTCTTGCAAAGGAGTTTTGAAATGAAAACGAAGTTCTTACAAATCGCAGTTGGAGTTCATCTTTGCGCTGCTCTTTTGATGTTATTACCAGGATGTGGTGGACAAAGCAGCGATCCATTGAAAAAATACAAAGATGTTAAGGGCGAGCCTTTGACTGAAGGCGGACCGCAGTCAGAAGATCAAAAGATTATACCAGATCTTTTTACTGTCGAAATGGGAGAATCTGATCAAAGTCGAAGTGGAAATTTAATTGAAGGAAAAGAGGGACAAATTTTAATAAAAATTAGTCCAAAATCGACGAAAATAAGTAACTTTACGGTTAGCTTATTAGATTTCCCACTTCAAGATCAACCAAAAATTCAAGTTACATCAACCCCAGGAATTTATGCCTTAATGTGGAAACCTCCAATGGGAATTATTCCCCCAGGAGCGCAAGGCACTGAAGTAGCTACGAAAATACTTGTTACACCTACTGAAGCATCTGACTCTAGACTGATCGGGGTTGCAGGAAAACCAGAAAAAATTGTTATCTTCATCAGTCGCAACAATGCCCAACCAAAAATTTTAAATTACACGTCTTTGGAAAATGGAGTTGATGAAGGACAGAAAATTCCTTTTTCAATTGAAATTGAAGATCCAGCCAGTGCTACAAACCCACGAACTCCGGAAATCCAAGTTACACCTTTTAGATATGCAAATACGGAAGCTTTCGTAGCTGATGGTTCATCAATGTTAACGCAAGATACAAGCAAAGAAAGTATTCAAAAAATTGGCGCCACTCGATGGAAATTCAACTATATCTTAAATGCAGAACGTTTTGCCGATGATCGTGATCGTAAGGGAAATGTTGATGCCCAATCATCATCAGTAAAAGTTTGTTTCTACATCAGAGCCATTAGCGTAAGTAATACCGGTTCAGTACAACCTCAGGTTTGTTTCACTGGTCGTTACGCTGCTCAAGCTCCAACTTTAACTTGGGAAGATCAAAATTTAAAAGAAGTTAAATCTGGTGTTGAAAGCCAAATTAAATTTTCGATTAAATCAGCTAATGGTCTTGGTAAAACTGAACTCAAAGATACTCTTAAACATATTTCATCTTTAACTGGCAGTAAAAGTGTAAAATGTGATCCTGTTGTTGAACAAAATAAAGAATCACAAAACTGTGTGTTAACATGGACACCAACATGTTCGCGATCAGCAGCGGTTAAAAAACTCACTTTTAAAGTGGAAAACACCGTTGGTGAAAAAATTAAATCTCAAAGTTTTGAAAAAGAATTAAATATTCTTTCCAATGAAGAATTGTGCCCAGATAAAAAAGCACAACCCACTTCAAAAGGAAAAGGAGTGACTAAATGAAACATCTTTTAACTTTAACACTGACCTTAATTTGCGCGATTAATTTGGCGCAAGCACAAGTTGCCGCAAAATCCAGAAATCTTAAAAAAGATTTCGATACCTTGGGCGATAATCAGGAAGTCGTTGAGCGAGTTAGAAATCTCGACACTCAACAAAAAGTGCGTATCGTGCAAAATCGATTAGTTGATCGCAACAATCGTGTAGAAGTGGGAATGAATTACTCTTATTTGGGTAGCGGTGACAGTTATGTGAAAACACAAAACGGTGGCGCTATGCTTGAATACCATATCAATCCTCATTGGTCTGTTGGCGCTCAACATCAAAAGTCATTTAATAGTCTAACTTCAGAAGCAACAGCTGTTTATGACCGCGTTCAGTCTTGTCAAGCGGCAGGACCTGGTTGCACAGAGAAATTTCCAGCGCTTGATTACCCAGTTCAATCTACAATAGCTACAATCAGCTATTATCCTATTTATGGAAAATTGAATTTATTTGATGCAGCTGTGGCGCATTTCGATCTTTACACTTCTTTAGGATATGGCCAGATCCAATTGTTATCAGGAACGACAAATTTGACCACAGCAGCGCTCGGTGTAGGAACTTGGCTTAGTTCTCGAGTAACAACTCGTTTAGAAGTTCGCTACCATCGTTATCAAGATTTGCTTTTGACAGATAAACGTCAACAAAGTCAGGTACTAGCACAAGCTAGCTTAGGGATACTTATATGGTAAAACTTTTGCTACTCGTTTCATTTTTAAGCTTAAACGCACAAGCTGCTAACAATAGCGACATTTCGACTATGAATAAAGCGCGTGCACTTTATGAAAAAAATAAACTTGAACTCGCAATTGATTTATATTCGAAGGTCAAGTCGGACTCTGATTTTTGGCTTGAATCTTTAGAAGAAAAAGCCTGGGCAAAAACCCGATTAGGAAAACATGAGGAAGCTTTAGCTGATTTAAAATCAATTGCTTCTCCGGTTTGGTCCGCGCAAGTTGGTCCGGAAACCTACATGTTATCAACATTTGTTTCTTTGAAAATTTGTGCTTACAAAGATGTTTTGAAAAAAATCAGCACATTTAAAAAAATTATTCTTCCTCGAGTAGATGCCCTAGAGAAAATTCAAGAAGAGCCCTTAAATGAAACTCACTGGAGTGTTTTGAATAAACTTAAAGATGCTAACCTCACTATGATTAGTCTGGGAAAATTGACCGACCAATTTCCAAGATATTTTTTTAGAGATAAAGAATTAATTAGTTCTGTAAAAGCGGGTCAAATGTCACAAGCACAATCTCGACTTCGCCAGTTGGCAGCAATTGATTTAGAAGAAATCAAAACAAATCTTAAAAAAATGAAAGTTATTGAAGTCGAACTGATTCAAAATGTTATGACTTTAGATGAAAATACTAAAACTAAAAAAGAAAAATTAAAATTTGAAAAAGTTGACGCTAATAAATCGATTACATTTCCTATTTCAAATGAAGAAGTTTGGCTCGATGAAGTGGGTCATTATCAAGTTAAAGCGCAAAAATGTCCGTATTACACTGAGGTAAAAAAATTATGAATTCAATCCAGATTAAATTCTTAATTCTTTCAGCTGGGTTTTTTATTCTGCAATCCTGTGATGTCAAATCTCCACAGAGACAAGACACGCCAGAAACTTTTGGCAAAGTGACAACAGAAGAGAGTCAATCTGGTTCTTTGCCTGATCCTCAGGTAAATATTCTTTTCGTTGTTGATAACTCGGGATCGATGAAGGGTTACCAAGCTAAACTGGCTGAAAATATCGAACTTTTTGCTAATGAATTTTTTGATGATGCCCGAATTGATTATCGCATCGGTGTAGTACCAGTCTATGATTCTAAATATTTAAATGACACTAAAGTTTATGGAACATCAGGTGTTCGTAAGATGAACGCTCTCGGTGAACTCGTACCCCTTGTTGGTCTGAATTCTGCTGACAAGCAACTTTATATAACGCGAAATACTCCGAATCCAAAGGAAGTACTTAAAAAAACAGTTTTAATTGGAGTTCAATGGGGTCCCGAAGCCGAAGAATCTTATTCGCCAGTATTAGCGATAACCGATCCCGAGCGAAATCATAATGTAAATCAAGATTTCTATCTCCCAGATGCTCACTTGGCTGTGATCTTTTTAACTGATGCAGACGATGTAACCCCTGGGCTTTCTGCCGAAGATTTTTATCAACGCTTGGTGAAATTAAAAGGTGGAGATCGTTCAAAAGTACTGATCGCAGCTGCCTTGCCTGAACTGTCAAATAACAGTGCAAATTGTGCTAAAGACGGCAAAGGTCCTGTTCAATCTTTTCCTAGCTTGTTAGACGTATCCAACGCTATTTTTGCAGACTTATGTTCAGATAATTTTGGAAAAACATTAGCTTCCTTCGGGAATCTGTTAACACGTCGAGTAGCTACACAAAAATTTTCTATAGGATATACTCCAGATATTGACAGCTTAGTTGTTACTTACGGTCCCAAAGACCAACCTGAAGATCAAAGACAACATCTTCAGCGTGAAAAAAATGAGTACGTGTTCATACCTGACTCGAATGAGATTATCTTGAATCCTTATTTAAAACTTCAACGTATTGAAAATGCAAAAATATGGATTACAGCGAAGCCGGCAAGTCTTGGTAATTTCAAGACGGGGCGACTTCAGACTCTCTAAATTTAGACTTGTTTTTCCTTTCATTCTAATATGACATAAGAACGGATTACTTCCTTTAAACCAAGGGGCACAGTATGAAGTTCTTTTTTGTATTTGCATTGATCAGTTCACTTATAAATATTGGCTTTATGCCGTTCTCACTGGCAAACGAAAATACCGTAATTGGACAATGGAAAACCATTGATGATGAATCCGGTTTGCCTAAATCAATTGTCGAAATAACTGAAGCAAACGGACAACTTGTCGGCAAAGTCGTCAAGCTTTTCAAAAAGCCAGAAGAAGATCAGAATCCTAAATGTGATAAATGCAGCGGCGATAAAAAAGACCAATTTGTTATTGGCATGACTATTCTTTGGGATATGAAAAAGAAAAATCCAACAAAATGGGATGATGGAACAATATTGGATCCAAATAATGGCAAAACCTACAGCTGTAAGATTGAACTTCTCGAAGAAGGAAAAAAATTAAAAGTACGAGGGTATTTAGGATTTTCACTTTTAGGACGAACCCAAATATGGGAAAGACCTTAATTTAAATAAGCATGACAAAAAATGAAAAAATAACGTTTTTATTAGGAAGCTTTACTACGGTTGTTGCAGCTACCGTGATATATTTTTATCTCGATTTTCATCGACAAATTCAACATCAAAGATCGCCAAATTCTTTTTTTGAAACCCTCGAGTCCGCCGATCTTCGCTACAACGACATTAAGTATCGCTATCGAAAGCAAAAAAATTCTGATGCACCTGTAGCATTGATTGCTATTGATGATGACTCAATACGCGAAATTGGTCGCTGGCCTTGGAGCCGTGATCTTATGGCGGAACTTACAGAAAAATTACTTGGATATGGTGCGAAATCTGTCGCTTTTGATATTATTTTTTCAGAACCAGAAAAGGCAGCCCCGCAAAACGATGATAAAATGGCTCAAGTAATTTCGAAATACAAAGATCGAATAATCCTGGGAACTTTTAGCGAAAGTATTTCAAACCACCAAGCCTATCAAGATTATTGTATTTCAGAAGCTTTTCTGAAAACTGGCGGAAGCGAAATCGTAAAATTAAATCCCACTTTTATAGTTGAAGATCTTACCGCTAATTCATTGGAAGAACTTCCTTGGAATGAGCTTTTTTCACCCTTCTTTTCCCAGGTTCAAAGTTATGAACAAAAAAATCTCCTCAATTATTATGAAAAAAAATCCCCTGACGACCTTACGCAATTTCAAAAAAATTATTTATCCTCTCGAGAAACTAAATCCCTCTTTGAATACTGCAGTGAATGGCTTGACTCACAAGATCGTTTTATCGCGGCAGGAGATCGGCAACAATTAGAACAGCATTACAAAAAATTTATGAGTACGAATGCTGATTTATCCAAGCTTTCCTTGGATGAATTCTCTAAAAAAATTAAATCTGAATCAATGTTGCATCCCGTGCCTCAATATGCAGAATGGACACCGAATATTCCCAATTTTCAACAGGCGACTGAATACACCGCAAGTTTTATCGCTAAATTGGATTCCGATGGTTACGTACGGCACTATCCCCTCTTTTACCGTGCGGGAAATAAAATGGGTTCCAGTTTTATCCCGTCCTTAGCTTTGCAATCTTTTCTTTTGGCAAAATCTTATCGGGCCGATGTAAAAATTGAAAAATCAAAGAACCGTGCTCGGAAATCAATTACACAATTTAGCATTGTTGATCCAAGTACGAACCCTGAAACGAAAATTGTGGAACTTCCTGTGGATAGTGCTGGGCAACTCTTAATCAATTATTACGGCCCACAAATGAGTTTGCCCTACGTCCCAGCAAAAGAACTCTTTACAGAACGAAATACGTTAAGGGTTCTGAAAAGTGTACCCAATAAAAGCTCTGCACAACAAAAGGTCATTAGCTCGGAACTCGTTGACAAAAAATCTTTTCTTGCTGGAAAAAATTTGATGATCGGGATCACCGCCGGAGCTCTTTATGATTTGCGTAATACTCCTACCGAACCTAATTATCCTGGACCCGAAATTCACCTCACCGCATTGGCTAATTTATTAGATAAAGATTTTTTAAAAATGGTTTCCAATGAAGTGACTTGGCTGCCTATTCTTATTCTTTTGCTTGGCCTTAGCTTGTCGTTTTCATTTTCGATCATGGCATCTTTGCAATCATTTGTTTTGGTGAATATTATTTTATTTGCCACGGTGATCACCGACTTCTGGTTATTCGTTCATCAGCAAATTAAAACCTCAGGAATCTTTTTAAGTTTAATTCTTATTCTGATTTACTCTGTAATAACTATCTTTAGATTTTTTACCGAGGAAAAAACAAAAAAAGAACTGCGGACAACTTTTTCAAAATACGTTTCGCCGGCCATCGTTGACGAGCTTTTAAAAGAATCAGAAAATCTTAAACTCGGAGGAAGAAGACAACGCATGAGTGTTTTCTTTTCAGATCTCAGAGGATTCACTACAATCTCGGAAAAATTGCCTCCAGAAGAATTAGTTAAACTGCTCAATCGTTATCTTTCCCCAATGACGGAAATTGTTTTCGCCAACAAAGGCACTCTGGACAAATATATGGGTGACGCCATTATGGCTTTTTTTGGAGCCCCGATCAATTCCCCTGATCATGCGGCTCAGGCCTGTCGCTGCGCTTTGCAAAGTCTGGTGAAGCTCAAAGAGCTGCAGAAGACCTTTGCTGCTGAAGGACTGCCTTTTATCGACATCGGGATTGGAATTAATACGGGTGAAATGAGCGTTGGAAACATGGGATCCAATATTGTACAAAGCTACACCGTTATGGGTGATTCCGTGAACCTGGCCTCTCGTCTAGAAGGCACAAACAAAGAATATGGTTCAAAAATTATTATCAGCGAATTTACCTATAAGGATGTGAAAGAACGATTCGTGGCCCGGGAAATTGATCGAGTCCGTGTTAAAGGAAAGAATGACCCGGTAAGAATTTATGAGCTAATACAAGAAGGACCGCCAGACGAAAAACTTAAGTTAAAATTGCTTAATTTTATTAAAGCCTATGATTTGTATCTTTCTAAAAAATTCATCGAAGCTAAAGAGCTTTTTAAACAAATCATTGCCCAATCGGGCCCAGATCCGGTGTGTGACGTGTATATCGAACGTTGTGATGAATACGTTTCAGAACCCCCTCCCTTGGACTGGGATGGTGTTTATGTCATGAAAACTAAGTGATCTGGCTTTAAAATATCATTCTTATTCCGATAAAACTCGTATGCGAAAAAATAGACTGTTTTTAATTATTTTTTGTTTATTTGGTCTTTCCTGTGAGCGTACAAAACAAGAGACTTCTAAACTTGTTTTTCGCTTAACCCCCTCTAGCTCGACTGATGAAAAAATGTCTGATCTAAGACCGGCAGCATTTAGCCCAGCTTTAACGATCAATAGCTTAGCTGAAGTTAATTGTTATGCTGTTTTTGTTGGTGGACCAGAAGATTTTATGCGTTCAAGCTTTTGCAAAGATTCAACAACGGCTACTGAAAAAATGCGCTTTCATCCTTATGCAGGATTAATTCCTGCAGGCAGTGAAGTTTCATTGGAAGTTCCCACGGGCCCAGATAGAAATATATTTTTAGTGGGGATGAAAGCTCAAGGGGCGGCTTGCGCTACAATCAAGGGCGGCCAAAAGCCAGATGAAGCAAATCTTTCTGCTATGCACATTATTGGCCGAAAAACGATGAGTCTTACTCCTGGAACTAACACTGTTGATATTTCGACGTCATTTAGCGCCACGGATAAATTCGATGACTGTCATTTTGCAGATGGCAGTGGTGGCGGCGGCAATGGTGGAATTCCCACTCAAATTATGATCACCAAAGATTTTTTTCCACGACAAGGTTTCATAACTAATAGTTGCCAGGCCTTTTACGTCGGAACTTTTGATAACAGTGGCAGACCAGCGATCAACAACCAAAATATGGAAATTAATATCAGCAATGGAACAACTAATTATACTATGTATGACAATTGCAGTTGTTCAGGGGGCTCTTCGTTTATTACCTTAGCCCCGGGCATCCAAAACAAATGTGTTTCCTATACATCCCAATCTACGCCTGGCAACTACACTTTTAAAGTTGAACCGGTAAGTGTTCCTTCGGGTATCACCGCCAATTTTCAAAGGCAATTTGCGGTTAAAAACACTTCAGATAATTTATTTGATTTTTCTGGTCCAAGAAGAATTTTACCTAACGTCTGCTATCGTTACCAATTTCAATATTATTATTGGGGCGGTAACTTTGCTACCGGTACCAATGGAACACTCAATTCACCCACGCTTGCAGATTACTATACGAGCGACGCGACCTGCATGACGAATAGTGCCACGCTCAGTGGTTCTACCGTAACAGTTTCAGGTTCACCACTTAGCAAAGCCGATGTGTGGTTCAAGGCAACTACGATTGGACCACGTGTTTTAGGTATGTTCTATGGTAGTGCGACTCCAATTGAGGTCGGAGTTTCAGTGGAAAATCTAGGAGATCAAAGCATTTTCAGAGCGGAATTCTGGAGTGACAATAATATAATTCCTGTTTCCACCTGTTCTGCAAGACCTCTCCGTGTTGTGTTAACGAATTCTTATGGAATTGCCGTTCCCGCTCCCGTGGGTGGCACTACCCTAACAATTAATAAAACGGTCGGCCCCGGAGCTGTAAATATTTATCCAGATGGCGATGGCAACTGCGCGGCAGCCTCGACAAATACTTTCACAATTCCTGCCGGTAGTTCCCATGCCGATTTGTATTACCGGGTTCCAGCAGTATCAGGGAGTTACACATTAACTCTGACTGTAAATGGTGCGAATACGAATTTTAGTTTTACCGCACCATAGCCAGTTTATTTATTTTGGTACGCTTTGCGAATAAGTAAACAGCGTAGTCGCCATGTACTTATTGTATTTGTACGTATCTACATTCGAAGCGCTATTTGAAAACTGTCCACCAAAAGTAAAATCCCAATTTGTAGAAAGTTTTTTATTCTGCGAAACAGTGAGTGTCGCTACTTGATCTGTTCGCGTGGTGGTCGCTTCCGTAAAAGCTTGTTGATAAAATTCCAAACGAGTCAGCGCTAAATTGCGCCACAAACCTGGGAAAGTGTAAGTCAAAGCCAGCAAAGGTTTTGTCGATCGATAATTTATTCCTTCAGTTTGATTTCGAGTATAACCGATATCAGTTATTAACGAATTCTCGCCTTTCAAATCAAAAAGTTTAATAAATGATAAATTAATTGTTGTGCGAGTTCCCGTTTGCGAATCATCGGTTGAAGTAACTTCTAGCTTAGATTGATCACTAGATCCTTCGATCTTACTATGCAAAATCCAGGTGTTGTTAAGCAATCCCGTGTGTTCAATTCCCAATACAGAAGAGACAATTGCTAAAGTTCGTGTCCCGCCCGACGGAGCAAGATAAATTGTTTTATAAGCCGGAGTAAAATCAAATTTTTCCCAATGAATGGGTAAAGAAATTGACCCCTCTAAAGCATCTGCGGTTTGCAAGGTAGCATCATTGCTAAAATCTGTTTTGGTGCTGTAATAATCATTAACTGCAAGTTCAGTTGAAACGGAAAAATCTGGAACTCGGTAAAGATAAATCCCAAAAGTTCCGCCATAATTGGCTCGTAAAGCAGCCACACCAGTAGAAACGCTCGCTGCAGCGATATTCAGAACATTGCTGTCGTACTGAGGACCTATATATAAAGTGTAATGATAAAGTTCCCGCGAAGAAGCCAAGAAGTTCTCTTGGCGATCAATTTCGTCCAACATTTTTTCGGCCTCTTTATCTAATTTTGGATTTTTTGAAGTATCAATAACACTTTCAAAATGTTTTCTGGCTGCAGAAAAATTTTGTTTTTGATACTCTAAATGTCCCGCATAAAAAGCCGCCATGGGACTTAGACCCGGTTCATTTTCTTCTTTAACTTCGATAAACCCTTTAAGCGCTCGGTCCCGATCCTTTAGCATCATGTAATTCATTGCCGTATAATAATTGCGTTCCGCTGAACTGACTTCAGAACCTTCAGACAACGACAACAAAGCTAAAGAGCGATTGTATTCTTTATTTTTATAAAGACAAATTGCATATTGATAAAGATATTCAAGATTTTCAGGATCAAATTCCGTCGCTAGATTAAAATATTTTATAGCTTGAGGATATTTCCCTGCTTTATAAAGTGACATAGCATGATCCGCATAAGTTTTCGCTTTTTTAATTTGTTTGGCTTTTTGCTCTTTAGAAAGTCGGGTCTGTTGGTCCGCAAGCGCCTGCTTTTGCAAAGCGGCTTGCTCTTCCATACTTACTCGTTCAAAAGCAACGGGTTGCGCTTCATAAGCTTTTAATTCGGCTTCAGTTGAGAAAAGTTTAATTTGTTTTTGTTTCTTGTCGTTGACTACAAATTTCTGAAAAAGTCTTTTCCCACTAGGATCATAAAACTCTAATTTTTCCGAAGATGTCTCACCACGAGCAAATTGAATACTAAATACTCCACGCCACAATCCAGGCTCAATTGAAGACTTGCTAAAAATCACCGTAGCTTTAGCTTTTGTATCTGGATCAATCACCCGAAAAGACTGATCGTCTGATGATTCGACATTGGATCGGTATTCAACCGTCACCAAAGCCTGTGAAAGAGCGGGGTTTGCTTTTTCCACTTTTTTTAAAGGCAAATTTTGTATTTGAGCCTGCGTTTCAAATGCAAATAGATTTAGACAAACTAAGATGAAAAATCTCATGGTGGCCTTTCAAAAACTTACTGGGGTGTAATAATCAACTTTGTTTTTCCCACTGGATTAACAAACGGATTCGGAGGACGAGGTACAGGTGGCAGCTTTGGCAATGGCGGACGATTATCAGTCTGCGGTTGACCCGCTGGCGCCATCCCATCCATCATTGGTGGTTTCACGCCAGAGATATCATCAGGCCGAACCATTGAACCATCCGCATTAGGGTTTACGCTGGCAGGCTCACGTTTCGTTCCATCATTGGGTCCATCTTTAGGTCCCTCGCCAGCTTTATTTCCCTCAGGTTTACCATTGTCTGCAACAGGCTCATTTTTGCTTTTACTCGCAGCTGTTGAATCCTTGTCCATTTCTTTAAGCTCGCTTTTAGGAACAGCCTTTGGCGCTTCAGGAGGTGCCCCTGCGCTGGAAGTTGTTGATTCCCCTTTATTAACGACGACAGGTTTACCAACGACCTTACCATTCAAGACTGAAGCAAAAGTAACTTGACCCTTCATCGTCACAATCGAAGTTTTTTGTGTTTTCGAATCGAAAGATGTCACAAACTGTGTTCCCCGAACACCGGCCACAGCTGTGGGCGTTTTCAAAATAAATTTGCTTTTTTCTCCGTCATAACTTTGCTCAACATTATTTCTAATTTTTCCTTGATCTAATTTAATTTCAACTTCTTTAGCGCCAGTTTTAGAATCCGCCGAATATTTATTTATTTGCATGCGACTATCCGGAGAAATATTAATTACATTCCGATCAGCCATAACAACTTTTGCCCGAGAATCCACCCCGGTCGTTACAACATCGCCCACCATAACTTTTGATCCAACTTTCACCGGAAATGGCGCCTTGGTTCCTGAAATGACTTTCACATCACCTTTAACCACCATGAAAAGCCCATATTGGTTTTCCGATTTTGCCTTAGTTGCGAATAACATTATTGAAAAAGAAAATAAAAATAACAACTTCATGCACACCTCAAATCTAATTCTACACAAATATGAGTTTGGAAGGAGACGAGAAATATCAAACAGGACAAATGTCTATCTCAATAAAATGAGACATTCACGGCACATTCATTTTTGCCCAAATTTAAGCTTGAACCAATTTTGACTTGAAACTTAAGACGATCGGCCTCGACGAAGCGATAACTAAAATCCAGACCTCGTTTAATGCCTTCTTTTTCACCAAGGGTATAGCGAACCGAGTTGCTTGCAACTTCATCAGGAATCACGACGCTTTCAACGAAAGTGTCTTGAAATGTGTAAAGATTAATATTGTGAGTCTTGTGTGGACTAAATGGCACAAATTCAATAATTGGCTTTTCAATGTTTACTTCAATATCATAGGTGTAATGAGCACTTTCAATTTTTTCCTGTGATTTTGCTGTTTTACAACGAACATGTGGGTTATAGAAATTACTAAAAAATCCCGTGCGAGGTTGCCAGCCAAATAAAAATATTTCAAGCAGGACCAATATAGTGGGAACAAATAAAAATATTCTTAAAATAATTTGAATGCTTCGTTTCACCTTTGAGGTATCGGTGCTTAATCCCTTCACTAAAGGTCTGGATTTT
>ERZ1292625.619-Hain-H41-01um-R1-619-length-51038-cov-46_pt1 | contig 51038 bp, 70 predicted proteins | sample MGYA00564400_ERZ1292625 | MGnify/ENA primary metagenome ERZ1292625 (study PRJEB36523, sample SAMEA6512639) | groundwater metagenome | collected 2019-01-08 | study: AquaDiva: Metagenomics assemblies of 32 groundwater samples | reverse complement strand
GGCCAGTGCTGTGAGCCCGACTTCGATGAACCCAAAATTGCCACCGATATAATCCTCCGCCGTGTCCGTGGTGCTTTGGTACCGCGTGGGATCCCCCGTCACCGCTTCCGTGGCCGTACTGTTCATGGTCTTGGCGACATCGAAAATCCTGTCATACAACAGCAAGCAATTATTGAGCACCGAGGTCGCCACGTCCGCCCCTGTGAGACGGTAGGAGCCCACCGCCGGATTATCAAACAACAGCCCACCCGTATCACTATCCACCAGCGCCCGCCCACCAGGTGCGGCGGAGCCTGCCGTGCCGGCAATCGGTTGCGGTCCCACCTTGTGCAAGGAATTGGTGACGCCCACCACCCCCGTGGTGCCCACCTTATTGAAGTTCAACACACGCTGAAATCCACCAGAGGACCGCGCAAGCGCGTCGCTGATACTGGTGAAGCCAGTATTAAACGAATACTGTGGCACCTTCAAGGCACGGCGTGCGGCATCTTCCAGAGCATCCAGCGCCGAAGCAAATAGCCCGCGCTCAAACGGTCCGTGGAAATCCCCGTGCTTGTCAATACGCACGCTACCAGGTAGGTCCAGAATGTGGATGGGTGGGCCATACCAACCCACCCCTTTTGTGGCATGCACAAGCTGTTCGATTTTCTCCACCCCAAGCCACCGCTCCAGACGAGCGGAATGGGTGGACCGATGCTTAACAAGATTGGACATACTGCCCTCCCCTATGTTGCAGCTAGCCGAGAATCCGTCGATACCACGGCACGGCCTGGCGACGAGGCCGTCCGCGCTTCAACACTTCCGGCGTCACCCCGATCACCTTAGTCTCCTCGATGGCGGGATGGCGATTGCGCTTGCCGTGGCTAATAAAACAGTTCCGGTTGCAATACATGCGCCCTACTGGGGGAAGCTGCCCACAGTTGGGACACGGCTTCACTTCCGCAGGGCCCATCATTTGTTGATTGAGGATACGGGTTTCATGTTTGTCCGTATCAATCTCCATGTTCACTTGCACGCGAAAGACCGGCATGGCTACCCACCTGCCGACACGGTGCACGTATAGGTGAACTGGATGGAGTCCCCGCTGGCCACGTTAATGGCGCTAAACACTGACCGGTCCCACAGGGTGCCGCCACCGGTTGCGGCCTGGCTCAGGATGCCGTGCTCGGTGATGGCCCCTGCCCCGTCAAAGGTCACCGTCCCAACCGACCGGTATTGATTGGCCGCCGGCTGTGACCGCGTGCCCGTGGCCCGCGTGCTGTCCGGATTCAAAATGGTGGTGGACTCCGTGCCCAGTGCCGTGTCGGTCACGTTCTCCGCTGCCACGCCAGTGCCGCATCCATGGAAGTTCATGGTGGTCAAGTCTTGCCCGTTGTTGTCCCAATCGTCCACCAGGAAGGCCACCCCTGCATCCGTGATCAACTTGGTGCTCAACAGTCCTAGGTGCTCCACGTGCCCATTGGCGCGCAACACTGACCCATACACGCGCCCCACCCCCAGCACCCCCGTGCCGTGCAGTCCACGCCACGCCCCCTTCACACACAGGCGCGCCCGTAAACACCACTCCAACCACCACCCGCGCACCCGCTTGGTCAACGGCACACCACTGGGGAGGCCGTTGGTGTAGAACCCGTGCTTGGCAATCAACACCGTGGACACATCCCCGTGAACCTTACATGCGCTTGACATATTCATATTGCCTCCCTAAGTGACTTTGGCTAGGTTGCGGACAGGATACTCGATTTCGTACTTTAACGTCTTGGTGCCACCGTACCCGATCTCCACCAGCAACCGATGCCACTCCAGATCGTTGGCGGCGTTGCTAATCGAGTTATCCAGGCTGTTCAAATTGAGGGTCAACAGGCCGGATGTGGCGTGGATGGTGCCCTGATTGGCGTTCTTAATATCCACATCGTCCACCGTGTTAATGATTGGCTTTGTGGGTTCATCCCGCGCATAGATGGTCAAGGTGGCCGTGGCAATGGCGGCCAGTGGAATAGCTGTCCCCGTCTCATCCAACAGGGTGCCCGTGATGCGCGGCCCGCTGGACTTTTCCGGCACAATCATATCCCGACCGGCAGTATCTTTTAACCGAATTAAATTCTCTGCAATTGGGTTGGCCATGGTCCCTCAGTTTGGACAGGTGCGGCACGCCTGGGCGAGTCCGTCCCCGAAGTATTGGGTGCATTCCGGCACGCACGCCCCGCCACAAAACTGTCCGATCTTTTGTGCCTGCTTTTTCACCGGCTTCCCTCGCATCCACGGGAACTCAATGCCAAACCAGTTCAGGATGCCCCAATCAACGTGTCTGCGCTCGAGACAGCGTTGCAGGAACGGTTCGCAATCTCCTGGTCCCCACTCGGTGGTGATGGCTCGGTACTTGGTAAGGTCGCCATCGGTAAGGGCGACAAGGCTTCGCTCGACCCACTGGCCCCAGGTACAGGGGAGAGTTGCGCGTTCACCTGCTCCACCAACCTCTTGCCGGTCAACAGCATGGACAGTGTCGCCGGATGATTGGAGTAGAAAAAACGCGGTCCAAATTTGGCAACCTCCTCACCAGTGAGTGTTACCGCGAAGTCCTGGGCCCGCTTTTGGATGTCCCCCCACGGCAACCGTGAGTGATCGGCACGTGTCACCCCGTGCGGCAACAAACAGATAGCCATGAACAACGGCCCGCGATCCCGCAAGATATCGTGAATGGTGCCATAGTCCAGCGCCGATAAGTCAATGTCGCGAAAGATGTGTTCCCCCAGCCATTTGTTTTGCATCCAACTGAGGGGCTCCAGGCGATACTGTTGCCCCCCCACGTCAAACGTGCTGTCTGCCAGTTCCGTTTCCATCACTACCCCTTACGTGTACGCAATGCTGATTTCGTCGTTCCCGACCGCTGCGCTGCGCACTAAGGCAAAGTCTGCCCCCATGGTGGCGATGCCGTTGCGCTCCGTCTCGGTGACCTTGACGTACTGGCAGGCCGGTGCGTTGAAAATGCAAATGTTGCCGGCCGAACCCGTGTGGCGCCACGTCAACGCCCCCGTGGTATTGGCCACCCACCGCCCATAGAAGTCATGGTTGGCCACCAGCTCGTCCTCTGGATCAAATGACCCTTTGGCATCCCGCTGTGTGATGATGGTGCTAATGTACCCTTCCGCCTTGTTGATGTCGGCGCGAGGGGCCAACGTGTTGCCCATGTCAAAGGACACCTGGGAACAAAAGGCACTAAAGGCCGCCACGGAAAATTGCGCCGTCAACAGCGGCACCGGCACGGTGGTTTCCACCCCGGACGGTGTAATCATGGCCACGTCCGACACTCCGTCATACACCCCCAGGAACTCAAACTCCCACATGCCAGGCTCCCCGTTCTTGGCCACATACTTCACGTTGCCACGCGCACCGCGAAGCAGCTTGCGCAACCCGTCCCGATACAGACCCACGGAAATGGATGGCACATTGGCCACCGCCTGGTCTGGGGTGTAGGTCACGCTGGTGACAGCCACCACGGTTTCCAGGAACCCGCTACATCGCAACAGTTTGCCAAAGGCCGGTGCTGTGCCGGCAGTGCCCGACCCCTTATTCTCCACCTTGAACGTCATTTTGGCTAACCGCGTGCCGGCAATTTGCTTGAACCGTGACAGGGAGTTATCCAGGATGGTCCTGTTGAACATCGGGATATCGGCTTCGAACGTAGGCTCCATCACTTGGAAATTGGCATCTGCGCCAGCCAGGGCAATGGCTGTTCCCTCAGTCACCTCCACCTTTGCGGCCACCACTTGACGATTGCTTAAAATCCTTCCCATGGTATTCTCCTCCCCTAGTCACGCTCGGACTTTTTAGGCGGCTCCACAAGGTCCGCACTGCCACTTGCCACCAACCGCTTCAACTCCTCCGCCGTGGTGTCCCGTGGGGACTCTAAGTAATCCCCTGGCTTGCCGATCGGTTCACCCGCCTTCAAACAGTACACGCAATTCAAACGCACTTTCATAAATCACCCCGCAATTGTGGGATCAACACGACTGTGGCGATAATGCACCCGAAACATGGCATCCAAGTACAACAGTGGCACCCCGTCCTCCATCTGTACGGGCTCCACCCCTGTCTCTTCCGTATTTAGGGCGTCCCCGCCACGCTGGTAGTCTTCCTGTAGCTTCTTTTGCACATCGGCCAGGAAGCTGTTCAACGCTTCGGATGCCGAACGGGCGTCCGTGTCCGTATCCTGTTGCACCACCAACCGCACCGCCACCGCCAGGTGACGGGAGATCAGGCCGTTGGCGCCGGACAATGGCCCGCCCGCCACCACTTCATCCATGCCCTCTGCCAGGATGGCCATGGGAGGGGTGAGGTCTTGCCCTTGCTGCAACACCCGCTCCACCGCGTTCACCGTGGTGGCAAACCCGTTGTCAACGGTGATGGCTTGCAGTGCGGCTTGAAGGTTTTTCATAATGCGTTCCCGCACGCTGTCACTCATTGCCCTAGGGCCCTCAATAACGGTTTCATTTGTTTATCCAAAGCGGCTTTCATGGCGCGCGCCAATGCGGCGTGCACATCCTTGGCCACCCGTGGCAACTCTTGCTCCCACGGCTCCACCACCCTGACACGCTTGGGAATGCGCACGGAGGGCACCTGGGCCAACACGGTGCCCTTCCCTTTGATACCGGTCTTGGTGTGCAGGGTCAATAGCCCGCTGCTGGCCTTAATGGTGGCGCCCTCCACGTGGGTGCGTAGGATACGGGACACCCGCACGATGCCTTGGAGATCCCGCAGCTCCGTCCCTTTGGTCAACCCCTGGATGTTGCGGTCTTTGGCGCGCGCCCATGGGCCACCCTGGATGCCAGGGCGTCCGGACAGGGATTCTTTTTTCACACGCTTGGCCACGCGGCGTGCGAACCGCACAAGGGCAGTCTTGGCAAACTTGCCGGCCGCATGTGGGGCAATCGCCATGGCGCGCCGCACCTCGTTAATGTTGATGCCCTCCACGGTGAGGGAATCTTGTAGTTGCATTAGGCCGTCACCTGCACGTTAAACATGCCACCGTCCGCAGGGGTCATGCCTGCGTCTTCCTCTACGATTTTCTGTACCGAGAACATGGTGGCGTCCACGTCACTGATCACCCGCTTGAAGCTCATGCGATCCTTGCGGGGCTGTACCACCGTCACCCCATCCACGCTATCGCGAGGGAACATCACATTCAACACGTTGACTGCATATTGAAACGTGCCCCCTTGCTGCACTTGGGATGGAGCGCGATACACCAAGGCGCGAAACGTCTTTGGGACGCCCCCGTGGGGATAGTAGGTCACCAGTTCCCCACCAAGGGCGCGAACCATTTCCACAGACTCACTCATCAAAAGTTCTTTGGCCGGCCCTGCCTGGACACGCCGATCAGGGTTGGCCCTGTCACCACGGTGCCAATAATGCGGATGAACCCACGATGGGCCTTGGCATTGAATGTATACTTGCGCGCCGTGTTGGCCACGAATGCGGACAAGGCTTCATTGGGCAAAATTGCCGCGTTGCCCGTGCCACCTGAATCCGTGGCATCCTCGAACGAGGGGGTACAGGAACCGGTGATAGCCCCGATGTTGCACACAAACTCAATGTCCCCTTCAAACCCTCGGCAGTCAATGTAGCTTGACGTCGCCGCTGCCGTGTTGGCGGCGGACAGTGCGGCCAGGACTGTGAGAATCGCTGCGGCCTGTGCTTCATTCCCTAACATGGTTGCATTCTCCTTGTTGGTTGCGCCCGACTCCCAACTCGCGCCAGACTCCCGACAAACTGCCGACCTACTTGCGGTCTTCTTTGTCTTCCTTGTCTTTCTTGTCCCTGCCTGTGGTGACCGGTGGTGCCGCCTGTGGGGCTGGCACCGTGACTTCCGGCACTTCCTCGGCCTTGTTGGAGTTGCACACCTCTTTGGCGAAGTGCCTAGGCAACTCGCACACCTCCCCGCACTTGCGGAGCTTGCGTTCGTGGTCGTAAAAATTGCGCACAACTTTGACTTTTTTTGTAGCAGGTAGCTGCGACATGGTCCCTGTCTCCTGTGTATGCAGTGGAGCTGCCCCGCTCACCAGGGCAGCTCCAGCATTGACGGTTGTTAATGGCACGGCCTATGTGATGGTCGTGGCCAAAGAGAATGCGAACGGGCGTCGCACGCCTACATCCATCGAGTAGATGGCGCGCACACCCACGATGCCGGCTTGGAAATTGGCATAGGGGTTCACTTCCACTTCCAACACCCCCCACTCACCCACCACCACCTCGGACCAATCGCCGAACAACATATTGGCGCTTGGCACCTGGTTGGAGGACATGGCACGGAAACCGGACATGGCCCCATCCCACACGTTGCCGTTCCATAACGGGGTATCTGTGGAGGTGAACCGCTGGCGCGCCATCAACAGTGCGGCAACCGCCGGGGTGGTGACGTACCCACCGGACACGGGGCGCACGTTGGCTGTTGCTACGTCTGTCTGGAATTCCAGGATGCCGGCATAGGCCAATGAGGTGCCCGTGACGGCCCCAATGCCTGCCGTGTTGATGATGCCTGTCGGCTGGCCACCGGCACCGCTGCCGGCAATCACGGCCAGGTCTGCGGCAAGCGCCACCACCTGGGCCAAATCGTCTGTCACGATGCCTTCCGCGCTGGGGTTGGCCTGTAACAGCAACTGGCGACTAATCTCTGTGTAGGCACCCACGCTCTTTGGGGACATGGCCACCTGCACAAAGGTCTGTTGGTTCTCCGTGATGGTGCTGGCCTCGTTGGCCAACCACACCGCCGTGCCGGCAGCGGATTGCCTTGGGATGGTCAAGCTGCCCTGCAATCCCGACAACCGGCGCGCCCCCATGTTAAAGGCCACCGATCGGTTGCGCAGGATCTCGATGAAGCCCGCGTTCTCCGTGGCCACCAAATACCCGCCCGCTCCTGCCGTGGCCACCGTGAGATCACGCTTCATTGGCACTGGCAATTGGCGCGTCATCACTTCAAACGGCACATAGAATTTGTGGGGGTTTGGCGCTGCCCCAATCTTGGTCGCCACCGCCCGCGAGCACTCAAGCTCAAACGGTGCCAGCTTCCAATCCTTCTCCATGCAGGCGTTAATGGCCCGCAATAAACTGAACTGGCTTGTCTCATTGTTGGACAGCCCCAACTTGGACATGGGCTGGGGATTGGCCTTACCCCGCTCCTCCAACACGCGCAGCACTTCATCGGACACCTGGTCCAAGGACAACCCCTGACCCACCCACATGTCCCGATACTTCTCATCCAGCTTGGCCATCTTGCACAGGTTCTCGATGCCTCGCTTGCGGTCCTTTTCGTATGCCAATGCGCTGGCCCGCTGTTGGTCCTCCAACACCACGGACGAGGGAATCACCGGCGCAACTGGTGCGACCGGTGCGGCTGCCGGCAATGCCGGTGTAGTCACTGGGTCCATAACACGAACCTCCTTGCTGGAAGCACGCACCATGCGCACTTCGTATTCTGTCTCGCTGCGCCCGATTCCCACCGTGGGATCGGCCGGCACTGTGACCACGGACACCTCATACGGCTCCCAATCGGTCACCCGATAGGATTCCGTCTTTTTAGTTTCCTCGATCACGTTGACACGGTAGGCCAGCGAGACATTTCGCAACCCACCATCAATCATCATAAGCACTTCCTTGGCCCGTGCGGTTTCAAACATTTCCGCGTCCACCACAAGGCGGGAGTCCTGCACCCGCGCACCGGTGATCATGCCGATGGGGTCATTCACATCGTGGTTGAATAACAGGGGCATGGCCTTCTGCCTGGCACGCTCTAACCGCACAGCCCCCTTGTCATGGGACAGCACTTCCGTGCCGTACCACCGCTCCACAGGCTCCTCGGAGGACGCGGGAAACGTCAGGGTGGTCTTGCCGTCCTTCACGGCCCGCTCCACCATGGTGGCATGCACCGCCCGCACCAATAGCCCCTTTTGTTTCACGGTTTCTTCCATCACAACCTCCATGCCCGTTCAATGGCCTCGGGATCGTCGTCCTTGTCCTTACCCGTGGCCGGCGGGGCCGTCACGGTCTTGGGTGGCAACTCCTTAGTGGGGTCCGTGATGAACTCCAAGTTTTTCGCTGCCATGGCGTCCAACTCTTGTCGGCGCTCGTTCAACACATCCTCCAGATCCGTGCCGTTGCCGGTCTGGGAAATCACGGCGGTCACCGTGGTGAACCCTGACTTCACCGCCTCTTTGTAGGCCTCCACTTCCTTGGTGGGGTCAATCCAGCTCCATCCCCGTGGCTTGAAGCACACGGCCTCAAACTTGGCAGGGTTGGCCAGGTAGGACTCCAACGGAATGCTGGTGATCTGGCGTGCCAACATCGCTTGACGCAGCCAGGACTTGTGCAAGGGTAACCGGTAGGAGCGCATATACCAGGACTGCAACATGCGCCACAGATCCCGATCGTCCAACAATGCCAACCTGGACGAGCTATAATTGCTGCGTTCATAGTCGCGGCTGAGGGATTCGTAGCTACACCCCACCCCCGCCGCCACTTCCCGCAACATCATGCGCATGAATGGGTCCAGTTGACTGTTCGGTCGATTGGGCGCCGCAAAATTAAACTTCTCCCCCGCCTTGAGCTTTTGCACCATGGCGGGCTCCAACTCGGTTTGCACGGTGCCGTCTTCTTGCACGGTGCCAAACGAGTCCTCCCCATCAGGGGATTCAATAAAGCCCATGTAGCACGCGGCGCCACGTGCGGCCGTAATCTCGGCCTCGGTCAACCCATCCATATCATTGAGCTTGCGTGCGGCGGCGTGGATCCACGGCATGGCCCGCGTCTGGGGCCACCGCTCGATGACCCGCAGGTGGTGCACCAGCTCTGCCGGCACCCGATCCACCCTGGACAATTGTTGGGGGGCTAACCGCGTTTCCCCAGGGTGCAGGGTGTGGAAGTAGTAGGCCTGGGCGCGGTAGAACGCATCCATCTCCACTCCCAACCGCACGTTGTGCCCGTTGGGGACAAACCCTGGATAGAATTCGTCTGCCACCCGTTCCGCCTCGATCATTTCCAAGCACAGAGGCACAGGGGAGTTGCCGAACCGTTCATTGTATTCCCGCACAAAACACTCGCCGGTGTCGAACACTTGCCCCACAATCATGCGCTCTTGGTCATTAAAGTGCATGGCCCCACCCGTGTGGGAGTACTCGGCGCACATCCACGTTTCCCACAGGGCTTCAATCTCGTCGTTCACCCGTTGGTTCAATTCATTGCGGCTGGTCATCACCTTGGCTTGCATGCCCATGCCGGCCCCGATCACATTGTTCTGCACAATGGCCTTGGCTCGCTTGGCGTAGGCGGCATCACGGATTAGTTGGCGGGAACGGTTGCGTCCGGCCCGCAAACTGGTCAATACCTCCGCGTCCTCGCTGGTGGTGGAGGTGCCCCAGCCATCGGTCAATCGGGACGGGCGCGCCATGCTGTACATACGTGACAGATATTGGTTGCTGCGTGCGCCAGGCTGCTTGCTTGGTGCGATAAGCTTGGCCAATTTGTTGCGCCAGTACTCAAACACGTTTGAGCCTCACACCGATCCGGTTGGTGTTAATCCCTGTCTGGGCCAGGGTGGCCGCTTGGGCTTCCTGGGCCACTAGGGACTTGTAGTAGCCGTGCCACCGGATCATATCCAGGGCCGACATGTACTCCAACTTGCGCCCCATAATTTCCATACTGAGCTGGAGGGACGAGGCGCGCCCTTGCATGGCAGCTTCAATGGCATCCAAAATTTGTTGATAGACAGACCTGGTATCCAGCACCGTCAGTGCGGCCAGGTTGGGTAGCACCTCCATGGTGCCTTCCCCCACGGTGTACACCTCGGTGGCCTTGGTGACTCGCGCCATCCACCCGTAGGTGCCGGCAGTATAGGCGGCGGAGGCGGCGGCGGATACGGACACCAGGAACAGGGCCCCGCTTGGGGTGGTGGTGATGGAAATTTTTGCTGCGGCGTTCATCAGGGTGTAGGCCAGGCTCCACCCATCATTGGCAGGGGTGTCCGGTAAGGACTTGGTCCAGGTGACAAAGTCGCCGGAACGAAAAGACAATGGTTCAGTTTCAGCAACGGCCACAGTCATGGTGTCAGGATACAGAATCGGCGGGCGTTCACAAGGTACACGATGGGCTGTCAACGGATGGAAACGGCAGCTATCTGCTACCAGGTTTTAACGAAACCGCTCTTGCGGACAATGGGGGGGATGGCTGGTTTAGGCTTGGGTGTCTGGGCCACTTTGGAGGCTTCGATCAAGGCATCAATGTCCCGCTGGGGAATAAGATACCCACCGCGTCGAATGGTGTTAGGGAACAGCCCCTTGGCAATCCATTCACGGATGGTGGCCAGCTTCTTCACGCGAAACAACTGGGCCACTTCTTTCACGGTGAGATAGCTGTTACCCACGCCACCCCTTCACAAATCCTCCCTTGGTGTACTTGGGGAACGCGATGCGCCCCATGGCGGCGGCGGCTTGCGAGGGGGCCTGGAACTTGGGGGCCGGTGGTGGCGTGGGTGTGGGCTCTGGGTTGTCAGGCACCGGCTTGCGCTTGGCCTCTGCCCGTGCGGCCATGGCCTGCAAGTTGGGATTCAACAGGGCCATCACCGCCATGTTGTACACCAACAGATCCAGCCCTTCATTGCGGGCCCGCACCTTCACGTACTCCCGCCCGATCAACACCCCGTGCTTATACTTCACCTTCTTTTCTTCACTGGCCAACTGGGCAAAAAACTCCTCGTCAAACATGGGGTCATCGGGGAAGTGGATATACCCTGGCCCGAAGTCTGCGATCTTGAACCGTTGGAACAAGGTATCCTTTGCCGCCACCGTGCCCACGTTGTAGATGTAGGTGCTGGCCACCTTGGTTTTCTTTGGGCGTGGTGGCACCAGTGGGGCGCCCTCCTGGGTGGAACCTTGAATCCCGAACAACCGCAACCCCCGCGTCATGCGCACAAATGTGCCGGCCTCTTTGGTGTGGTGCCCTCTGGTGTCCACGGCGGCCGCCTCCACTCGCAAGGCCACCCCCGATGCGTGGGTGTACGTCTGCTTGAGCCACCCCTCCACCGCTTTCCATAGGGTGGGATCGGCTGGTGATCCGTCAAACCGCGCACGCACGATGCACCAGCTTTCTTCCTCCACCCCCCACCCCACCACCAACCCTTCCAGCCAACTGTCTTGCACGTCCACCGCCGCCGTCAACACCAACACCCCCTCGGGACAAGGGGCCTCGTAGGTCTCCACTCTGGACCGCAACCCACCGGCCGACACCTGCTCCCCGCGATCGTGCCACAGCTCGGCCAACTTGGTGTTGTTGAACTTTTTGAGATACCGCGTGTCCCCGTTGGCAGCACGTTTTGCGGCGTACAGGAATTCCTTGGCCAGGGCCCCCCAACTCACCTTGGTCCACCCGTAAGGGGCATACAGGCTTGACACGTGGTAGGACTGCACGGCGTTGGACGGGTCTTCATGTACCCACGTCCCACGCTCCAACATCCACGTCTTGGCATGTTCCTGGATCAACTGGTGGCAATGTTCACACAGGTACGCCGCCCGCTCCGGTTGCTTCACTCCGTCGAAGGTGAAGGTGACTCCCTTCCATTGCAACCACTGAGCCACCCCACAGTGGGGACAGGGCACATAGAACCGCCCTCGGCTTCCCGCCATGTAGGCCGGCCCGATCACACTAGTGGTTTCATCTAACGGGGTGGACATGCGCAGCACCTTGGAGCGGGAGAAGGTACTCAACCGATTCTTGGCCAGTTCCGATGGCGGCCCCTCCCCGTCCACATCCATGGGATACCCGTCTTCCTCGTCCAACACCAGGAACCGCGCAGACATGAACCGCAGCCCCACGGCACTGTTGGCTCCCGTCATCACCAGTTCCCCGCCGGTGAATTCCTTGGCCAGGTGGGTATTGCCGGAGTCCCGTGCCCGTGCTGGGGCCACCAATCCGTTCAGTGACGGGGTGGAGTCTAGCATGGGTTGCACCCGCTGCTTGCTCACCTTCTTGGCCACGTCCACCGTTGGTTCCACAAACAGAATGGGTGCCGGCACCCGTTGCATGATATACCCGCACCAGTGCACGGCGGTCTGGGTCAATCCCAACTGGGCCCCCTTGATGACGCACACTTCCCCCACGGGGGAATGGGGTGACAGGTTCTCCATAATCTCCCGCAGGAACGGAGTGCGACTGGTGCGCCATGGGCCCGATTCCGCATGGCGCCCTTGGGGCAACACGATATGCTCGTCACACCAATCAGGGAATGAATCATCAGGGTCCGGCAGCAACCCTAGGGCCCGTGGTTCACGTGCCATGCCACTTCACCAGCTCCGTGGACAAGCTTTCCAGTGCCCGTCGAATTTCCTGCGTCATTTGCACGTGGCACTTGTGTTGATCTGTTTCCGCCGCCATGATGCCGGCCAACCGATCGGGGATCCCCAGTAAGGCATCCCGAATCTGTCGCCCGCTTTCGAACAGGTATTTATCCACTTTGGTCCTGGCTACGTATTCCCCCTTAAGCTTGGCCAACTTGAATTCCCGTTCCTCAATGCGCACCGCCTGCTCTCGCAGCTTCCCTTCCGACAAGGTGGCCGTTTTGGTCCTGGCCGTTTTGACTGGTCCGTCAATGGTGTTGCTGTACCACTGTCCCACCTGGGCCAGGCTGAACAGGTACCGACCCTTCTCGTCTTTGGTGTGGGGACACCCCTTGGTCAACCAATTGCGGATGGTCTTCTCACTCACATTGTAGTGGATACGCAGGTTCGTCTTGCTGATCTTGGCAACCTTTGGCATCAGGCCTCCACGCTATAGACCGGTCACGCACAGACGCCACCCATGGCACTGTACAATAATGTACACCATGCTGGCTAACAGCTTTTTCTTGCTATGTACAATTTTGTACAGCGAAAGCGTGCGGGATACCCCATATATATCCACAACATCCACCCCAGTACCTATGAATGTTTCCTAAAGGTAACACTTATGTGCGTCCTAGGACACCCGCATGACCAATGGGCAGGGAGTACCTTTTTGTACACTGAACCATGCCATTCCCTTTGCCGTTGTGTGCCTGGTTGGGTGGATGGGCATGGCTGCACCCCGCTCGCGTAAGCCTGGTTGCTTGGCTCCACATCGGCAACACAAGGGACCACACCAACCTTGACGTAAGCCTGGTTGCTTGGCTTGGGCTAAGCCTGGTTGCTTGGCCTCCCCGCGTCAGTACATGGCCCCGTGTCATGGGCATGGCAGATCCGTCACGGCACGAAGCTTGGCCTCCAACTGTTTCACCCGTGCATTGGCGGCGTCGATCTGGTGCTGCAATGCCCCTTTCCCTGCATCATACGCCCCTTGCAAGATGTGCCCGATGCACTCCAACTCGCTGTCGGGATACTTGCCTGCGTTCATTCCTGCCAGGAGTAAGAGCGCGTCCTTCACTGCACAGCGTGAAAGGCGCACCGCTTCGTCCCGCTCCGCCGTCATCGCGGTGAGCTGGGCGCGAAGGTCTACGATCACTTCCGTAGACCGTTCCATGCGCTGCACATCCTCATCGCGTTGATGCTTGAGTAAATTATTTTCCTCCTCCCGTTGCCGCAGGATGGCGTCTACGTCAGCGGCCAGGTAGACGGCTGGATGATCGGCTTGGTAGCGCATGTCATCGCACAACATCGCCCCATAGGCCCAGTATTTCACCAGCGTCTCCGGCGTGCTCATTGGGGATCTTCCTTGCCGTACAGTGGGCCCCGTGGCATGTTCTCCAAACGCTTGGGCTGTGGCACTCGCCCCCAGTCCAGCAACCCACGCACAAAGATGGTGCAGGCGCGCCGCATTGAGCCATGGGTGCCATAGTGCCATTGGTTGTACTGTAGGAAGAGGCGTTGCAGGTCACCCACCAGCGTTGCGATCGGTTTGGGCGATCCGGCCACTGGTGCCGGTGGTGTGGTGTGCATGGTGCTCAACGTGCCGGCCAGTGCCGCCCCCACCGCCGCCAAGGTGTCTGTTGTGCGTTCTAAGGTCACCTCAATGTTGCCACACAACAGCCCCCGTTCGTCAAGGCCACCCTTGTCAATCAATTTGCGAATGGGCCCTTGCAGCTTGGCCATCACCCGTCCCGCACGGGTCACCGACTTCAACAGGGCCACCTGTGCCCCCTTGGGCACCCGTGGGCATGGTTGGGCCGGCATGGGTGGGCGTGTGGGCACGGGTGGCACCCCCGCCTCATACCGCACCATGGCGTTCTCAATCTCCACGCACAAGGCGCGCACGGTCACCGTGTCGATGCCCAAGCCCCGCGCCAACCGTTCTGCATGGAGGTCCGTGAATCCACTTTCCCGATGGGTCAGTGTTGGCTGGCGTGTGGTGATCGGCCGCACCGGTACAGGTGGGAGGTTGGCCTTGCGCGCCGCACTGACCACCAGCCCCCCGCACCGCTCACACAAGGCGCCCCGCCGTGGATCGGCCCACTCCTTGCACCGCCCATGTGTCAATCGCCCCTTACATTGGATCAACGGGCGCGTGGTTTCCGTCAGGCCGTCCCCTTCCCCGCACCACCCGCAATTGATGCACCGCACCAGATACCCGACCTCGACATTCCAGTCCTGTGTGAGGCACCCTTTGCACCGTGGGCAGTTGGTGGGCGTCACGCTTGTCCCTCCATGTGATTGGCGTCCGGCCACCCCTCGTCATGCTCGTGCGCCGTCATCACGTGCCCCACCCCCACCAGTAAGGCCCGCATATCCGCAGGGGTGCACTTGGCGAAGAATGCCCCCAGCTCTTGGTCTGTAAAGTGGCGGGATTCGTCCCCTTCAGGCGCGCCACGTTGCCGACTCTTGGCCAACAGACAGCCCGCCGCCATGCACAAATACCCGAACGCTTGCAACCCTTGCCCTTCCGTCACACCAAGGGCCATGGTGACGATGTCATGCAATGCCGTGGCCGTGTCCCGTGTGGGCGTCCCCTTGTGAGTCATTGGCCCATGCCTCCGTGTTACCGTGTGAACAAAATGGCCATGTTGATTTGCAGGGCCGCGAAAAAGTAGTAGGCCTGGGGCCAGTGTTTTTGATAGGCGTAACACAGGGTAGCCAACAAATTGAGGAAGACGGAACCGCACACAATGTAGTCCCCTAATCGCACGGCGTGACCTCCCTCACCTTGGCCTGGATAGCCGACACCACATCCCGCACCACCATGGTGCCCACCGCCGTGGCGCACGCGGGATCAAATAATAATTCGCTCGACACTTCCAAGCGCACAAACATGGGCAACTCCTGTTGTATCACAAACACGTACACCACGGCGAGCCCACCTTGCATGCGCTCCACATCCAACTTGGTCAGTGGCATCAATCCCATAGCAGCACCACCACCACCAGCACCGCCACGATGACCCCCACCATACCCCAGAACAGTTGCCGCATGTGGTGTCGATACTCCTCCCTGGCCATGGCCTGGGCGCGCACGTAGCGCACCCGTGCCGCATACAGTCCCGTTTTATCATGGAGCATTGGTCCCTCCCGTTGTGTGCGTGGGTTATTTTTTGAACTGCAAAATCTCATTGGCAAACTGGATATCGGCCAACATCTTTCTGGCCAATGTTTCCGTGTCCTTGCTGTACGGATCGTAGCACGCCTCACACCAGATCAGGCCATAGATGCGCTCCAAGGCTTGGAACAATGGTTGCACCTCGCTGGGCTTGCACAACAACCCATATTCCTTCTCGTCAATGTCCACCATGACGCGCATGGCATCCTCCGTGTTTGGGTTGTCCGGTGCGGGCTACCGTGCCCACCCCTGTTGCACAAGCATCAAGTTGACACAATGTCCGTCGATATACACCATGGCTAAATACCGCCCGAAGGCATCGGCTTTTTCCGTATGGATGACGCACGGCTTCCCCAGGGTGGTGGTCACCATCCATTCCTTCGCCAACTGGGCCCGCACACGCTCCCCGTGGTCCTTGTCGTGCAGCTCGGCTGTATCCACCGCCAACAGACGCACCCGTTGCACCGTGGTCATTTTGAAGCCCACGTCAATCATGGCGTCAATGGTGTCCCCGTCCACCACGTTAATGATTGTGGCCGTGTACCAGTAGGGATTGCCGCTGGGGATGGTGGCAGGGGCACCGGTGGGCGCCGCCTCCACTACCTTCTGGAACTGGTGCACCCACACAATGGTGTGGCTATCATAGGGGGCATCAGGATGCAGGGAGGTCCACACCGCCTTGAAGTGGTCCGGCGATTCACACCCTTCCTGTCGCCACCAGTACCGTTTGAGATCCCCCAGGGGCCATTGAAACACGGCCCGCAAAATGAACCATGCCCCGAATGCCTGGAACGTGTCGCCCGCCACCCCTTTACGCTCGTGACGCGCCGTGAGGATTTTCACCCCGTCCAACATGGGGGTGGTGAACCGTGGATGGAACTGGATAACTACCTCCATTCGCCTGGCCCTTCCTTGGTCAATCGTAACAACATTTCCCGCTGTTTGCGCTGTTGTTCCACGATGGAATCTGCCACCGTGCCTTGCAGCCCTTGCCAGCACACCGCCAACACCTCCGCCCGCACGGCCGCAATGTCCCCGCGTGTGAGCACAGCCTCACCACCTGTCATGGTGGCGGCCAACAGCTTGCGCGTTTTGCGTGCGGCAATGGTGGCCTTGCGACTGGCCAATGCTGCGCGCCGACTGTGGCTCCCTGGCAGTGGGCCGTTTTTGCTGCCTGGGTATGGAACCGCCATCACATCCTCCCTTATTATTCATGGCTGGTATATTTCATTCTCATAAACATGGTCATCATGACACGATCACAGATGATCACTCCTCTTGTGTTTGGGTTGTGAAACTGCACCGACTGTCAAATTGCCGCTAGCGTTAAGAACTCCCCTCGCGCCTGTGCGCTGTCCCGTAACCGGCCAAGCATCACGCTGGTCACCATGGTGGCATCAGGCTTCACCACCCCACGGCACCCCATGCACATGTGCTTGGCATTCAACACCACCCCCACCCCCAACGGCGCCAAGTGCTCCATCACGGCCTTGGCAATTTGGGAGCACATGCGTTCCTGGATCTGTAACCGCCGCCCGTAACACTCCACCAGGCGCGCCAACTTGGAAATGCCCACCACCTTCATGTCCGGAATGTACCCCACCGTGGCTGTGCCATAGAAGGGCAACAGGTGGTGCTCACACGTGCTGTGGAACTCAATATCCCGCAGCATGATTAGCTCGTCATGTGGTTGGTCAAAACACACCCCAAGAATGTCTTTGGGGTCTTGGTCATATCCCCGCGTTAATTCTTTCCAGGCCTTCAATACGCGCCGTGGGGTGTCCACCAGTCCGTCCCGTGTGGGGTCTTCCCCGATATACTGCAACAGGCGCACCACCACATCCTCGGCCCCCGTGCCTTCCTTGGTCTCCCAGGGAAACGTGGCCCACCCGTGCAAGGTAGGGGCGCCAGGGGCATAGTCAAACGGTGTGGCTGGACACCGGAACAAGGCATCCGTCCGGTACCCCTGGCGGAAATAACCGGCCATGGTGCGTCCCGTGCCGGCAATATCGTCCACCACCAACGTGTCTCCGCAGGTGGTTGGGGCATCCAGTAGCACAGGGGCCGAATTGCTCACACCCCGTGCCGCCTGGGCCACTAACAGCGCCGCCACGCTGCCACCCCGTGGCACCCCGTACAGGTACCGTGGGGGATTATGTCTGTGCCGGTCCCACAGCGCCGCCGCCGCTTCCCGACACTGTTCCCACTGAATAAGATTTATCGCACCGACCATGTCTTGTGAAGCTGGATGCTCAGTCGCCATTTTGGGTTTTCCTTTACACACTTGAGGCACCAGGCTAAAGCCTCCCCGTCCACTCCCTCGGTGGTGGCCGCTGGTGACAGCACGTAGTACTCGGCCGCACACACGGGTTTGGGCATGGCTTGCCCAGCATGGCGCACGTATTTCACTTCATTGGCCTTCAGGATGCGCACGGCGTGCTCGGCCACCTTGGGCGAACAGGTCACCCAGTCAAACAAGGGGCTAGGCAATTCCTTGCTCCCGTTGGTTTCCAGTGCCACGTACCAGCCAGCCACCTTCAACCGCGCCACCAAGGCTTCATCCACTTGTAACAACGGCTCACCGCCAGTAAGGATGACGTTTCGGCAGTCCCCGCCTAATCGCGCCATGGCGGTCAACAGTTGTTCCATGGTGTAGGCGCCACCGCCAGCAAACTCGGTGTCGCAATCAAACCCGTGAGATTCCATTTTGCAGGTGAGGTTGCATCCCGCAAACCGCACAAACACGTTTGGAGTGCCGGCCCGTACCCCCTCCCCTTGCAAGGAATAGAATATCTCGTGAATGGAATAGCTCATAACGTGGCCTCCGCCCAGCAATTCTCGGTTTCATGTAAGATCACACGCCGCACCGTCACGCCGGTGCCCATCAACACCACAGGGCAAATGGTCCGCAGCAAATAGCTGGCCATGTTTTCCGCCGTTGGGTTGTCTGGCATCAAGTAGATCTTCTGCCCTGGCACGCTGGACACGGCCACAATGGCATTGTCATCCTTCACCCACACCAGGAACCCGTGATCCCAATGGGACTCCACCCACCCGCCTAGCAATTGTTTCAACACCGAGAAGTCCACCACGCGCCCCAGGTGGTCCAACTCTGGGGCCTCCACTTCGAACATGGCCACGTAATTGTGCCCGTGCAGATTTCGACACTTAGATTCATGGTTGTGCACCCGATGGCCGGCACAAAATTGAATGCGTCTGGTACACGTGATCATGTGGGGCTCCTCTTGGTGACGTACACAACGCACCCGTCCCGCATGGCCTCCGTGCGCGCAATCTTGCCCTGATAGTGCAGCTCAGTATATCGCCCAGCCACGCTTTTTTCGCTGTGCCCCGTGGCGTGGGCTGCTTCCTTGGTGGTGGCCCCTGCGGAACCCTGGTCGCACACGTACTGGTCCACCGTTTTATTGAATGCGAAATGTGCCGTGTTGGAGTAGTCCACCGGCCCCGTGGTGTCCAGCTCCGGCACAATGCCAAGCTGGATAAACCTGCCCCGCTTAGGGCCCCGCGTGCCGCTCTGCTTCACCATGCCGGTGGCCTCTCCACGCACAACCTTGTTGGGTTTGCCAATTAGCTCGCTTTGACGCTGCGTGCCGCCCGCTTGGCTGCGCGCACCTTGGGCACACGTGTGGGGCGTTCCGCCTTGGGCAACAGCCCCATGCCACGCAAGTGCCACAACTGTTTGTTGATGGCGTTGTCCGTGTACTTTTCCTTCTTGGCCGCTGCCTTGATTTCCTGCACATCCGTGGTTTTCTGCACCAACTCCTGGAACCACTTGATGGCCGGTGGCACCTTGCCCGTCTCCGACTTGTTGCGCGATTTCCTTGGGGCCTTTGCCCTTGCTTCTTTTGTGGCTGTACTCATGTTGTCATCTCCCTTATCTGGTTGTGAAATTGACTGCCGATGCCGTTGACACTTTGCGTATTCGTAACTGGTTTCCCGACTGAGTTCCGGAACCTCCTTTCCGCACCCGTGCACGGTGCAAAGAATATAGCCCCGTGGCCCGTGGTGCACAATCTGTGGCTGCTCCTCATTCATACAATCTCCTTGGCATGCACCGTGTACACGGTGAACCCATCGGCATGGCCAATGCGATCGGGCACCCCGCGCACGGCCAGGGCCACGGCGGATAGCGTGAACGTGCCACCCCATCGTGCAATGGCCGGTGCGGTCCACCCCAGGAACGCCACGAATAATTGCCTGGCCACTTCCTCATTGGTGGCGTCCCGAAACGGATGCTCCCCTAGTTGCAGCAAGTACCGTTGCACGGTGGCATAGGTGTCCTCGAAGGCTGGGAACCCACGATCCCCCACGTTGGTATATTCGAGGGTCACGGTGGCAAAATGGCTGTGGCCTGGCAAGCCCATGTCCGTGTTGCGATTAGTGAAGAACCAACTGAATGGCCCGATGGTCACCGTTTGTCGACCCATGGCTTCGTGATTGGTAATCATATCACGTGCCGCCCTTCTGTCCCTGTCCACCCCAACCCTTGCATGACCTGTTGCCACCGGCTTTTGCCGCGCTGTTCGTGGTCCAGCCAATGCTGTGCCTCAATGGCCAGGTTATCCAGCAACACCTTGCCCCCCAGCCCCAACGTGGCCCCACCGAAGGCATTCCATCGGCCAAACCGTGCCGCCGATCCTTCCCAATCCGAACAGTCGATGGAATGGAATGGAAACTTTTCCAGGGCCCACAGTCCCATGCCGAACCCGTGGATGGGTTTGGGCCATACGCGGGCGAAGCACTGGGTCACCCACCGCATTTTCTCTTTCTTGTTGATGCCCACCACCCCACCCAAGGCAATCTTGGGATAGTCCCGTGCGTACCCCACCAGCACGTCCTCCGGCTCCCCGTAGTGGAAGGCTGGAATGGCTTGCACCCCCGCTGCCCACATGCGCTCCGTATTGGCCTTGGTGCCACGCCAATCCCCGATCACGTCCAGGGCAAACACCTCTGCCGGTGGCCGGCCTTCATCCTGGTATCGCTGCACAGCCCCGAGCAACTCCTCCACCGTGATGTCCACCCCAAGGGAATGAGCGGTAAAGGCTCCGCTGTCTAACACGTAGTCACGAATGTGCAATGTGGGTAGCAAGGGCTCCCACACCCGCCGGTACGCATAGGACAGCAACACGGACGGCAACACGTCCGCCCCGCAGGCGCGCCACGCTGGCAACTGAAACACGCTGGTGGTGCGCGTGGTGCAACAGGCCAGGCGCACGTTGGTGGGCATCATATTCACCTTACAATTCCCCCCTAGGGCGTGCTACGTACCATGCCAACAGTCCCATCATGCACTGTTGATCCGTCTTGCCTTCTGCCGCTGGGTGTGAGGCCCGATACCGTGCAATGGCGGCCGCAACAACGGCCATGTCCTTTTCGTCGAAATCGTAAAACAGTACCGGTTCCAAATTGGGATCCCCGTCCGTGGCCGGCGGGGCCAGATCTTCAATCTGCTCCTTGGTCCAATCTGCCAGGCGCAAGGGCGCCAACATGGTTTCCCCGAATCCCATGGTGCCCAGATCCTTGGCCATGTTGGGGTTGGCTTGAATGGCCAGGGACAGTTGCTTGTAGTCCCATTCCGATAATTCCCCCGTGCGGTTGTCCACCGCCGCGTACAGCTCCGCCTCATACTCCACCATGGCCGTGCGAATGGCCCAGATCTTATCCCACCCCAATTCCTTGGCGGCGTGCCAGGTGCCGTTCCCCTTCACGATGATATTATTTTGGTCGATGACAATGGGCACCACCTGCCCGAACCGGAACAGGCTCTCCCGCACCGCCAGATAGCCCTCGTCCGTGTGTAACCGCTTGTTGCGTGGATCAGGAAGTAACTGGTGGATGCCAACGTGTTCAACTTGCATGTGCGGCGCGCCCCTTTCCTGTTCTATTGCCAACGGGAGGCATTATGATCCCCACCCGTGGCGAAGTCAATATGGGAAACCTACGTATACCGGCACCGCTATCGTCGCCCACGTGCCAGGGTCAACTGCACCCAGCCTGGACGCTTCATCACAAATCCGGCCCCCGTGAAAAACTTGAGGTGATCCACCCGTGCCCCGTTCACCACCACTCCAGGTGCCGGCCACCCCAGGGCCCTCACTTCTCGCACCAACCCCTTACACCCTTTCGTGCCAATCCCTTGCCGGTGCCACGGCTGCTCCACGTACAGGGTGACCTCGGTCCACCCTTGCCGCTTGTCCAGTCGCCCGATGCCCACCACCTGTGGTTGGTAATCACCGTGATGGCGGCGCAAGAAGTACAAGCGCCGCGTGTCGATCAACTGCTTGCATTCGTCCCACCATTGCCGGTGCTGGTCGACGGAAATCTTTTTGAGGGACCGGCACCCGTGACGAGTAAGATCGGCGTTGCGGATGGCGTACCACCACCGCATGTGCGCCTCGCTTTCAAACTGCACGGGGTCCACTGACACCTGCACCGTGCTCTGGTCATCCGTGGGTTGCTGCCTTGGTTCACTGGTCATGATGTTGGTTCTCCACATTGGGTCAATGTCACATGAATTGCTGGGGCCTTTCTGTTCACTGCTACGGTATGCACAATGCCTTGCACGTCCCGCTGTCCGTCATTGCGCAACACCCCGATGGCGCGCAATGCGTCCAGGATTTCCTTCACCCCTGCCTGGATGTTGTCCAGATCCCGCTTGGCGTTTGGCTCCACCCACGCGATGCTCACTACCACAGGATACGGACAGGGCACCACCCTGCCCTGCCTGGCGTACAACGCCACCAACTCCATGGTGCTCTTGCGCAGATCGTTGTACCGCTCATGGCCACGCACCGCGCCCTTGGCCTTCAAGTATTCGTTATACCCTGGCAGCCATCCTTGGATTGTAAACGTCTGGACGTGTGGCATCACGTGGTCCTGTTGGTATGGTTTTCCAATGCCGTTTCAGTATAGATGCCATTCAACGGATTCCACCGGAGGGCCATTTTGCCGATGGCCCCGTTCTGTTTCCACCGCACCTTGGTCACGTGCACCTCCGAATAATATGTGTTATGCCCTTGCTCGTCTTTCTGGGTATCCCGCCACACCGTGATGCAGTTGTCCGGCTTGTTGCGCCAATGGGCCGAACCGGAAATATCATACGGTGTCGGGATGGGATAGTTGCCGTCCTTGTCCCGTTGCAACTTGGTAGGATGGGCAATCACAAACACGTGCACCCCGTGGCGCCGCGCAAAAGATTTCATCTGGCTAATGGCCACAGACACATAGTCCGTTTCGGTTTGGCTTGGGGGGCGGGCGTGGTCAAACTCATTCCACGGATCAAGGATCAGGTGTGTCACCCCCTTCTGCAACACCAGGGCCTTGGCCTTCTTCATGGCCCCGTCCACCGACAATGGTTCAGGAGAATCAATAATGAACAGGTGATACGCCAGCCAGTCCAAGGCGTGCGTCACCTGGTCGGCCGACATGCGCTCGGTGGGCCCATCCAGGAATGGCAACCCGATAATTTTCTCCGCCAGCTTGGCCAGGTGGTGTTCTGTTGGCCGGTTCTCCGGCGAGCACACAGCAAACACGGCCCCGTGTAAGGCAATCATGTTGATCATCAGGGCATCCATGAATTCCGATTTGCCGTGAGAGGGGATGCCCGTGACGGAGGTGAACTGAGCTGGGGACACCGTGAACAGTTGATCCAGCATGGGCCACCCCGTGGAGAGTCCACGCTGGGCCCCGTGATAATAATACTGCATCACCTGGTCCGTCAGTTGCGTGGAGTTCACCACGTGTTCGATTGGATTAGGAATGGCTGCGGCCAACAGGGCGTGCATGGCCTCCACCCCCTCGGCCACCAGCAAGGCATTGGCGTCCTTCACCCCTGCCGGAAAGCTTACAGTCCAGCACCGTTCTGGCCCCAACCGGCGCATCAACTCCAACCCCAAGGCCACCCCTGGCGCATCGGCATCCACGGCCATGATAATCTTGGTCACCCCCTCGAAATACCATTCACAGTTTTCCAGATACTCAAACTTTTTAGCGGACGGCTTGGCGTTCAACGCTGGGGCTCCGTCCGGTACCGACACTACGTGATAAATGCCGGCCTGGGCAAAGGCCAGCTTATCGCACTCCCCTTCCACGATGACAATTTCCACCTGGTCCTTAATGTCGTCCAGGCCGTACAGCACCTTCTCCGCGTCGGCCACCTGGCGAAACTCTTTGCCCATCAAGGTGCGGGATTTGACGTTCACCACCTCCCCGTTGCGCAGATACGGAAACTGGATCACCGGCACGCGATCCTCAACGCTGGGCATCCATTCAATGGCCAAGGTGATCAGGTACCGTTCCAACACTTCCCGCCCGATCCCGCGCGCCAGGAAGAACCCCGCCAACTGTTCACTGGGGCTGGTGAACGTGTAGGTGGGCCTGGCGTACACTGGCGGTTTCCACCGATCCACCTGTGGGCGCGCCTGCTCCCCTTGGCGCAAGGAACCCTTCCACCCACAGTGCGCGCAGTGCCACACTTCCTTGTCCACGTTGACAGATAAGCACTTGGCGGTTTTCTTGCGACGGGAGGCAGAACATTTGGGACAAGTTGTAAACCGCTCCGCCCCGCCGGAGGCCGGCACCTCGATTTGCAAGTCGCTCCATGTGCTCATGCCGTGTCTCCCGTGTGCGCTCGCCGGCGCAACCGTTCCATGATTTGAAGAAAATCGGCCGTGATGCCCCGTTGCGTTTGCCACAGCACCGCACCGGCACAGATCTTTTCCTTTCCGTCGCTCACATACCGCTCCACCCCTGCGGCGTCCTCTTCATATTCACCGTCATGTGTGGTCTTGTGACACAGGAAATGTTGTCCACACCGCAGACTACTCAAAATTTCCACCCACCGCTCCGGTGATAAGCTCAAGCGCAACTGCAACCCCGCACCCTGCTCGTCGAACGGACAGTTGTCGCACATGGCGCGCATGACGTGGTTGTCCATTGGTGCCTCCCGTGTCATGTGTAGATGATGTCCCGTTGCACTTTCACTGGCTCGACTGGGGCCATCCACCGCTCCCCATTCAACCATGTCATGGGCATGGGAATAAACTCCCCACCGTCCTTAGTCCACTGTGACCCAGTTTTCTGGGCCTTCACCGCCGCAATTATGGTTTGGAATAACGCCTCGTCCGGCTTGTGGGCTTTGAACCACTGTTCCACTTTTGAGTACCCTGTTTTTCGTGCATGGTTTGGCCAAGTTTCCCAAAACAAGGCGGCTCTCTCTTTGTATTTATCTACTTCTACTTCTACTTCTACTTCTACTTCTACTTCTGAGAGGGACTTTTTTGGTCGCTTTGTGCGCTTTCGGAGCGACCTTGGAGCTCCTTCGTGTAGCATGTAAATCGCCTGTAGTTTCCCATGGTTGGACGTTTTATATTTATTGTGCAAGAACCTGCCGGCATAATCTAGCCAATCGTGCACCAATTTGCCATCTAGCAGACCGTTAGCCTGTAGTGCTAACACAAATTTAGCAGGGTCGCCCGTGTACGCTGCACAATGGGCAATTACCTTGTCCGACCATGCCCCCAAGTCCCCATCCTCTTGCTGGCTCAAAACTGCATGCCAAAGGGCGTGGAGGTGCCCCATAGCGTGCACCGGTTCCATGTCCAAATCATGGGCCAACCCAACCACTTTTCTGTGCCCTAACAGGACAGCAAAACTCTTAATCCAAATCACGGTGCACCCCCCATCAATTCTTGCCGGCAGCGGTCGCGTTTTTGAGTTGGGCTAGGTAAAAATTCCACTGTTCTTTTGGGAGCACATCCATGGGCGCCTTTCCCCTGGGGAGCTTCAAATGCAGCGCCGCGATCAAGGCGTGATACCGCTTCACCCCTGCATCGGTGGCGCACAAGGCGGTTTCCGCCTCAATAATGGCGTCCCGCTGGGCCTGGTCCTGTGGAATCACTGGTGTGGGGTCTGTGGGTTTGGGTTGGGTGGTGGATGCGGGCTCGGCCTGGGTGGATTGCGGTTGCCCTTGGGGGAGGTCTGCGGGCTGTGCTGGCTGGGTTGGTTGTGGTTGGGTGGTGGTGGGGAGGACCACCCCGCGTTCCTGTGCCATCTTGCCCAGGGCCTCCCCAACCGCCGCCCCCTTGGTGTCCGGTTGGGACTTCTCCCCCATCATCACCGTGGTCTGGGCCTGTGTGCCTTCCATATACTCCTGCCAGGTGGCTTGGCCGTCTTCAATGGCCGTCAACATGTCCCGCAACCGCACCAGATCGTCCTCTGTCAATTGCCCCGCAGGTTTGCACATGAACCGTTCCACATCGCTTGGCAGGATGCCTCGGGACGCAAACCCGTCCAACAGGGCGCGCCGCTCGGCGGCTGGATCGGCCCGCACCTTATCCCGTAGCACCGCGTCCACCACCTGCATAGCTTCCTCCACGATGTGCTGGGGAATGATGCGCAGGCCGTTGCTGCGAATGGCCTTGCTGGCCTGGGCGTTGGTCTTGGTCACAAGTTCGTCCTCCGTGGCTTTCACAATGTACACCACATCTTTATTTGTGTTCACCCGCTGCCCAATCACCACCCGATCGGTGGCCGACCGGCGCTCCACTTGCTTTTCGATGGTGACGTCCTCCCCATAGGACGTATTGCTTTCCAGGTCACGGGTCACAATACTGATCACCCGCTTCTGGTCGTCGTCAAAGATGGCCGTGCGTTGGGTGTACACGTTGCGCCAACACCGGATGGCTTCCTCCACAAACCGGATGCTGGGCCCCTGGATTGTTTTGGGCACCCATCGCCCCTGCACCATGCTACCACCCACCGGCTTTTGATACCGTGCCTTGGCGGCAAACAGTGGGGACTTGCATGCGGCCAAAATGCGCACGCGGGCGTCATCCTCACTGCGCGGGCGCTCCATGGCCATCATGTAGGCGGCGTGCACCTCGGCTTTCACCTTGGCGGACATGGTGACCGCCTGGATTTCCGCTGTTTGCATGGGGGTGAGTTGCATGGGGTTGGTGAACGGCACAAGCTTCCCCTCGTCGCTATTTTGTTGGGCCATAATGCAATGCTCCTTCTTGGTGTTAGTCCGGCAGCTCGATTTGTCGCACGCCGGTGGTGATGATAATGGGCGGGCTGTCTGTATCCACATCCTCTGGCACAGGGTCATCAGTGAGGTTGGTCACGGTGAACCGGCGACTAATGCGCTCCTCCTCATATTTGGCCACCAGGGTGGCATGCTCTTTGCGCAGGCGCTCCAAGTCCACATACCGGCGCGGCACGTTGCCCCAGCCGATCTTGGCCACCCCTGGAAACACCCCGTGATCGGCCGTGCCCATCTGTAGTTTGATCCAGCTTTCCAGGTCCAGCAACTCGGCTTCCCGTGCCTTGATGGCCCCCTTCAACTGGAACAACCGGCGCAGCTTGCCCTCGGCCTCTGGGGTGTCCAGGATAATGGAGGTCTTGGGGATGGCAAGGGCGTACATGCGTTTTACCAGGGCGGCACCGGCCTCCCCGAAGGAAAAGTCTGGGGGGCGCCCTTCTTGCACCCGTTGCCAGAAGTCCATTTCCAGTGCCAACAGTTGGTCAATGGTGGACTGGTCCCGTTCCACGTCAAAAGAATGGAACTCGTTGCCACCAAACAGCACCCCGAAGGAACCGTAGTTGTATCCTGTCACGAGCAGATAATGTTGCAGTTGCAGGTAGTACACCTCCGGCACCCCGCCATCCGTCCAGGTGCGGCGCAAGTGCCAGTCCACGTTTTTACCCTCATACACCCCTGGCTCTCCGTTGCGCCATTGCAAGCGGTCCACGTTGGCCAATAGGTGGCGATGCAGAGGATGCCTGAATGTGTGTGGGGCCCGCTTGATGGGGCGACCGGTGCGGAAAGCGAACTCGTCGGCGATCGGCTTTTCCAGGCGGCGCCCAAACCGGCGGCGCTCGTCGTCCGTGTTGTCCTCTGGCAGTTGTTTGCGTTTCAGGAGATATAATTCGTATGGGGTGCGGTATTTGTTCAACCCACACAGGGTGCCCACTTCGGAACCGCCGATCCCTTTGGAGCGGGCGACGGTGCCTGGGGCTTTGTTGGTCACAAGGCCACCGGCATGTAATACGTATTTTTCATTAATGATCTCCTTTATTCTTCTTTTAAGCTATACGTGCTGGGTGTGGACGCAGGCATTATAAGGCGGACGGAGGCTATGTGCAACTCGAATTTACCTATACGGATTGGTTGTGTTTTTGGTGGTGTGGTGGTGTGCGTGTTGACTTGGGCCTGTGGTGGGACGTATACTGGCAGTCTAGCCTGGTGGTTGTTGATCTCCTCACCGGCCTATTCTTCTGTTTATGTGTTTGGGTTCAAATGGGGCACCTCATACGTTGGGTGCCCCATTTGTGTCTCTACTGGGCTCGGTCCTCCCGTCCGTAGCTGGGGAGCTGTGCCGGCCGTGCGTGGCCGATGCCGGCACAGTTGGGGCATTTGTTCCCCCACCCAGTGACCCACACCGATCGCACGCTGTCACTAAACACCCCGTGGCAAAACTGGCAGATCCATGTACCTTGTCCGTGAACGTCAAAGTGTGGCATGGTGGTCCCCCTTGGTTGATTGTAATGGCTCCAACACCTCCAACAGCATGGTGGGCATGAATCCACAGCCCCCCTGGGTGAACGCGGCTGTGGTGAGGATCTCGGCGTGCAGGTCCACCCAGGTCAAGGCCTCAAGCCCAACGTGTGTGGCGGCGTCACATAGGTCCGGCTCACTCACTACAAAATACTTGCGGCACGACAAGGGCCGGTCTTCATACACGGCACACAGGCCATCCCTTGCCAGGAACGGACACCCACGATCCTGTGGTGGTTGCAAGGGCCAACTGTCCTCTGTTTGGGTACTCTGGCGGCGCAGGCGCGCCACGTCCAGGGTGATGCTGTGCACACCGGCCAGGTGTACCAACAGCTCGGCCTCCGCCTTGGAGATGGCCACCACCATGTGACAGCAATGGTTGCATCCCTTGGTGCAGGTGATGGTGGCGGCTTGTTCCGCCCTCTCCACTTTCCCGATGTGCACAATTTCATCCAGGGCCCCATGTACAATGCGCGCCACCATGGGCAACGGCACCCGTGTGGTCACCTGGTGCTGGATCTGGTCCACATACTCGTCCACCTCGCAGGCGACTGCTTCCCGAACGGCCATCGGTTCATCCCGTAGCATGGTATGCAACAGGGCCGTGATTTCGTATACGTTTCGATGTGGCATGATGTCCTCTTGTGTTGTGGGTTGCGTGGTGTCGGCGGGGATATGCCAGGGGCGTCACACCCCTGGCACCGTTACGTCCTCAAGTTCCCATCCAACTCCTTTCGTTACAGGTTTGCTGCGCTGGCTAGTCCCCCAATTCCTCCACCTCAATGGCTCGCGTGGGCCGGTTGATAATGGCCTTGTCAATTTCCTGGGTGATGCTGCCAAACTCGGTGGCCAGTTGTGCGCGCAAGGTGGCAGAATCCCGCACGCTGTCCACGTCCACTCCCTTCACTAGGGCTCGGGCCCGTTCCACCACCTCCACCAACTCGGTGTCACTGGTGAGGTTGCGTGCCGTGAACAGGTCCAGCCAATCGGTCAACCGTGTGATGGTGGTGTCACGGAAAATCTTGCCCTTGCCATCCTCCCCCGCTGCCAACCGTTCCGACACGTGCGCGGTCAACTTGCGGAACTCGTCCAACAGGGCTCCCGTGATGGTGTCTGCTGCTTGGCGCCACACGTTATCCATGCGCGCCAATTCCTTCTGGTACAGGCGGCGGTTGAAGGTTTGCAACTTGCCAGGAGTTTCCATGGTGGTCATGATGTGCTCAAATGTAAACGAGCGGCGCACCTTGGTTTCCGATGGGTAGTCGTCTTCATCGTATCCGCTGGCTAACCGTGGGCGCGCTTCCTCTTTGCGTTGCTGGTAGGTCACCATGAACTGCTCAATCAATCCCTGGCGCTGTTGTTTGAACTCCTCCAACTTGGTGTCTACCTGCTCGGCCAGGGCGATGGGCAGGATCATCAATCCCTTCCCCTTGAATGGGGAGGGCAAACACCGTGCGCGCACCCACGTGCGTGTGTTGTTGTCGTGGGCCTGGATGACGCCCAACTCAGGGGACTCCAAGATGTCCTTGGACACGTGCAACAGGGCCGGATCGATGTCACTGTCCACCGCACCGGCTTCCATTTTGCGCCTGGTGCGCAACCGCCCATGTGACAGGTACAACAAAATTGAATCTCTCTGTATGCTTGCTGGGTTCATGGTTCATCCCTTTCTATAAATGTGATGTGTGTTCAACCAGGTGACTTCTGCGTCTAATGCGGCGGCGCGTGTGGGGAAGGGGCCCAGTGTGGGCCCCAACACCGGTCCAAGATCGGCGCTCCATCCCCCCGTGCCACTGGGCTCCACGTGGCTTGCCCGTTGCACCACGGCCACCCCCTCGGCCATCAATGGCAACAGCTCGTCAGTGTAGATAAACTGGATATCTCCGTTGGGTCTAACGGCGATGGTGCACATGGGTGGCCTCCGTCATTTCCGGCGTTGGGACATCCTTCACCGTGCGTCCCAGTGCCTTCTCTAAGTCCTTGGTGAGATCCTTGCAGGACTTGCCCTTGACGCACCGCACCCCAACCTTGACCGTGCCGTCCGGTGCGACTGTGATTGTGACTTCTTCCATGATGGTGTCCCTTTCTACTTTTGCGTGGTGATGTAGATATGTCCGTCTTTCACTTCCCGCTTCACAACCCGATACCCCTTGCGCTGCATGTGGCGCACGGCCACCTCGGTGGAGTACCCTTGCACCAGCCCCATGGCCCTCGTATCGCCAACTTTCTCTACAAGGCCATTCCCACCGTTCCACGTGTCCCACAGTAAGGCATAGCCCTCCCGCCCGTCTCGTCGCTTGGCGATGCCGATTTCGTATGGCATCCGGTGGTCCACCTTGCCGTTCATGCTGGTCCCCTTAATGCGAATTGCGTGCTCGCACTTGCCAAGCTCCTCCACTGTGAACCCTGCCGGCAAGGGGCTGTCCCCAACCGATCGGCCATACCAGTTGTATGTCTTCTGTCCGTGCACCAGTTCCAACCCTAGGGCCTCACAGGCGCTCCCCAGGGCCTCCAAATCCTTAATCTCAATTTCAATGGTGGCCACGTGGCTCATGGTGTCGTGCTCCTTGTTAGTTGATGGCCCGCACGGTGGCCAGTGGCCCTTGTGCGTCCGTGGTGTTGGTGTACAGTCCGTCTCGGCTAGCGGAGAGGAAAGACTGGTGCGCTAACTTGCGTAACCGTTCAATGCTGCCTGGATCGCACTTCGCCACAGGGGTGATGTAGGTGGCGGCTTTTGTCAAGGTCACCTGCAACCGGTGGGCAATGGCACACACGTTGCGAATATCGGCGCCCGTGTAGTTGTGATCCTCCGGCTGGGCCAGTGGGGCAGGGATGTTGTACTTCTTGCGCATGATGGCCCAGATGGCTTTGCGCTCCCCCTCGTCCGGCAAGTCGCAGAACCACACCCCATCTGTGAACCGGCGGCGCAATTCCGGTGGCAAGGTCTCCATCCTGTTGCAGGTGGCCACCCAGTAGGCCGACTTGCCGGCGACCGCCTTCACCACTTTCATGGCCTGGCGAATCTGCTGTTCGGATTGCCCAACCAATGACCCCTTCATGGCCCCTAGATCCAATTGAATGCACGGCACCCCGTGGGTGGTGCCCAAGGCCTTGGCAAATAGGGACTTGGCGCATCCTGGTGGGCCAGGAATTATCATGCCACTCCATTCATTGTTTTGCATCTCCGTTAGCAGTTGCCCCAGTTGGTCTTGACTGGTGCCGCTGGTGTCCCCACCGGCTCCCGCCATGGCCTTCTCAATCTCGTCCACCCACACAATGGCGGCGGGCGGCTCCACCCCGTTGAACAACAGCGACCCGAATTCCTTCAACCGTTCAATCCCCCCAATGTCCCCAAAGGTCTCCCCCCCTTGGTACACCCGCAACCCCTTTGTCTGCTCCACCATTTTGCGCTTGTGCTCCCAAAGCATGTCGGTGTCAATGCCGGCCTTGGTGAGGGATAAGGCAATGGCCTGCTCGGCCCCAAATGCGGACAACCCTCTGGCGGCTTTCACGGTCTGTTCTTTCATGGCCTTGGGAAACGGCTTGGTGATCCCCAGCACCCCATACAGGTCACTGGCAATGGCCCCCAACTGCTCGTCACTGGGCAGGGGCTCGTCAAACACCAGTACATCCCGCTCCAACTCTGCCGGCAACTCCAAGGTGGGCCCCAGTAACACCAGGGTGCGTTTGGTGGCCTTGAATTTGTCCCGTAGGTTCCACACCGCCTGCACCACCACCTCCGAGGAATAGAACCGGTGGGCGTTCATCATAAACACACAGGACCGGTGCTCCAACTTCAACAAGGTTTCCAGCATCTCCACGGGGTTGATGGTGGCGGCGCGTAAGGTGTCCAGCGTGTAGTTCATTTTCGCAATGGCACTCTCGGCCTGTTTGTTGAGTACCCCCAGCCCCGTCACAATGTCCCAGCCAAATGCCGGTGGGGTGTTGCCGTTGTCGGCCATGGCGGTCACGCAAAACTGGACGGTGGCGGCCATGTCAGGGGTTTCAATCCCCACCAGTGGCACCCCGAACCGGCGTGCGTTCAAAAATAAGGTTTTTAGTCGTGTTGTTTCCATGCTGTCCTCCGTTGTGTTTGGGTGGTGTGGTTGGTTGTCTATTTCCGTGCTCGGTTCCGCAAGGCTTCTCGCACACGCAGGTGCACAATGCGATCCACTGTCTCCAAAATGAATTCCAGATCCTCCGTCACTAAGGCCCGATCTAACCTGTCTCGATCCCCGTATGTCACGTACTTCAATTCCTTAACTTTCCCCTTTGCCATGGCGTCCTCCGTTGTGTTGGGTGTGGTGGTGTGGACTATCTTGGTGCGGGCCCGATCTCAAATTCCATCCCTTGCAGTACCTCCCCCGTTTCCATGTCCGTGATCCGGACTTGCACTTGAATGGCTGGGTGTCCGGTGGCCCTGTGGTCCCTGGCAATCTTGTAGCCTGGATCGTACACCATGGTCAGGTCGAAATCCTCCACACAGTCCCGCACGCTGTCCTGCAATACCTTGGCCATGTCCTTGATTGTTTTCTTGGCAATCCGTTTCATTGTCCACCTCCCGCGTTGGTTGTTTGGGTTTGTTGGCACGTTGCCTGCTAGCGCACTCGTCTTTCCGCAAACCACAGCATGGCGGAAACAGCGTACTCCCTGCACATGTACCCCGCCCCGTTGTTAGCTGTTGAGTTGAATCCAGGGTGCCCCATGGTGATGAACCACCGTCCCATATTTGGGGCCTGCTTTACGGCATCGCCGCACCCCATGCACCGGTCATCCTTGCTGGCACATGGCGAAATCAAGTGGGCTGGAATGTTCATGGCGTCCTCCGTTGCGTGTTAGGTGTTTGGGTCATTCAAGGCCCGAATGATTTGCTGTAGGGCCTTGGGATCGTTCTTTGCAAGATACTCACTTATATGGGGAGTGTGGAGTATCACCCGCAAGGCGTTCTCCATCAAGGCTGTCTTTTCTGCCCGTGCTGTCCGCTGTGTGAATGTCATGGCGTCCTCCTTGGTTGGTGTTGGGTTGGTTGGTTGCCTATCGTTCATCCCGTGCGCGCGCCCTGTCCCGTGCACTGGTGGCCACCGCGTTAGCATTGGCCACAGCGTCCTCCATGGCCTCTTCCGTCATGTTTTCTAGCTGCTCCCCAACGGACTCGGCTAACAGTTCCACCACGTTCAAACACGTAGCCACCAACTGTTTGGCGGCTTGTAGCTCCTCGCGGGATAGCGTCTCCCGCTCCCCGTCTTCGTCCCGCTGTCCGTTCAACAGGCGTTCCAGTGCGTCCTGGCAATCTGCCAAGTCACCGGCGGTATTTCGGAATCGGCAATAGCTCATGTTGCTCATGGTGTCCTCCGTTGGTTGTTTGGGTTGGTGAACTGTAAACACAATGCCCGATCCTGCCAGGCATTCTATTTGCTGTTCATCGGCAGTGGTGGTGAAGTGGCCAAGGTCATCTCTCTCCCGTTCACCCCCCTTGTCTTTCTCAGGTTCCCCCCCGTGGGCCCTGTGCTTTCCGGTTTCCAGGGCTCCCACTGGTACCTTGGTACCCTGGTTGCTGCCCCGTCCGTCTGCCTGGGTGCCGGTGGTTTGCCGGTGGGGTGCCAGTCCCCGTCCCATTCCCTGGCTCTTGTCTTCCCCTTGGTTGCGCCCGTTTAACCACTAACCCTGTCTTATGGTTGTTACTATAGACCCTGTGCTATGGATAAGTCAACAACTATTCACCATATAAGATGGGAAATGTGAATACGATTAGCCTTGCCATTCCAACAACTTAGACAGCTCGACCCTCCCAAGGGATGGCACCCCCTACGTTTGGAGGGTATGAGAAAGGCACCGCTTTACACCCCTATTGTGTATGCTGGACCGTATCTGTATTGTGCGAGGATGGTGGTGTCAGGCTGGCGGGAAACTACGTACACCTAGGGCAACTACGTAGAGCGAGGGTAACTACGTATAGTGGTATCTACGTGCATAGGGGAACTACGTACACGGGGGCATGTGCATGGTTGTCGGGCGCAAGTTGGTGGTGTGCTTGTTGGAGGAAGACACCGATCGGGAACAGGTGGTGATCGGGAATGTCACCTACACGTGGGATGCCGTGGCAAGGTGCGTGTGCGTTCTCGAGCTATTCGTGTCTGGTCCCGTGGCCATGGCCGCGCTGTCACTGGGGGAGCTGGCCACCGTCAAGGCGCAATGTGTCGCCCAGTTGGAACGCATCCACGGCGCACGATCGTGACTTGGCTGTCTAGGGGGCCGGTTGCACCGTCACGCCCGTTGGCGCGGCCGGTGCAAAGGTGCTCAATAATTCCACGGCACGATTGCTATGGGTGGACTCCAATCCGTTGAACGCGGTCAATTCATAGCACACCGTGGTGGCGTCATCCACCACCCCGATGCGCACCACCTCCCGCGCTACGGGATCGATCTGTTGGGCCATTGTGGTCAACGGTACCGCGTCGGCACATCGGTCGTTCACCCCCTCGTACAGCCGGAACTCCGCCACACCTTCTGCCGACATGTCCACATACTCCCACACTAAGTGCACGTCGATGGCCTCGGCGTTAGGCACAAATAGCAGACACCCCGTAGCCCACAGCACGGCGAGCAATCCTGCGCCGCACCACAAAGGTGGCGTCCTCCGTGCGCCCAATTTCCACCCATCCGTTGGTGTACGCATAAACCACAAACTCCTTGACGCACCGGCCAGGCACCCAACTGAGGGTCACCTGGCCCGTTAAGGGTTTGGCGTAACAGTCAACCCCTGGGGCTGTGCCGGTGGGCTAATGTCCTGGGTGTTGGCCGACACTACAGACTTGGGCCCACGGTTGCCCAGGGTGTCCACGGCATCCACTTGAATGTTGAGTGCTCCACCCGTGGTGAGGCCCATGGCAAGGCATGTAGTACTCACGGTCGCCCCTGCCACGGCTGGCTTTGGCACATCCAGCGTCTTGGATGTAATCACCCCGTTGGGCAGTTGCAGTGTGCCGTACACACGGTACGATGCCAAGTCCGGTTCGGCGTTGGCGATCCACGCGATGGTGCAGTTGGGCCCCACCGTGGCCCCCTGGGCAAATGCTGGGGTGGCCAGTACCAGCCCCACCACCACGGTTAGTGCGGCGGTATACAGTTTCACATTCATGATTTCCCCTCCCATTGGTTAGTTGTTCCCTTTTCGCTGGCACTCTTTTAACGCCGCACGGGCGCGAATCAATTGGTCGAATGTGGTGGCGTGCTCCAACACGAACGCCTTGGACACGGGATGGGGCCAGCAATCTTTGGTGCAGTTGGTGGTCGCCCCGTCCGTGATGACAAGACTACCCTTGCTGGTCCCGCAGCTCACGGTACTCACTAAGCAACCGATCAGCAGCGACGTCATCACCATCCATGATCGCCGCCTTGATGCCGGCCATAAGTGTGGACAATTGTTTTTCACGGCTCATCTCCTCATAAGTTTTGGCCCCCACCGCAAACCCTAGCACCTTGGTGAGGAGTGTGGCCACCGCCTCCACCGCACTCATTCACCCACCTCCACCACTGGCACGTCAATCACCCGCTTGGGTGCCCCGTTCAACAGGCTGGACTTTGTTTCCACAATGAGGTGGTCCACCGCCGCCACTACGTTGTTCACCCGCTGGGCATCGGCGGCCGACAAGAAGCCACCGATTGTCAACAGTCCGTCCAACATGTCACACAGGGAGGCAAAGGCCGGCTTGACTGTGCCCAGTATGTTGCACAACACCAACCCCACGGCACACCCCGACGTTTTCCAGTTCACCAACTTCATCCAATTCATATCATCCCTCCCTTCCATTGTTGCCACGAATCTCCTTAAACGAATCCTTGATGGTGTCAAAATGTTCCTGGTCCGACCGCTCATGGGCCTGGCACCACTGGTCGATGCTATTCAGTCGCCCCTCCATTTTGACGCTGGTGAGGGCAATCCCGCCCAACCCATCGGCCAGCTTTGTTGACATGGTTTCCTGCCCCGTGCGCAGCGCCGCATACATGCTGGTGATGGTCTTGAAGCCGCCGATAATTGCGGCCGCGATGACGATGGCGCCCACCCCTAACAACAGTTCCATTACAGTTGGATTCATAGCGCAACGCCTCCCACCGCGCCAGGCTGCACCGCCCGCAACCCTGGCAGCTTTAATTTCCAGGCCGGTTCCTCGAAGTGGCACTTGTCCCAACTGAGGTACGCTCCCACCGGATCGCCCAGGGCATCCAACCCGCACCGCCACCCAAGACCGTACAGCAATTCCCAGAAGTCCTCATTGGGGCTCCAGTCCAGTGTGCCGTCCTCATTCATTGGCACCAGGTCCACCGCCATGGCGAACGGGTCACCCATCTCCGTGGTCACGTTATGTGCCGACATACCAGGGCGCGCCTTGGTGACCACCTGACTGGGGTCCGTCACCACTAACAGGCCGGACGTGGGGTCCACAGACCGCCCCTTGCGATACAACGCTTCCTGATCCTCCGGTGGCCGGAATCCTGTTACCACGCACAAGGTGCGATGTAGCTGCCGCTGGCACAGCATAATCAACTGCCCCACCGGTTGCCTCAACATGGGGGCCAATCCTTCCAAGCGTTCCAGGTGTTGATTCATAATTTGCGTTCCCCTCCCTTGCGTGGATGAATGCCGGCACCGCTCACCACCGTGTACCGCCCGCGTTTTTGGCGCACCTTGCGCCGGCGGTCTGCCACGCCGGCGGTCTGTCCCATGTTGGCCATGCAGTACATGAACTGCCACTGCGCACGCAGTTTGAAGTGTGCCCCCACATAGTGGCGCCCTACGATCAACGGCACTGGCTTCAACATGATCGATCCCGTCATCGGGGTCTCCTTCTAAGTAAAGTCCGGACTCACTTCCACGCTATAACCGCGCAGCCCCATGACGTCGGTGCCGACCGCCTTTTCAGATGTGAAGGCGATCTCAACATCCTTCGTCGTATCATAGGATGCGACCACGCTCCCGCCCGTTTGCGCACCGAATACAGGCGCGGAAGCACTGGGGCCAGTTTGTGCATCAACAGCCCCCGCATTGCGAATAATGCAGTAGGCTTGCCCAGAGGTGGAGGACGCCAGCGAGAGCAAGCTGTAGATGGTCCCGCCGATTCCGCCCAAGCGGATGCGCGCCGATTTTACGTTGGCATTGCTGGTCACCGTCCAGAAGGCCAGGCAACGAATCAGGCCGTTCGCGCCAATGGTGCCACCGGGAATGATCACGGAGGCCAGCAATTCTTCAACCGTGGTATTTGTTGAGGCAATCACAACGTGACTTTGCTTAATGACCTGCCGCGACATAAAATTGAGGTTGATCACCCCGCTGTCGTAGGTGGTGATGCCGCCCACCGCCGCCACGACATACGTTTTGACGGTCTGGAATGGCCCAAGCCACGTTGGGTTGACAGTATAGGGGATAGGGGCCAGTGCGGCGCCGGACGACGACACCTCCATGACCACAGCGGCCCCGCTTTGCACGGCCAGCTTCAGGGCATAGCTTGGCTGTATGGTAACAGTGGCCGATTCTCCGTCTTGTAATGTTGGCATAGGTTACCGCCACTTCACATTGACGTTGCCCAGGTCGAAGGTATCCGTCCCGTTGACGGTGGTCAACCGCACCCGATCCAGCACGGCGCTAAGGGCTTTGCTGCCACCACCGACCGCCACCGGCCCAGTCGCCGTATCACTATTCCCCATTGTCCAACTCGCCTCCCACAAATTCGTCGCCCGATCCACGAGCATAATGTGCATCACCCCGTGCAACACCCCCGCCGCCACGCCACTGCCGGTCAATAGAAAACCCGCTGAAAGATTGGACGCCGTGGCCGCACCATTGCCCCCGCTCACCATGCCCAAATAGCCTGTGTTTTCGATGCCACCGGCGTCACCCAGTTGCACTTGCATGATGGAAGTGCCGTTCACGGACGCCCCGTTAATGCCCACCCAGATATCGGTCACCCAGGCCGGAATCGCCGTGAAATCTTTTGACGTGCCTGAGGTGGTCGCTTGCATCGTGGCCAACGTGCCGTAAGAATTCGAGCCAATCGTCTTCCAATTGGATCCGTCACAATACAGCTCCAACGTCGATCCGCCAGGAGGCAGAATCAGCGTGAGGCCTCCGTCAATCGTCTCCGCCGCATTGGCGTCCAGTGTCACCACACCAGAGCCAGTATTGCGCGCGGTAAAGACAAAGCCATTCCCAAGGGTGGCCGCAGCGGTCAACGTCAGTGTGAAGGTGCCACTTGTGCAATCAACCAGCGTCCCACGATCCGCTTCCACAACGGTGTAGGCCCCCGTCTTGGTGCTGGTGGGCAAGGAATTTCTGAAGCGCCCCACCGTTTTCCAATTGGTGCCATCGCAAACCAAATACGCCGAATCACCAGGGAACAGCAACATGGTCGCCGCACCATCCAGGGTCTCTGCCGCATTGCCGTCTATGGTGATAAGGCCTGTGCCGGAATTTTTAATAGGCTGTTCAAAGCCACGCCCTGCGGACGCCGCTGCCAGGAGCGTGATGGTGAAGGTACCACTCGTACAATCAATCAACTGCCCACGATCCGCCACTGTCGTGGTGTACAGGGCCGTCTTCACCAACGCAGGCCCGAAATCAGCCGAAGGATACCGCGCCACTTCTTGCCACAGGGCCCCCGTGCGCTTCACCAACAGCCAATGGCGCGCGGTATCCCCCAGGGTGAAGTCCCCGCCGGTCTTGAGGGTGAACTGTCCAGCCCCGCCCGCCGCGTTCTTGATCACCACTACCCGTGCCGACGAGGCGCAACGAATCAACAGCTCCGACCCATCGTCAAAGTTGGTTTGCGCGATGTTGGTGAGGTCATCGGTGGCCGCCGCCGCCTCCGTGTCGATAATCAAGCTGCCACTCGATCCGGATGCAGGGGTGACCGATCCTGTGGCAATGGTCAAGGCTTGCTCCGCCATGCCGGCCCCTGGCACCTGCTTGGTCATTTTTAACCAGTCCTCAAACGAGGTCTTCATTTCCCCTTCTGTGCGCGCCGCGTTGCTTAAATATCCTGCCGCTGGAAAACTCATGGTGTGCTCCCTTTCTTAATATCCAGAAATAATGGCCTCAATGTAGCCATCCGCTGGCTGGCCAAGTTCATCATACCCCACCACCAACGGCCCTGTGGTGTCTCTATTCACCACCCGCGTCCTGAACAACGGATAATTGGTATCTTTAATGGACACCACAACCGACTCAATGCCAAGGAAATACGGCAACCCTGACGGCGTGTGACACAGGGTGCGCAGTCGCAATCCGCCGATCGGCAAATAATAATTCCCCCCACGCGTCTTATCCGGCAAATCAAACCAGATTTCAAACTTGGTCACGACCCCTTGCTGCGCCCCGCCAATCACCGTCAACACAAATTCATATTGCTCGCGATGCGGACGAATCGCCCCGCCCAACCATGGATAATAATTCAACAAGGCCGGCTGCCAATAGACCGTTGGGTCCGTTGTCCACGCCAAGGTTGCCGCCTCAGTCGCCCAATAGCGCCTACTTCCCGTGGCGCGATACTCCAACGTCCACCCGCCACCCGTGGCCTCTACGTTCACCCGCATCCGCGCAGAAAAATTGTACATCGCAATTGGGGGAGTCATGAATGCCACATACCGCATCTCCAAACTGCTGCCGTCCCAAAAGAGGGACGCGGGATCGGTCAACCAGATCCGTGGGGAGCGCACGTAGGTAGTGCGCGTGTCCAGTGGGTCCACGATGGGGTCATGCCAGAACAGGCCCCCGCTATCCGTGGCCACCAAGTTATTGCCTACCACTGTGCAATTGGTCTTGGTGCCGCCCCACGTGGGTTGATGCCGTGAGGCCAAAAATTGATTCTCAATTATCAAATCATCAGGATCAATCACCATGGACACCATCTCGGTGCTCTCATTGCGCGCTGTATCAACCGCCTTCACCATGATGGTGCGCTGCGTCCCGTCAGGCAGGACACCGATGGAGTAGTTTTTAGTCGGCCCATACCTCGTCAAAAGCATGGCATCTTCCCAAATGGCCTCCGCCCCTGGACGTGACCGCACGTGAAACCCATAGAGGTCGAGCGGGATTTCCTGGTCAACCGTATCCTCATAGGTCCAGTACACCCCGTTATGTTTAAGCTCGATTTGATCTGGGGCCGGTGGCGGGGTGGACTTGCCAATGACATAGTGCTCGTCAATAATTTTCCACGCACTGAACAGCCCCAACTTGCTGGCCACCGACCGGATTTTGATTTCGTAGGTGGTCTTGTCCCGCACATCAGGGATGGAGACCTCGCTGCCGTTGCCGGAGATGGGGGCGAACAATTGAATGAACTCCCCCGATGAACCGGAGCGCCGGTACTGCACCTCAATCTGTGTCACGATTTCCGTGATGGCGGAGGCGAAGTGCAAAGTAATCACGATGCGCGTGTGCAGGGTGCCATCCAAATCTTTAATCAATACGGCCTCGTCGGACTGGACATAGTCAATGATGGGCACGGGGATGAAGGATTGCGACTGGGCCGGCAACGTCAAGTCGCTTAGATAGGGCGGGATCGGCGTATCGGGAGCCTCCATGATTTCAGGGGCATAGTCCTGCAAGGTCACAGTCGCCGTGTAGTTGTCCCCCATCTCAATGTGGCGCACAATGCAGTCCACGGTTTCGCTGCCAACCAGCCCAATGGCCACCAGGTCACCAACCCCTGGGGAGCTGCGCTCGTTCATGCGCCAATAACCGGAAGGGGCATCGTTCATCACGGTCTCGTGATAACCGGACAATTGCACCTGGGCCCCATAGGTGGGAATGTATTCCCCCGCCGTGTACCCTGGCTCCAACTGTGCGCCCCACAGGTACGCACCCGATGTGCCGTCCCCTGTATAGGACGTGACGTTCACGGCACTTTGCAGCACAATCAGCACGTCCACGAAATCCGAAGGTGCCGATTCGCCCACATACGTCCCCGTGATGACGCACCGATAGGAACCGTTCGCTGCCGCCGTGATGGAGGAGCTCACCAGCTTGGCCGTGCCCAGGGTGGAGCGATCCGTCTTGGTGCCGTTGGCCAAATCAAACTCTACACGAATGGCGCCCAGGTTTGAATTGTACCCGTGTTGCAACTGTAAGCGAATGATGGTGCGCTCGGCCTGCTTGCCATAGATGGAAAACGTGTACACGGTATCAATGGGCAGGGCCAGATTGTTCAAGTACAGATAATGGGAATTGGTATCGGTATTCTCCACAAGCTTGTCCATCGTGGTGGTGCCGTTTGGTGCCATGGAACCATCTGCCGCGATGGATGACCGCGACTTCCCCCACCCGAATTGCCCTGTCTGCGTCAAATCCTCCGACCAGCCCACCAGGTTTTCTCCACGTGAACGGGACGCCGCCCAGTGCCGCCCAATTTGTGCAGGGGTGAGGACGAATGGATAGTAGGCAATGTCCGCAAAGCTGGCCGTACACCGGCCAATCGCGGAGGCCACCGCTTGCCGCCCCACGATCATGGTGGTGGACGCTGGGAGGCCCGCCGAATTGGCCCCAGTGGCGGCCTGATAGCTGTTCACATACAGAAGAACCGTGGTGCCATCGAATGTCGCCACGCAATGGTTCCACACATCGGGCAACATATCGGCCGATGCCGCACTCGCCAACAGCCCCACCAACACGTTGGCCCATTCCACCGTCATGCCAAAGCGCCCGTTGCTGCCAGTGGCCTGCACCATGGTCTGCCAACTGTTGTTTGAATCAATTTGCTTGCCCGTATACCGTTGGGTAGTGCCGCCTTCACCGGCGAAGTCCGCAGCGTGAATCCATTGCTCAATGGTGAAGGCTCCTGCCGTATCGGTGAACTTGAAATCATCCACCCCGCCTAGCAAGGCATAGGCTCCCGCTGGCCCATCCAGGAATGTCCCTGTGCTAGGGTCCACCACCGCGCTGAATGGTCCATACTCCCCCGTCACGGCTGGCCCCGCAATCGTGCCGCTCTTGGCATTGCCACTGTGGTCTTCGATTGCTGGGTACACCGTGGGGATCTGGGTCTCTGGCTCCACCGTGTCGGTGGTCCCGTTGAACGGCACCAAGGGGTACAGGGTCTGCGCCCCCTGGGCACTCTTGCACCGCAAGGTATAGAATTTTGAGCCATCCAATGGCACCATGGAGTCCAGGGTGATGCTGGAAATCACCGCCGCGCTATCCTGGGTGAGGGACTTGATGCGGGCGTATCCTGCCCCTGCCAAGATCACGTCATGAGACAGTTGCACGCGATCCCCACGGGTGAACGTGATATGCTCCAACTCCATTTCCACCGTGTAGTTGTGGGATCGCAACAAGGCTTCCTTCAACTCCCGCCGCTTGAGCCGGAACACTTGCTTGTTACTGGTGACGCCAAGGCCGGCATCTACTTCCTCAAAAATCTCCGCATTGGCCTCCGTGTACCCGTCCGCAAACACCACACGCTCCCCTTGCTCAAAGTTGTTGGCCTCATCCACAAACCGAACTTTGAAGGCATGGGGCACTTCAATAAACAGCTTGGTCCACTTGAATCCCCAACTGTTGCGCGGCGTGATGATATCCACTGGGGTGGGTTGCACCTTCTCATAGATCAGGCTGTACTTCATGTCCCGCAAGGCAAAGGTGGCGCGCCCCACCGATAGCACGTTTTGGCGCAAGGCGCGCACGGTGGTGCGAAAGTCAATCACGGCATTAAATTCGTACTGCTTGGCCTCGCACTCCTGGTGAAACGCCGCCAGCATGGGCCAGTCAATTTGGGACTCCTCTTTTGGCTTCTTATTGGCCGACCCGATCAAAATGTCCAAGTAGATGCTGGCAGGATTAGAGGTCACGATGGGCTTCCATTCATCCGTGTCCACATCGTAATCTGGCAAGATGCTGGAGGCAATACAGTTGAACTTGTCGATCACCCCGTTCAATTGGTCCGTAGCCTTGATGCGCAACCCCACAAGGCACATGCCTTCTTTCTTCACGGCCACCCCGTCCTGGATGGAGCGCAGCATGGACCAATAGGTGGTATCTTCAATTATCAACGTGCCATCAAACCCCGACACGTAGGCACTGGTCTTCATCACCCGCACATCGTACTGCCCCTTGGGCACCTTGAAGGACATGGAATAGCGCAGCGGGGAATCCGACAAGGCTGTCTGGGTGAACAGCGGCACAGCATCATCACCACCCGTCAACGGGAAGTCCGCATTGGTGTACATCACCGTGCCACGATAATTCGTGGAGACCAAGCTCAACACCCCGCTGCCGTCCCCGCCGGAATGCGTCACCGTCACATAGGCATTGGCCACGGTATTGGCCTCCACCGCCGCCTTTACTTCGGCTGCGGTCGTGACCCCCTGGATGATGGCGATCTCAATGGATGGCGTCCAATAGTTAGCCAACCGCGATCCCTGTGGCCGGTTCACGTTGGCCGTGACGAATGGCGTCCACTGATACCCCGTGCGCGTGGAGGACAACACGCGACGAATAAAGCGAATGTGCAAGTTGTTCCCAGCGGCTCCGAACGCTTTGGCCGTAAACAGCAAATCGTTATTGGCCCCGCTGAATGTCGCCACCACGCTAGCCTTCACATCGGTCACCGTGGTGGAGGTCCACGCCCCCGCAGAGCCTGCCAGCCGGTATTCCACGGCCACTTCCCACGTGCGTGGCCCGCGATACTTGGTACGCTGCCGACCGAGCCCCAGTGGCAAATTCATATCAAGGGAGATTTCCACCGTGTTCACTTGGGTGCGACGTTGGAACCACACTGTGGAGGCGTGCTGGCGACTGGCCAACAACAGACTCAACGGCTCCTCATATACGTCCTGGGGCATCAAGGTCAAGCGGCGCCCACCAGGGCCACGATCCACCTCCAAGATATAGTCGCTGAAGGCGGAAGACGTGGTGCGCAGGGCCTCCAACGGGGTCTCCCCGATCTTAAAATCCGATAATTCCAGCGGGCCATACCCCAGACAAAAGATCAAACGCATGTACTGCTTCTGCCCCTTGATCTCCGTGAACGGGCGCGCTGCCAGTGGTGGGAACACACGGTGGCGTCCGTACACCCTGGGAATGGGGCCATAGGGAATTGACTTGTTATTGGTGCCCGTGATGGATAGGGTTGGACTGGTGGAACCGGTATCTCCTGACAGGGCATCCAGTTGTGAGGACGGTGGTGGGATCAAGGCATTCACCGCCAGCATGCCACCGATCCCGATGCCGGCAGTCAACAGCGTGGCCCCGATGCCTGTGCCCACCGTGGTGGCCACTACCACCCCTGCCCCCATGCCAAACGCGGCGTTGGCAATCAATGGGGCCAAATACGGTGCGGCAACGGCCAGGGCCACCACGGCCAGCATGGCAACAATGGTCACCGTTGACTTTCCACCACCCCCGCCCCCACCCCCACCCGTGACGATGCGGCGAATCACAATGGAGGCGCCGGCCCGTGGCATTACAAATTGCCACTGAGCCCGCTCAATCACGCGCCCGTCAATGGACACACGTGCGTTGAGGGTGGCTGGATCCCAGCCAAGATCCGCAATGTGCTGGGCCACCGTGCGGCCGTGCAATACATACCGATCGATCCGCCCGCGCTCCACAAACAAATTGGGCACGGCGATCAGTCTTGTCTGTGGCTCACTCTCCATAGCGCACAACCTCCACCACGCGACGGCTCCACACCAGCCCTTGCCACCGTTCCATCACGGACCAAATCCCTTTCATGGTGTGCACAAAGTATTCCTTATCCAGCACCACCCCGATGTGGATTGGTTCACCCTTGATGCGAAAAATGATGGCATCAAAAAGCTGCTCCTCGCCCCGTGGTACGGCACGCCACCGTGTGGCCACTTCCCCGCGACACAGGGCCGCAATTTCCCTGGTGTCGTCCGTGGTGGTGTATCCCTCCGCGTAACTGGGCAACGTGATGCCCCGTTGCTCGGCGTACATCAAATGCAATAGACCGTAGCAGTCCACCCCGTGGCGATCCCGCCCCCGCTCCAGGAAGGGGATGTTCAAATAGGTAGTTGCCCATGCCGGCCTCATACAAACATCCCTGGAAAATCAAATGGGGTGAACGAGCCCTCGGGAAACCGCAGCAAGTCTTCCTCGTCGATCAACAGCTCCCCCTCAATGCTATCCGCCGTGCCCATCACATCCCGCAACACCATGTTGGTCATTTGCATTTCGATCACGTCTGGCTGGCTGGCTAACACGATGGAGATTGTCACGGTTGGGGGCTCCCCTGGGGCCATGGTGCGAATGGCCGACATGATAGTTTGATCCACCGCGTCAATTTTGAGCTTCACACGCGGGGAGGCCGCCTCGTCGTCATCCGGCAACGTCACTTCAAACGGGAAGGCCGTGTAGGTGTTGCCGTTCATCACAATGGGCTTGACGTCCTGCACCAAGCGCAACGGACCATCCAAAATGGTGGAATGGGAGATCTCGATCAGGGCCAGCAACACCTGCCCTGTCTCGGCCGCCGCTGTCATTCTGCGTAAGGCGGATGACGTGTCCCGACTCATATGAGGGCCACCTCCAACTTCAACGTGACGGGGATGGTGTCAGGCCCCAACATGGATCCAAATACTGGCGGCTCGGTGAACCGATACCGCTGCGCCACCCCCGTGATAGGATCGGTGATCTCGAACGGGAGCGTCCCGTTGAACAAGGTGATGACGTAGAAGTCCTCCAAGGTGGGCCACTGGGCTTTAGTCAAATACACGATTGGGAACTCTTGCATGTCCACCCGTGCGGTTTGACGCGCACGCACCTTGGGTGGCCCTACATCCATCTGGGTGCGCACCTGCACGTTCTGGATCACCCGTCGATATCCTTGCCAACTCACCGTGCTGGGCAATGTGACTGGCCACACAATGTATGCCATTAGCTCCCTCCCCGTGGGGACAGGCGGAACCGGCCATTCATGGCCTTATCCATGTCTCCATTGGCAATGCCCCTACGCACCGCCTCACGAATGGTCACGTAGATCATGCGCTTGCCGTCACCCCCACGTTCCTCTTGGGTGGTCACTTCCTGTTTGCCATAGTTATTAATGATGATATTGGTCTCAGGGGACGTTGGCCCCGCTGGGGAACCTGGGCTAATGGCTACGTTGCGGTAGGTGCGCTTGATATCGTCCACGTCCTTGCGGGCCAGCACCACTTCCCCAGGGGTCAACAGGGCCGGCACGGTGTCTTGATTGCCAAACCCAACCACCGGACCACCAAACGCAAACTGCTGCATCGGGGTGAATCCCCCAATGGTGCCACCGGCATTGGCCTTCACCGGCACCTTCCCACCCGTGTTGAGTGCTAACCCTGCCATCACCAAGGCCCGCGTGGCCGCTGCCGCTGCCAACTGCGCAATCATTTGGGACACAATTTGCTTGACGAAATCGGCCAGGGAGGCCATCACATCTTTGAAGCTTTTGATCTTGCCATCCATCACGTCGAAAAAGAATTGTTGAAACCCCTGCTCCATCATTTGTGCGGCACGGCGTGCCATGTCCACCCCCATGCCCAGGGCCCCTCGCGTGTCCTCCACATACCGGCGCATACCACGGTTCCACCCCGCCACCACGCTATCGGAGGTGGCCTCGTTGCGCTGGTCGATCTTGGTCAACGTCTGGATCTCCAACCGTTCCCGCTCCGCCATGGTGAGGGAGGTCTTAGCCAAAATCATTTCCGCCTTTTCGCTCTCATGCTCCTCCCACGCGGTCATCAACGTGCGCATTTCCTCCGTGGTGAGGTTGGTGATCTGTGCCAGTTCCGCCGCGATCACGTCCGTCATGTGCTGGGCGCGCAATTCGTTGGAGGCCCCCACTTGGGCATCGTATGCCACCCACGCCCGCGCCAGGTCCGTGATTTCCCCTTGACTCTTTTCCGTGTCGGCGTGAATGGCGTTGGCACCCTGAATCAACAGGTCCAAATGTTCCTTGGTGGTTTGGGATTGCGCCGCCCGCACCGCCGCTTCCCCCGCTAGCTGCTCGTTCACCATTTGGGCGTTGAGTACCTTCTGCTGCTGGGTCAAATCGGCCATCACCTTGGCGTGTTCTGCCGCTTCCTTGTCCTCGGCTTCCTTGTTCTCCATCCCCAGGCGCCGGCGCTCGGCGTGCCCCTGCTCCTCCACAATCATTTGGCGCTGGATGTTGCCAGCCATGGTGGTCAATTCGTTCTCACGAATGCGGTTGCGATCTTGCGCGGCCTGCACGTGGGACACCTTCCCATCGGCCACCATGGCATCCACCATGGCCTGCTCTCGTGCGAACCCTAGCTTCACCAGCTCCAAGTCATTCTTCACGGCCTGTTGCTTGGCGGCGTGCCTGGCCTTCAAGGCCTCCGTTTCCCCCTTGGTGACCCCAGTGCTACTGAGATCAGTCTTACCCTCCCGCAACTGTTTGCGTTCACCAAGGTTTGTGGGCTCGGCTACCTTGGGCACACCGGCAATGTCGGCAGCGGCCGCTTCCCGCAATTCTTCCGCCATGGTGTGGATGCGGTCCAGGCGCGCCCCCAGGGCCTTGGCTTTTTCCTCGGAGAAAATATCCAGGATGCTCCCACCCAGCACCACGGCCTGGGCATTGAACTCGGCCACGGAAATCACCAGATCCTTGAACCCGAACCGGATCACGCGAATCCACTCCACCATGTTTTCCGCCGCACTACTGCCGTCCATGCCCTCGACCGCTTCAAGCAAGTCCGAAAACGCTTTCACCAGCTCCGTGCCCACGATGACCGAGAACCCCTTGACGGTGCCCTCGAGCTTCTTTAGGTTGTCATTAAACTTCTCCATGGCCACGGTGTTCTCGTCACTCATCACCAATCCAAGACGCTTGGCCTCGGCCATCAGCTCCTTGATGCCGGCCTTGCCCTGTAACAGGAACGGGATCAAATCCATGCCGGCCATGCCGAACAACTTCACGGCCATTTCCGTGCGACCGGCGTTGTCCTCGGCGTTGGCGAACGCTTCCGCCACATCCAGCAACACCTCTGCGGTTGGACCCAGTTGCCCTGTGGCGTTGGTGGCCGCGACTCCCAGCCTGCGGAACAGGGCTTCCCCGTCCCCCGTGTGCCTGGTGGCCTCCACCATATTTTGGGACAAGAACTTCAACCCCTTGGCCAGTTGCTGGTTGTCCAAATCGGCAAGCTGTGCGGCGTGTTGCAACCCCGCAAGATCCTCCACCCCCACACCGATCTTTTCACTGGTCTTGCGCAGCTCGTCCCCGTAGTTGGCCGTGCTCTTGGCAATGCCGAACAGGGCGGCACCCGCTGCCACCAGTTGGGTTTTCCAATTCGTAATAAAGCTGTTAAAGTTGCTTAACGCCCCTTCCTGCCTTTTCAATTCACTTTGGAATTGATCGGCCACCAGTTTAAGGACAAGGGCCATATCCCGATTGTCGGACATGTTATAGTTCTCCCTCCACTCCACGGATGGTGCCTTGGGAAGCTACACCCTGGGCCCCACCGGCAAATGTGCCCGTGACGTTGCCCACCGACCCACTCACACCCGTGACCGTGCCGGCACTGGCCATGGCCCCGATGGGCAACCCGATGCGTGCCATCAAACCGGTCAGGCCCACCAGACGAATCAACTCCACCAGCACGGGATTAAGGATGCCACCAACCACACCGGCAAAGGTCACCACGCCGGCGAACAGCTTGGCCGTGCGCTTGGTCAAGGCGCCAATGGTGGTGAACCCGCCAACGATTCCCACGCTGGTGCGCTTTACTAGGGCACCCACTGGGGCCAAGGCCCCGCCAAGGGCAAGAAAAATCAATCGTATGGTGGTTACCGTGCCCACCGTTGTCAACGTGCCGGCAAGTAACCGGCTTGTGGACTTCACCAGGGCCCCACCAGTGGTCACCACCCCCACCTTGGCTGTGGCCGTGCGCATGGTAAGAGCGGCGGCTGTTGTCAAGGTGGCAGCTAAGTCCTTCAACACCGTTTTGATGGCCGTGAGTACCCCGCCCGTGGTCACCGTACCGGTCAACACCTTCATGGTCTGTCGCACCAAGGCCCCGTCACTGGACACCGCTGCCAGGAAGGCTTTGTTGGTTTGCCGCACAAGGTCGCCGGTTGTGGCCAGTGTGGCGACCAGGGTCACCAACACAAATTTGACGGAGGCCAACACCCCTGCCGTGGTCACCGTGCCAGACAACAGGGTCTGCCATTGGCGCACCAGGTTCCCCACAGTTGTGCAGGCCCCATCAAGTGCGCGATCGGTACGCTTTGCCAGTGCCCCAGCCGTGGCCAGCGTGGCTTCCAGGGCTAGTAGCACAATCTTAACTGAGGTCAACACCCCCGCAGGAGTGAATGCCCCCGCCAAAACGGTTTGTGCTTGGCGCACAAGCGTCCCTGCCGTGGTGAGGATGCCCACGATTGCGCGACCGGTCTGCCTGGCCAGATCCCCAGTGGTGGTCAAGGTGGCGTTAATGGCTAGCGTGACAAACTTGGTCGCAGCCAACACACCAGCCGTGGTCAACGTACCGGCCATGGCTGTTTGCATTTGGCGCACCAAGCTTCCCACCGTGGTGAGGGTGCCGGCAAGGGAGCGAGTGAGGAAACGGGACACACTGCCTGCCGTGGTCACGGTCCCCACCTTGGCCGTTTGACCTTGCTTCAACAAGGCCCCTGCCGTGGTCACCGTGCCAGTCTTGGCCGTCCTGTCTTGCCTGTTGAGCTCACCAAGGGTGGAAAGGGTGCCGGTCACCGTGGACAAGAATTGCGTCCCGCCAGAAGCAAATCGCCGATAGAAGGCCCCGCACGCCACCCACTCCTTGGTGGCCTCCAGCCCCCACCGTGCGTTCAGCGTCTCCGCTTGATCCGTGATGCAATACATGGCGGCGCCCACGGCGTGCGCGGCGCCATTCTCTTCTTCATCCAGCAATTCAAATTGTGCCGATTCGTCCATGCGCACGGCCACTACAGAGTTGGAGGCCAAGACGCCGATGAATAAGCCTTCCGCATCCCCCACCACGCCACCACTGGCAGGGGTCGCACTGGATCCATTGGCGCTGGCCTGTGCCGTCTTCACCGTCTGGAGGCCGGTCCATTCTTGAAAGCTCACCAGATAAAACTCTGCCGCGTTGCCCGTATAGGTAAAGGTTAGCGACCCCGACCCTGTACACGGCACACTGAAAATGCCGGCAGCGATAAAGTCATTGGCGTTGCTTACATCCTGCCCTGAACTATCCAGGGCAATCGTGCCAATGGTGGAGGTGCCTGCCGTCTTGGCCAGGTCGCCCACCACGATGGGATCATTGGTGTTATTGGTGTACCGCGACACGGTCACGATCAACAAGTTGCCATTGGTGACATTGAAGGGTGCGCTAAAGACAATGGTGCCTGCGGAATCGGCCAGGGCCTTCAACTTCTGCACAAGTCCAATGCTCCCCTCGATGGGCAATACGGGAATGCGCGGATAGTTCCACGTCAGCGTGGGGGTTTGCAGACCAAGCCCTCGCATCATGCCGCTTTTGGGGGTGTAGATTCTGCCGTGAATCACGCGCTTAACTCGCTGTGCTGGTCATGTAAATGGAGCCCACGTAAGACGAGGAACCAGTCGCAGGCTTAGTCACTTCGAGCAAGGCCAAATAGGCATCGGCAAAAATGCGTGGGGCCTGGTTACGATTGGTCAACCAATCAAACGGGAACGTGAGGTTGGCCAGGGGCATAGACATAAACCCCAAGGGATGACCGACCACAAAGTTAATCAAACCTGTGGCCACCGTTGCAGAACACTGCATCTGCGTCCAGGCACGGATGCCCACGTCCCCAGATGCCAATGGCGCGAACCATTGGCTCACGGGGTGATCCAGCCGATGCACAATGGCCCCTGAGTTGCCCGTGAGGGACGGAAGGGTGCTGGAGGCAGCCGCCTGATCCTCATACAAGCACACCGTCCAGTTATGTGCGGTCG
>ERZ1292625.618-Hain-H41-01um-R1-618-length-51055-cov-29_pt1 | contig 51055 bp, 58 predicted proteins | sample MGYA00564400_ERZ1292625 | MGnify/ENA primary metagenome ERZ1292625 (study PRJEB36523, sample SAMEA6512639) | groundwater metagenome | collected 2019-01-08 | study: AquaDiva: Metagenomics assemblies of 32 groundwater samples | reverse complement strand
TCGTAGTTTAGCTCAAATATAAGCTTTTTTAGTCCGTAAATGCCTCAATCACCATTTTTTATTATCTTATAGATTAGACCCATCACTTTTTTATCTTTTATCTTTTTTTCTAAGAGATAAAGAATCATATTATGATCTACAGAATCAAAGAAATGCTTAATATCTGCCTTAAATGCATATCCTACAACGCTATTTTTGTCAAATGCATTTTTTACTAATTTTCCATTTTTAGTAACTTTCCTCTTGAATGACGAGAACCTTTCTAAGGCAGCAAGAGTGCCTTTAGTTCTACGATTTGCATAATTATCAAAAATGAATATCTTTTCATATATTGGTTCTAAAATGTTAACTATTGTATGATGAACGATCCTATCCTTAAAAATAGACTTTCTAATAACTCTTGTTTTAGGATCTCTAATAATAAATTTCTTTAGGGGGTGGGGTTCATAAGTTTGTAATTCTAATTCTCTTTTAATTTCTTGTAGATTATTTTCAAGATCTGCTTCAAATAATTTTACATAAAACTTAGATGTTTTGTTCTTTCTTGCTTTCATAAAAGCTCTTCTAATATTGGCATAAGAACATAATTTGAGGTACAAGTTTTTGTAGGTTTTCATATTAATAAGCCCTAGCCCAAGCTATTCGACCATTCGCATTATCGTTAGTCAGATTCCTGTTCCTAGCGTTCAGATTCAAATTCCTGTTGCGAATGAGCACTCTAGCGGGCTTATCCATAATCATTTTCTCACTGCAATTCTAGTATTTGCGAAAGGGTTTCCCAAGCTCCTTTTATAGCTACTAACTATCATCGCTGTATTTTATACAGATTTAACTGCAAATTACAGATAAGCGTGTAGCCCGTTATAACTACTCGTCACAAACCTATTGTGGGACAATAGATCTCTAAGCATTATAGCTAGGGCGATAGAGATTGAAAAAGTTCGTTTTTATGATTAATTGTTCTCTATAGTATTCTTTAGTATGTTACTATATAGTTACAACAAGAGAAAGATTTAAATAGGGTATAATATCCCACTTTATCATATGAAACAGAAACTCAGCGTAACAATTGAGGAAGAAACACTTAAAATGATAGAGGAAGCTCTAAAGGGGAATACTTTTAGGAATAAGTCTCATTTGGTAGACTATGGACTTAATAAGTTTCTAACTGGAGAGAAAAAATAAAATGGCTAAATCACAACAAACATTGCAAGATAAAGTAAAAGAAGTATATAGTAGACTTAGAAGCGACTTTTATCTTTGCAGGGATGATTTTGAATCTAGTGGAGAACAATTCAATTCAGCTTTGCTTTTCGGTACTTTGACTGAACTTAACAGAGGAAGACAATTGCTATTTGGAGAGTACGGTGGAGGTAAGACTACTTCAGCAGAATATCTTAATTCTACTTTTAATGGGTTACCTCTTGATTTAGTGAAGAGAGTTCAACTTAGAGGTCATCCTCAACTTACGCATGAAAAAATGGTAGGTAGACCTCACTATGGTAAGATGCATAAGGGTGAAGAAGAAGTTGTATGGCAAAATTTTGTCTTAGTTGGGCCAAAAGTATTCGATGAATTTAACAGAGTTCCTGAAGCAAACCAGGCAGTAGTTTTAGACGGTCTTGACAGAGGACAATGGGATTACCTTAACGGATTTATATCAACTGGAAAGCAGCCATTTTTCGCAACTTGTAATTATGCAGATAGAGGTAACAATCACTTAATTCCTCCTATCTTAGATAGATTTGATGTAGCTGTAGAAGCAAAGTTTCCTGGTGTAGCTAGCGTAGTTCATATTGCTCAGGATTACGGAAATGAACGTGATGAACTTTTAACTAACCCGGAACTTACAAACCGTGCTTTGACACTATTAGGCTCAGGAAAACCTTACGCTGAAGTTACTAAGGAACTGGAAGGAATTGTAGCCGAACACCAAAGAGAATTAGGAAAAACTGGTTTCCCGATTTTCACAGCACAAGAAAGAGCACGTGCTGAAGAAGAAATAAAGAAGATTCCATTTAGTAGAGATGCAGAGCAATATTTTGCATTTTTGGCTGCTGAGATGAACGTTACTCCTAAATTTGGAGAAAAGAGAAGCGTTGACCCGATATCTACTGAAAATGGATTATATTTAGGAGCTCTTTTAACTGGAAGCGGTAGCAGAAGAAAAGAAAAATCTTTAGTGCGTTACGCAAAATCTTTGGCTTGGTTACAAGGAAAAGATGAAGTTGACCTTGAGCACGTTCTTCAAGTAGCTCCGTATGTTTTATGGCATAGAATTAACTGGACAGATGATGCACAGAGTAAATTTAGAGATCATACTAGAACAGATCCTTTACCATTGTATATGGCTAAAACTTTACTAAATGATGGAACTCCTGAAGTGCCTGGTGTAAAGAAAAGATTTGTAGAAAGCAGAGAACATTATCAAAGAGTTTTAGATCTTGCTGGTCATGGTAAGGTAGCCGACGCTTTGAAGGAAGCAAGACAATATGCAGAAGATGGAAAAGGACATCCTATATTCCTTGATACAGTAAGGGATTTGGAGGGATAATGCCTAATCCACGCTTTCTTAAATTAGCGGAAAGACTGAAAAATGATTCTGTTCCTGCTGGAAAGTCTCCACCAGATAATGGCGGTAGCGATGGTGAAAGAGGAGAAGTTGGTTCTAGTGTAAAAACTATTTTTCCAGATTCAGTAGCTAGCTCTTCTATTTTGCAATACGATTCTTTTGGACTTCCACTTATTAGAAAGGCTAATGAATATTTCGCAGGAACTAAAGCAGAAATTCCTCTTAGAGAAGGGTTGCTTGGATTTGGTAAAAGTGCTGGCGAAGTTCAAAATATGTATCTTCTAAAAAGATTAGCTATTGTTACTGCATTACATAAGGATCCATCTTTAAGAAATGGAAATATGTGGCCAATAACTCCTGGGCAGTCAGAGAATTTACTTAAAGAAAGTAAGTTACCTAATCCAAGTGCTTATTGGGAAGACTTAGGCCTTATTCTTTATGATACTACTGGTGCGACTAATAATAAAGAAGCTAGAGCATTATTTGATAGTATTCAACGCAACCGTGTTGAATTAGGATTAAGTCCTTCTGATGCAAACTCAAGATTGGTAGTTGTGAATGCTGGACTAGAAAAAAATGTTGATATGCCTCATGGAGTAAATCCGGTAATATTGCCCGGTACTACTCTTGTTTATCCACATGACATTTTACAAAGAACTGGTGAAAACCATAAATTTGAATATGGAACAGCTAAGGGTTTACCCACAATGTCTAGTTTAGGTTCTGGAAATAGAACAATTTACATGCCTAATGAAAAAACAGATATTGGTTTAAGAGTGCTCATTCGCAACGGGAATTTGAATCTGAGCGCTAGGGACAGGAATCTGACTGGCGATAATGCGGATGGTCGGGTAAACGTCGCCCATCAGGGCGGGTCGCCAAAAAAATAGGAGTTCAATATGACAAATAAAACATTACAACAGATTATGGACGGAGAATGGCATGAAGCAAGAAAGAGATTTCACTATCCTCAACTACCTAAACCCAAATTAGTAAAAGATGAATCAAATGGGGCTATTAATTTAGAAACGTTAGAGATTACAGTTAGTGAGCCTTTCATTACTACTTTCCCTCAGCATGGAATTGATCAAGCAGATGCTTTCAATGAAGTATTGACTCATGAATTAACACACTACATGAGATATCCTGGTTCTCCATTAAACGTTCTTAGATTACAAAAAGCTACTCAGGGAGTAGTATCTGGAGACGATTCGCACCAAATAAGAACAGACTTTACTGAAGTTCAAACAAATCTTCATATGCTAATTGAACGAAAACATCCTGCTACTGCTCGGATGAGAAAAGTATTCCAACCAGATGAAAAAGATACGCGAGCAAGAATTATTTATGGACTTTATCAGACTGCTTCTGGTCAAGATTTCGGCGTTAAACTAACTAAAGAAGAAGAGACTGCAATAAAAAGATTAGGTGGAATAGACTTTTTAGATAAAAGTAGAGAATTAGAAAATGTTAGAAAATTTGCTGAAGTAATGAAAGATTACAAAAGTCAAAGACCTCAAAATGGATCTCCTGGTCAAGAAAATGGTGGAATGCCAACTTCTCGCTCAGGCATGGGCATGTTTAACGATGCGCAAATTTTAGAAGGACTTAGAAAGTTTGCCCAAGAAGCTAATAGTCCTAAAGAATACGAACAAATTGCTCGTGCTGTTCTAAGCGAAGAAGAAAAAGCACAGCAGAGAGGAGTGCATCCTGGAACAGGACGTGATGTTACTTTCTTAGCACACAACTTCTATTCTGCACTAGCAGAAGCTTACGCAGTTCCTATTAGAAAGAAACCGATGGTAATAACGGGTAGCCTATATCCCCATTCTCATGCTGCTTTTACTTTTGAAGACCAAATCACGGATGTAGATCCATTTAGTGCGCCAGGAATATTACCTGGGATAACTAAGAAATGGGTTAGAAAAGAAGGAGAATCTCACGGAGACGAAGAAGGAGTTCCTTCAAATTTACTGGTTGTTGATAATTCTCCAAGTATGTTTCATGTTAATGGGAAGATAATTCCACCTAACGACAGAGTATATCAGCATATTGTTGGTGCAACTGCTGTCAGCAATGCTTATCTTTTGAATGGGGCACAAGTAGCGGTTTATAGTTTCGGTAGCAATGATCATTTGACAGGATTTTCTAAAGATAGAGAAAGAATTCATTCGGAGTTACGCAGATATTCTAGCGATGGTGGAACTACTTTCAATGCAAACCTTTTAGAAACTCTTGTAAAACAACACGATGGAGTTTGTGACATTACAGTTGTTTCAGATATGGGGATAAGTAATTTAGATGGTTTTGTAACTTCCTTACTAGGATTGCCTCAAACTCACAGAGTGCATTTGTTATATACAAATGGCAGTTCTGAGATGAGACCTTACGTTGCTCAATTAAGGCAATCTTTCGGTAAGAAACCAAATGTTGCAATATTGCCTCTTGTTGCAAGCGCAGATATTTCTAAAATTACAATGGGGGAGCTGAAGAAATCAGTACATTAATATGGTGAATAAGAGATTTATTGATTTAGCACAACGGTTGCGCGGTAGCCAGATACCACAAGTTCGTGAAGTAAAGGATGATAGAAAACCTGATACTGAAAGATTTACTGCATCCTTTTTAGAAGGAGATTTTGGTGGAGAAGTTCTTGCTAAATACGATGAATTGGTTCAACGAAAATATGGAGATAATCCAATCCTTAAGAAATTTACTCGTCATGAAGGTATTGTAAAAGGGTCTAACCCTTATTCTTTTGTTGCTATGAATGAAGTATTAAGTGCATATGGTGCACGATTAGCGCACCCATCTGAAATTGATTTTATAATTCAAGAAGGTATATTGCCTTTGCGAGGCCAGTATGAGGATATGGGCTTAGTGCTTCGTAGCGTTGGAGAACCAAACGCATATCTTGCTCAACTATTATCGCAGCAGTTAGGAGAAAGGGGCATTACATGCAGTAATGAAAACCCTATTATGATTCCATTAAAGTCATTAGAATTAGTTACAGATACACGCGCTCCACAAAAATTAGCATTTACTATTGGAGATCCAAGTGCAGTTGTTATAGCTCCTAAATTAGCTCATAGTAATAATGGAAGAAAATTCTTTTATAGTGATAATAATGGATTACCTATTTTTGATGAAAATGGGGACAAAACTCTTTATACGGAAAATAATGGTCTTAGAGTGCTCATTCGCGACTGGAATTTGGATCTGTACGCTAGGTACAGGGTTCTGTCTGACGATAATGCGAATGGTCGGGTAGTTAGTATTCGTGGCGAAGCCACCGAGCGAAAAAATTTTGGAGGTGCTCCTTAAAATGAAAAATAGAAGATTAGAAGATTTAGCGAGTAGACATAAAAGTCCTGGATTTTTAGAAGCTGAAGCTCAGAAAGCAGAAGAAGCTAGAATTTTAGCAGAACAAGAAAGATTAAGAGTACAGAGAAAGTTAGAGTCAGAGCAAAGAACCGCAATCGGTTCAGTTCAAGATGAAACTCGTAGAACTACTTTAACTGCATATGTGAATAAACTTCAAGGATATCAAGGCAGTAAATTAGATGTCGCTTTTGAAGCATTTGTAACTCACCCAGACTTTCCTATAATTTATAATCAGCTTGTAACTATTGAGAGTGCCTCTGACAAATGGGGTTTTATTGTAAGAAGAGCTCACGAATTAGGAGATGAAGTAAAACTTCCTATGTATGGAGAATTTAAGTATAATGAAGTTGAACTAAAAAGAAGATTTGAGGATTATGGTATCTATATGCTTTGTCCTTTCTTTAGAACTAATGAAGAAAGTTTGACAAAACAAGAATGTCTAATTAATGGGGAGCCTAATCCTTCTACTTGCGATGGAAATTATGAAACCTGCCGTCTTTTTGCAGATAAATCAAAAAGAGCTTTAGACGGATCAATAACTCTTCCTAAAATAGAAAGAAGTCCCGCTCGTTTCCAGATTCCTAAAATGGATGTTGACCCTGTAGATTTAGATGATTTAGAGGATTGGTGGCAAATGGAGGGCAAATACGAATAATGGTAAATAGAAGATTTTTAGAATTGGCAGAGCGTTTAAGAAATGATTCAGCTCCAGCTAGAAAAAAGTTTAAGGCAACTAATGGAAAAAGTCCACCACCTCTATTAATGAATCCGACAGGAGATCCATTTTTGTTACAATATGATGTTTTTGGTAAAGAATTAATTGCTAAGTCTAACAGAACCTATGCTGGAACCGCTGCCGAAATTCCAGATGGAACTTCTGGAGAAGTTGAGCAGATGTATATTTTAAGACGTTTGGCATTAATTACTACATTAGCAGGCGATAGAACTCTTCAAAGCAAAGGTTACTGGCCAATTACTCCAGCTCAATCTGAATCTTATTTGCAAGCAGGAAAACTTGTTACGCCTGAAGAGAATTGGGAAGAATTAGGCTTAGTTTTGTATGATACTAGTAGTGATGGTGAGAATCCTTATGAATCAAAAGCTCTTGCTAAAAGTATCCGTGAACATGCTAGGGAATTAGGCCTTGACAAAAAAGGTTTGGAAAAAAGATTGGTTGTAGTTCATCCTGGATTAAAAATAGATAGCTCTGCACCGCATGGAGTTGTTCCTATTGTTTTACCTGGAATAACACAAGTTTATGCTCATGAAGTTTTGGCTAAAGCTGGCGAAGATCCTCAGTTTAAAGGATATGGTTTAACTGGTGGACTGCCTAAAATTTCACAGTTAGATGATAGTGGAGATAGAACTCTATACTTACCTGATGAGACTGAAGATATTGGGTTAAGAGTGCTCGTTCGCGACTGGGATTTGGATCTGGACGCTAGGGACTGGAATCTGACTGACGATAATGCGGATGGTCGGGTACATTTTGCCCCGCAGGGCACACGCAAAAAATAGCAATTCGATTATTAATTAGTAATTCTTTGATGAATTCATCAAAAAATAATTGATAGAATAATCAAAACAATTAAAAAGCCATAATCTCGAGAATTTCATGAACAAAGACTTATTCTTTGATTATGGTGAACTTCTTTTCGCTTATCGTTTCACTCCTGAAACGCTTATGCGAGCCCATGTCTTGATGTTATCTCAACTTGCTCCATTTTCTAGCGGATTAAACATAAATGGTTTAGCGAATGCCCATAATCAAGCAATTCAAACATATCTTGCTTCTCGCGGACAAAATGGCGAAGAATGGAGAATGGATAGGATAATGGGCTTATTTCTAAGAAATATGGGCATTGTAGATCCACAAGCGATTCGTTTAGCAGTTGAAACATACAAAATGCACGACCATGATGAATTTCCTTTGCTAGGTATACCTCAATTAGTTCCTGAGCTTGCCAGAGATAATTCTTTACATATAGTTTCAAACTTACCTCATGACTCAGCATTACATTCCTTAAGAGGACATGGATTATTGAGACATTTCACAACAACTACATTCTCATACGAAGCAGGTTTTAGAAAACCAAGACCTGAGATATATCATTTAGCACTACAAAGAGCACAATGCAATCCAAGTCAAGGATTGTTTATTTCTCATGATCAAGAAGAGGTAGATGGAGCCAGAAGAGTTGGTATGCAAGCATATCTTGCAACTAACGCGGATGAAATCCGAGGAGCCCTCCATGAAAATTCTTTACACTAATATCAGCCCTATTACCAACGCTTATACTAATATAAACCATATATTTTATTTGAAAAGTCAGAATCCTCAAAAAGTATATCTCTGTGTATGGGATAATTATGTCTTTGAGAATAATATTTTAGAGCAACATGATGAAAACGCTAAAAAAGAAACTCTAGAGAATAACGTCAAGTTACTTCAAAAGGTAATGGATCATCTTAATCTCAATTACAGAATTATCTATCTGTCTGAAATGTGGCATAGACTTTTCAGAAATCCAAAAACTTCTAAGATTTATCAAAAGATTTTATCTTTAATCAATTTAGAACAAATTAGTAAGGGTTTCTCTATTAATTATACCCCATTTGGGGAAATAAGCCTTTCAAAATTAAATTATATTATTATTGACTATCTAATCTCTATTTACTTACAAGAAATAGCTCCAGAGATATGCAATAGTCAGCCAACACATTATCTTACTTCTGAAAGGTTCAAGGTTTTCAAAAGAGATATAGATCACGTGCTTAAATTAAATTCATTCTATTCTCCACCTGCTCCTTTATTTGTTACAAATGTTCCTGTAATCATGCATCAAAAACAAAAGATTATTCCTTCTATGGGTATGTCTGTTGAAACAATTAAGCAGATAATAGATTCAAACTATGGTGGAAAGTTACCAGAAAGAAAAGAAATTGAAGATTTAGTAGAAGTACTCTCTAAAGTCAATAGTAAAATTGAGTTAAATGAGAAATTAAATTATAAGCAGTTCATAGAATTTTTAGCGAATGAATTTTATTCTTATTTCGATAGGATTAACGATCTTGCAACAAAAATAGAGATAAAGAATCAGAAGAAAAGTATGTTTGTCTCAAGACATGAAGAATTTAGTAAACAGATTAAACCACTTAATAAAATCAAACTACAAATATTAAAATTATGCGATGGGGAAAATACAAGTCTTGATATTGCTAATAAAAGTGGCATAAAATTAAGCACAGTTTCAACCTATTTGACTCATCTAAAAAATAAAGGTCTGTTAAATGAAGGAAAGAAACCTAAGAGAACAGTAGATAATATTGTAATAAATTTGGAGTTAATGGGAGATTAAATGACAGATTTAGTATTAATTAACAGTCCATTACAAGAATATGAAAGAGAGAATAAACCTTATTATTTCACAACTGCTCCAATAGGTTTAGGTTATTTAGCTACAATTGCTAGAAGATTGGGTTATGACTCAACAATAGTTGACGCAGAAGCTGAAAAACTTAGCCCAGCAGAAATAGTCGAAAGAGTTTCTGCAATGAATCCAAAAAGAGTAGGTATCAATGTCTTCTCAACAAATCATCAATTATCTCTTGGAATAATAGATCAAATTGAAGCTCCAGTTAAATTAGTTGGAGGACCTCAAGCTACATTACAACCTGAAAGAATTAGAGGAGATTATACCATAGTTACTGGAGAAGCCGAAGATGTTTTACCTAGTATACTTAGAAACGCTCCAAGGGGGATAGTTCACGGAGGAGTTGCACATGATCTTGATAGTCTTCCATTTGTAGACAGAAGTTTATTCTCAAATGATCCCTATCCCACAAAGTATGGAAAAGAAGCTTCTATGAGTACTGCTAGAGGATGCAAGTTTAGTTGTGCTTATTGTTCTGTTCCAACAATTAACGGAAGAAAAATGAGGGCAAGATCTGTGGAAAACGTTATTGATGAAATTGAAGCCCTACAACAAAGCGGAGTAAGAAGAATACACTTTATTGATGATTTGTTTAATTATTCTAAAGATAGAGTAAGAGAGCTTGCAGATGGTCTTGCAAGAAGAGAAGTTAGAGTAGGTTGGAGAGCTTTATGCAGAACAGATAACTTAGATGAAAAGTTACTTGAAGAAATGAAAGCAGCAGGGTGCTACAAGCTAGCATTTGGAGTAGAGTCTGCAACTCCTCGTATACTAAAGTATATAGGAAAAAGCCAAGACACAGAGCATACTAAAGCAGTTTTTAGAAAATGTAGAGAATTAGGAATTGAAAGCAAGGGATTCTTTACTATTGGATATCCTACTGAAACAAAAGATGAAATAGAAGATACAATAAGATTTGCCTTAGATCTTGAAGCTTCTGATGCAAGATTCATGGTAGTTAGAGCATTTCCTGGCACTAGATTATATTCAGATATGTTAACAAAAGGATTTACTCCAGAAACCTTAGATACATATCATCAATTTAAGACAGGTGGAGAACATGTTAAATATCATGTTATGAATATCCATTCTCTGAATGGAATGCCTATGGAAGAACTGGATGATTACGTCCGAAAAGCATATGAACAGTTCAATCTTCAAAGAAGAGGAGCAATAAAATGAAAATATACATAGCCTATAAGTTGAGCGGAGTAGATTTCACAATCTTAAAGAAACGCTTAGAAGAGGTTTCTAAAGTTATTGAAGATTTAGGACATAAAACATTTATTTTTGTAAGAGATATGCAACAGTGGAAGCCAGGGGGAATGGAACCTAAAGAAATAATGAAAAAGGCATTTGAACAAATGAAAAAGTGTGATGCGATTATCTCAATAATAGAAACTCAGGAAAAGGGAGAAGGTTTGTTAATAGAAAGTGGGATGATGAAAGGATTAGGTAAGAAAGTCATTGTAGCATCAGGTCCAGACGGAAGAGGGTTTATGCTTAAAGGCATGGCTGATGAAACTTTTGATTTTAAGGACGTGCAAGAATTCAAAGAAAAACTAGCCAAAATTCTTAAGAAATAGTTTTTGATGAATTCGTGAAGCCAGCCTTAATATAAACTAAAGGGTTAGTCTGTTTATGAAAAGGATATTATCAGACTCAAAAGAACTGTTGCCTGAAAATTTATCCTATTTAGAACCAAAAGAAACAATCAAAATAAGTGGTAAACTTTCTTATAAGGAAGGTCTAGGGTCTTGGAATGTTATTCAATTACAAAAAGAAATTATAGATATATTCCCTCAATTAAGAGAAAAAAGAGGTAGCTTTGGCTACACTATGTTTTACAACCGTTCTTCAAAGGAATCTAAGAAAATAATGGAAGAGTTAGAAAAGAGAGGTGTTGTGCCCATTTTTCTGTTGTTGGGAAAGATAAAGGATAATTCGGATTCTTAAGTTCTTGCTGATAGTTTTTTATATAATGGTTTGTTAATAAGTTTATGCAATTATCAGAAGCAGAAACTAGAAAAGAAAAGATAGACCCACTCTTGAAAAGAACTGGTTGGGTAAAAGAATACATAAAAGAAGAAGTTAACTGTGTGAAGTCTAATTTTAAGACTAAAGAATATACAAATGACAAAAGTAATATTGAGAGGGGAGTTGATAAATTCATAGACTACTTACTATTAGATGAAGATTATTCTCCTCTAGCAGTAATTGAAGCTAAGAAGACGTCTGTTAGTATTGAAAAAGGTGAGATCCAAGCGAGATCATATCAAAAAGACATTGAAAAACAGACTGGTAAAAAGATAGCAATATTTCTTACTAATGGGGATTCGTGGTACTTCGTAGACCAAAAGGAATGTAAAAGAAAAGTTCTTTTACCGTTTACTCAAAAAGATCTTCAAAGAAGACAACATTTATATGAACATGAAAAAGACCCAGTAAAAGTTAAAATTAATACTAAAATAGTTGACCGCCCAAGAAATGTTGAGATAGTTAAGCAGATTTTAGAGCACTTTTCAAAAAATCATCGTTCTGCTCTAGTTAATATGGCAACAGGAACTGGTAAAACAAGAGTGGCTATGGCAGTAATTGATGCTTTGATAAAATCAGACCATGTTCAAAATGTTTTATTTGTAGTTGATAGAATTTCACTTGCAAATCAAGCCAAAGAGAAAGGGTTCAAAAGTTTTTTTAATGAGCCAGTGTGTGAATTAAACTTTGAAGGATTCTCAGACAGCGCGAGACTCTACGTTTCCACAGTGCAAACTTTGACCAATAGCGATAATAAAAAGAAAAGACCAATGTACGAGAAATTTGGCGTAGGTTTCTTTGACTTAATTGTATTTGATGAAGCACATAGGTCTTTTTATGATTCGAACAATATTCTCTTTAGTTATTTTGATTGTATCAGGTTAGGTCTTACTGCTACCCCTTCAAAAGAAGATAGTCGAGACACGTTCAAACTATTTGACTGTGAAGATAAGAAACCTACGGTAAAATATGATTATGATACCGCAGTTAATGAAGGAGTTCTTGCCCCATATGTAGCAGATATAATAGAGACTAGAGTTTTATCCTTAGGTATAGAAGGTTCAAAATTAACCAAAGAATTAAAACAAATCTTAAAAGAACAAGAAGAAGACCCAGAAAAAATAGAGCTACCAGGAGGGAGATTTGAAAAATATTTTACTGATGCTAAAACAAACGAACTAATTATTAATGAGTTTATTGATAGATGTTATAAGTCTGATGACGGGCAACCATGCAAAACAATATTTTTCTGTGCAAGTGTTAAACATGCGGAGTCATTAAAGACTATTTTTGATAGGCTCTATCCTACTCTTGCAAAAGAGGTCAGAGTGATAACTTCAGATAGGACGAGATATATGGATGAAGTGAAGCGATTTGAAAAAGATTCTGAACCAAGAATAGTTTTATCTGTTGGAGTTCTAGATACAGGAGTAGACATTCCAGAAATTTGCAACCTAGTATTTGTTAAACCAGTCTTTTCACCCATAAGATTTTGGCAGATGTTGGGAAGAGGAACGAGAAACTTAGAAGCGTGTAAACATAAAGATTGGTTACCCTCAAAAGATGGGCAAGCCATTAAAGAAAGTTTTTTGATTTTAGACTTTAAATTTGGAGACCATTCCAATGTAGTATTTCACCAACTTGACAGAACTAAAAATAAAGCAGATGTCATAGACTCAAAAACAAGAATTTTCCTAGAACAAGTTGATCTTCTTGAAAAGAAACTAGAGCAGAAGCAAGTAAAGATTATAGAAAAAGAAATACGCGATACTGTAAGGTTAATAGATATGGAATCTCCAGCAGTTATAGAAAAGTTACCAATAATAAGAAAGGTAGTCTCGGAAAGATTCGATCTTAAAGATCATATCAAAGAGTTAAGAAATGATATTGCTCCGCTTCTGATGTATTCTCAATCTGAAAACTCAAAAGTTTATGCCTTTGTTTCGCAATGCGTAAAACTATTTAGAGCAATTCAAGATAATAACAAAGACAAAATCTGGAATATTCGTGAATTTGTTGAAGAACGAGTCCAAAATGTATGGGAAAAAGGACTTGAAGTTATTCAAGCAAAGAGCAATGATATGAAGAGGGTCATGCAAGAGACTTTTTGGGAAGACTTAAGCTTTGAGGATGTTGATTTTCTTATACGCGAGATATCTCCCCTTATGATTTACTATGATTCAGAACGAAAGAAAATGTTGCGAGTAGACGCCCCTGATGTAGTGCTTAAAGTTGAACAGTTGAAACATGAAATAAAAGAGAATAAAGATTTGACAGAGTTTATTGAGCACGATCATCTCATTAAAAAAATAAGGAATGGGGAAGGAGTAACGGCGCAGGAAATTCTAGAAATAGAAAAGAAGCTTTCTAGCCTTAACCCAGCATGGACAATAGAAAATATCCAGAATATCATAAAGATTGACTTTATTTTATTTATTCGTCAAGTAATTGGGATACGAGACTTGCCTGACCCAGAGCAGATGATAAAGAATGAGTTTGATAAATATATTTTAGACAGAAACCAACATTATAACTCAGACCAAATAAAGTTCCTAAGGCTTCTAAGAGAGGTTTTTGTCCGTACAAAACACATAACCCTCAAAGACCTTGCAAAACATCCTCTTACTGAAGAGAGACCTTTGGACAAGTTTAGCCGAGAGCAACTGGAGAAAATCGTTGAAAAATGTAATAAACTCAAATGGCGATAATTGAGGTATAACTCATATTATATCTAGAAAATCGGTCTACCGATTTATCGTAAAATTTAAATAGTTAGGTATCAGATTATTAGCATGTCAAATGACTCCATTACAAGAGGTGAAGGTAGAAGAGTAGTTTCAACTAAGCTCTACCGCTCTGAATTTGCTAATATTATGAAGATATGTGAAGCCGAGAACAAAAGCATTCACCAAAAACTAAGGGAGCTGGTTCAGCAGGAAATAGTAGGTAACCCTCTTACAAAACAAAAGAAAGGAATAGAAAGCGAATACGAAAGAGTCAACATAAAGCAAAAGCAATGGAATTTTGAGGTGAAAGAATGATTTATAATCAGGAAAAAATAGCAGAATTTATCAGGTTGACAACTGAAGATTATAGTCGAAGCCTGGTCATCGAAGATATTGCAACAGTGAGGACAACTGAAAAGACAGACGGTTCTTTCATTCAAATAGGAATAAGACCGGTAATAGAAGATGATATTTTTATTGATCCTAGTTTTCATCCGTCATTGCCTAGTGCAGGTATGATGGTTGCTATGGGTGAGAGAGATTTTCTTATCCAGACAATAATTGATAATAAACAAATTAAAAAAATTGAAGTTAAAGAGGACATTACAGAATTTCCAAAATATATTGAATCTAATAATTCTTATATCCTTCTTTCTAACAAGTTTTATGTTGAAGTGTTTACAAAATTAATGCGCAGAATTGATTATGAGGAAAGAGTACCTCGCTTGGATTACGGAAATAGAATAATTATTGTTCCTGAGAAAGTTTTAGACAATAAAATAATAATAATCGGCAAGAATGCGATTATCTGGGAAAGAGAACTCTTTGGCAATGGAACGCTAGATATACTAATTAAGCCTGCAAAAGAAATTGGCAAAGTTGATATTACTATAAGAAGTGTTAACAAGATCAAGTACCTAGACACCGATTCAATTCTAGTTTTGGAGGTTAAAGATGGTAAGGCGTAATCCTCAAATTACTTACAAACAGAATGCGGTAAGAGGTAAATTGTTTGAGTTTATTCTCAGAGACTGGATAGAGCAGGCAGGCTTTGATTTAAATGCCCAAGTTGGTCAAATGACACAATCAAAAACAAAAAAGAGACTTCATGGGAGGGGTGGAACTTATGATCCTGACTTCATAGGAGAGTTTCCGATAACTCTTCCATTTTCATACCCTTTCCTTTTGGTTGGAGAGGCCAAGAATTATTCAACACCAATCCAGATAAAGCAAGTAAGGGAGTTTTTAGGAGCTTTCATCGATATATCCCAATATTCAAGGATTAACACAAAAAGCAGATCAAGAACCAAATACTCTCAGATATTTGATGAGAAAAGATATAGTTATATCCCAGTTTTCTATTCGACATCAGGCTTTGCAAAAAACGCTCAAGCATTAATGTGGTCACACGGAATATATTTTGTTTCTTACGAAAATTTTCAGATAATTGAGGACTTAAGAAAAAGAATGAACTCTTTAACCAAGGAAATAAATTATAAAGAATTGACGAAGCAACAGGTTTGGAATATAAAGACCTTAGACGACTTTGATAAACTACCATCAAACGTTACTAAAGATAATTATAAAACTGCAATGGAGAAACTAAAGAAGCTTATAAAACCAATAAATTCTTATTTTGGAATACTTGACAATCTGTGGCCAATTCACTTTCTTACTAAAGGAAAAGTAAAAATAAATCCAACAATGAAACAAAAAGAAGTTATTTATGTAAAGAATGAGAATCAAGTAACTCTGAAGAGAAGTCTAAATTTAAGATCTCAAAACTGGGGTTTCTTTTCCCTACCAAAATACTTCATAGAAGAGTATCAAAAAATAGCAAAAAAGCAGAACAAACAGATACTTCAAGAAGTTATTCTATTCATAAAAAAGGAAAAGAAAATATTTCCTTTATATGTTAAACTAAAAGCGAAGGGTGAGTAATATGACAAAGCCAGTTAAAACAAAAGATGAAATAATCGCCAAATTTATAGAGTTCAATAAAGAAGCTCAAGAAATATTTGATTTAAGCTTTAAAGATAAATTAAATGGATCGGGAGTAACAATAAAATGGAATGCATTAGATAAATTACTTAGAACTGAGCTAAGAGGGCCAGATGACGAGTCTATTAAAGCGTTTTGCAATGATCTTAGAAAGTTTATACAAAAGAACGATTCTCTCAAGGTTGAAAAGTTAAATCTCTTCTATCAATCAACTATTGTATGTGATAAAGAAAGAAAAATGTTTGGAAAAGAAATGTCTGATATAGATAAATTTCTAAAAGTCTCGACTAATTACAGCATAAATATTAAGAATTATACAAATAGAGAAATATTGGAAATATTTCTTTATGGAAAGTTTTCTCATAGAACGGAAGGACAGAAGGAAATTCATGACAGTATAGAAAAAACATCTCTTTATCTATCGCTAAAAAATGAATTTATAGTTGTTCTTCAACGCTATTTCATATTAATTAATAACTTAGTTTATATTAATAATGAGGTAATAAAAAGCTTTAAATGAAAAATACTAATTGGCAAGAAATTGAGTTAGGAGTAATACTTTCTTTTCAAAGTAGAACAGGAAGGAAAGCCGGAGAAGGTTTAGAAGATGGAAAATATAAGTTTTTTACTTCAAGTAATGTTCAAAGTAAGAAAATCAATGAATTTGATTTTGATGGGGAACATTTAATCTTTTCAAGCGGAGGCCAGGCTGGAGTTCATTACTGCAATGAAAGGTTCTCAGCTTCTAACGATTGTTTTGTCGTTAGTATAAAAGACAAAGTCTTAACAGAGTATATTTATTATTATCTTAAATCAAAAATGCATATTTTAGAGAGGGGTTTCAAAGGCGCAGGACTAAAGCACATATCTAAAAGTTATATTGAAAAAATAAAATTTATTTATCCAATTAATATACGGGTTCAGCAAGAAATTATTAATTTATTAAAAAAATCTGAGAAGGCCAGCATTAATGGGAAAGGGGTTCTTGAATTGTTTGATGAATACCTCAAAAGCGTTTTTTACGAGCTTCTTAGTAAAGGTAGTTTGAATTATTCTAGATGGTCAAAAGTTAAGCTAAAAGAAGTCTTAGCTAAGCCTAAAGGAAGTATTAGAACAGGACCATTCGGTAGCGACTTATTGCACTCCGAGTTTGTTAGTAAAGGTATTGCAGTTTTAGGGATTGATAATGTTGTTAATAATTATTTTTCTTGGGACGAAAGAAGATACATTACTAAAGAGAAGTATGAAAAACTAAAAAGATATACAGTTCACCCAAAAGATGTGCTGGTAACAATTATGGGTACTGTAGGAAGATCGGTGGTTGTTCCAGAAAACATTCCTTTAGCAATCAACACAAAACATTTAGTCGCAATTACTTTAAATAATGATATTGCTGATCCATTCTATATTTCTTATTTAATATATTCTGACCCTGGAGTGCTACATCAGTTGAATATTCGAATGAGAGGGGCAATTATGCCAGGACTAAATATGAGTATAATAGAAAATTTAAGTTTTAGTTTGCCTCCAATTAATATTCAACGAAAATTTTCTTCTATTATTGAACATGTTGAAAGATTAAAAGAAAAACAGAAAGAAAAAAACAAAATGCTTAATCAAATATTTGATTCGCTCATGCAAAAAGCATTTAGGGGAGAACTGATAAAATGAAAAAATATCAAGTTGACCCATTATTAATGGAAAAAATACTAAGAAAGAGCGATGAAAGAGTACAGTCTTCAATAAAAAATATGGAGTTTACTAAAAAGTGGCTTACTATTGCTACTAATGATATTGAGATATGTAAAATACTATATGATTTAAAGCATTATGCAGGTTCAGCATATCACTTGCAACAAGCTTTTGAGAAGCTAACTAAGAGTTACTATATATTTATTGGGAGAATAGACCCCCATGAAGCCTATAAACACTCATTTATTCTAGATAAACTAAAGAAAGAAATTAAAGAAGAAGATATAAATGATATAACAGAGGTAAGCAATATTATTAATGATGTTAAAATTGATTTGGAAGTTTCAAAAAAGGGATTGGAAACTCTAGAAAAAACTGAAGATGAATTAAGAAATATATCAGAATCACATATAAATTTTATTCTTGAATTCTTAAAAAATTCAGAGAAGAATCTTAAATCAGAAGAGACTATGAAAAACTTAAATGAAAGGGTGCATGAAAAAAGTTTTATTAGTTTTATTAAGCATATGTTATTTAGAATAACGACATTTAGAATTAGAGATTCAGACGTAAGGGCTTCCATAGAGAGTTATAAATTAGAAGAATATGTAATTGACATGATGATTAGTTTTAAACTGCATTATTTGAGTCTTATAACATTTTTACACTTCAATACACCGCGCTATCCTTACACCAAAGATTCTAATTTAAACTTTTTTGATTATAATGAAAATCTTCCAATTGTAAAAGCAATTCCCGTATTGATAAAAACTTTCAACGAAATCAAGTTAAATATAGAAAAGACTTTCTTAAAAGAGGTGGATAAATCAAATGTTACACAATGAACTAAAATCAAAAGTCCAGAAATTATGGGATAAGTTTTGGAGCGGAGGCATTAGCAATCCTCTCCAAGCAATCGAACAAATATCCTATCTTATTTTTATGAGGCGTTTAGAAGATGAAGACATACGAAAACAACAAGAAGGAACACTTACAGGCGAACCACATCAATCCATGTTTAAAGGACATGAAGACTGCAAATGGTCTCAGTGGTCAAACTATTCAGCAGATAAGATTAGTGACCATGTGAGAGATAAAGTATTTCCATTTTTAAGAAATCTTGACAAAGGAGATTCTTACTACTCCAAGTATATGCGAAATGCTAACTTTGAGATACCCACTGCCTCTTTATTGATTGAGGCAGTAAGGATAATTAATGATATGCATATCAAAGAACAAAATACAGATACTCAAGGGGATATATACGAATTTCTTTTATCAGAGCTTCAAACAGCTGGAAAAAATGGTCAGTTTAGGACTCCAAGACATATAATCAAAATGATGATTGAATTGGGAAACCCTGAATATGGAGATAGAATCTTAGATCCTGCATGTGGAACTGCTGGATTTCTTGTTAATGCTTATGAACATATTCTTAGACAAAATACCTCTAAAGATTTAATCAAAAAAGATGAAGAAGGAAATGAATACAATTTCAAAGGGGATAAATTAAACGCTAAACAAAAACAGCTTTTAGATGAAGAATCAATTTATGGGTATGATATAGACCAAACTATGGTCAGAATAGCTTTAATGAACTTAATGATGCACGGTATATCAAGACCAAATCTACAACAAATTAATACATTATCAAAAAGATACAATGAAGATAACACTTACGACTTAATTTTAGCAAATCCTCCATTTAAGGGGTCTATTGATGAATCTGAAATGAGTGATAATTTCAGAATAAAAACAAAGAAAACCGAGCTCCTATTCTTAGAATTAATGTATAATTCTCTAGCTAATGGAGGAAGATGTGCCGTAATAGTTCCAGACGGAGTTTTATTTGGTAATTCCAAGTCCCATAAAGATGTAAGAAATCTTCTTCTTGAGAAATGCAGGTTAGATGCAGTTATTTCAATGCCTTCAGGAGTATTCAAGCCATATGCTGGGGTTTCTACTGCAGTCTTATTCTTCACAAAGGGAGAACCAACTCAGAGAGTATGGTTTTATGATATGGAATATGATGGATATAGTTTAGATGATAAAAGAACCAAACAGCCAGATAAAAATGATATTCCAAATATTATTGAGAGTTTTAAAAAAAGAAAAGAACAGTCAAATGAAGATCGAAAGAAGAAACATTTCTTTGTTCCAATTAGCGAGATAAAAGAGAATGAATTTGACTTAAGTATCTCAAAATATAAGAAATATGAAGAAGAAAATATTGTTTATAGACCTAGTAAAGAGATACTTCAAGAAACATTGGGTTTAGTTGATGAAATTAAGAAAGGATTACTTGAACTAAAAGATAAGGTTTCTTAATTCAAATCATCGAAGTTGGTTGGTATATTCTTTAGGGTTAAGCTATTTAAACAAACAAACCATCTAATTCAATGGATAAAAAAGAGATTGCTAAAATAAGAATGCACATTAAAAAACTTGAGAAAGCTAAAAAGGCTATTACAAAAGCAGAAAAACATCTAGATAAAGCAATAAAAAAAGCAAAGCAGAAATTAAAGTAAAAACTATTAATTTTTTCAATCTAATTAGAAACAATCATGTCTGAGGAATAGCATTCACTGTTAATTGTTTTACTAATTCCATTATCTTCACCATCTGTAATTCCATTGTCTGCATCTTTTCTTGAAGTATTTCTTTTTCCTTCTTAGATCTCTCCAGTTCTTTCTCAATCTCGGTTTTTGTAACATCTATAAGCATGTCATCTTCCGCTATTGTGTCGCTCATACCTAACAATTCAGAATAATAGTGGATCTTATCTGATTCTTTCCAGCCAAAGCGATACTTTAATGCACTTTCAGATTTGTAACGTGGAAGCCAATAACAGCATGAGATATGCCTAAAGTCATACATGGTAAGGTTTGAATATTTCTCACCAGCAGGACTTTCTCTTTCTCCAAAGACTCTTGTTGCTAAGCGTTTAAGGTAACGATTAACAGTAGCATGATGTATATCAAATAACTGATCCTCTGGAGTAAGTTTCTTAGATTTTATGTATTCCTTTATAAGATCTGAACAGATCATAAGCTTTATTCTTCTACCAAATGTTTTACTTGCTTCCTCTCTAATGTTCATTTCTTTATAGTTATTGAATAAATCTGAAACTTTTACATTAACTAACTCCGTAGGAGATCTGATTCCAGAATCAAACAAGAAATAGATTAGCACCTTATAATCGAAACGAGCGTTTTCTGTTAATTTCTTGACTTCTTCTTCAGTCATGTATACCCATTTTGGCTTTTTTTGTCTCGTATCTAAGTCTGTAGTTATATCCTTAATATCGACTCCTTTTTTACGATTTACTTTTTGCCACCAATGCCAAAATGCTCTAAAGATTTTGGAATAGGTATCTACTGATGTGTAAGTTTTTCCATCTATACGTTTGATATCACCTGAAGTCATTTTTGCAAAGAAACCAACTAACTGGTCTTCAGAAATGGTTGTTATATTATCTATATCAAAATGCGACTTAAATTGTTTTGAGAAGAAACATAGTTTATCCCTTAAGGAATTTAATCTGTTATAGCCTCTAGCACCTTTAGTGCTACCATTTCCAATATTTATTCCTAGTTCCATATCTTTCAGATAAGTCAGTATTAAATCAGAATTTTGTTTGGAAATATCGGGAATACCATTGGTAACTCTTTCTCTCCAAGCTTTGTATTTTTCTTCGTGGTTGTATGGGTCTATTTTCATGCTCTTCCGTATCAAATCGCTTAAAAAAGCGACTGCTACCTAATGAGCTATCTTGTGAGTTTCTTGAAAATACCAGAATGGGATTCAGCCCGGGCAGGGCGTACCACCATCTTGGTATTTTGCTGGGACTCTCGCAAAATAGTTTTTACAGTCTCTAGAAAATGCCACAATAGGCTTACGCCCGTCCCGGCATACTCCCCGTTTTGCGATTAGAGTGGAATGTTTTATGTACAAGTTTTATACAACATTCTAAAGACTTGCAGAGTTTATAAGTTTTGTCTAGATGAAAGTGATTGATTAGAAAAGTCAGAAGTCGCCTCTGTCTTACCAAGTTGGTAATATGCCCGTTAAAGTAATAATCGTTCCCAAACAAGTTAGATATTGTAAGAAAATTATTAAGAAATCAATTCTTCTTATATTTCCCACGTGATCTTTAGATGCCCAATTTGTGATAAATAACCCCAAAATAATAAAGATTAGTCCTAAACCATAAGTCATTATTAAAAACATATACCATATAAAAAAGCCGTAAGTAAAAACATAAATTGGAGTTGATAGAATAACAAGAGAAAATAAGCCATTAGACAAGGCTGTTTTTTTACCATACTCTTGTGATAGAGTTAGACCTTTATCATCCACATAATGTTGGAAGGAAAATGATTTGCCATCCCCACTAAACAGTATCACTTCATAATTTTCTCCAATTATTGGTGGTGTACGACTCCCATAGCTTTGTTGGATATAATTCTCTGCCAATTTTGGCTCTACGCCTGTTTTAATGTAATTATTATAAATTTTACTAATATTTCCATCACCCTTTTCTAGAGTTATTTTAGTACCTTTGGTTAAGAAGTATTTTTTATCACCAACCCCATCGACATAGCCATCTTTAATTACTGTTGCATTATAAACTGAATTCCAAACAGCAGTACTATCCAAAAGGGGATTATCATAATTAACATAGGATTTATTGTCTGAGTTAACAGAATCAAATCTTATAGTAATCTTCTCACTAAAAGTGCTTTCAGGATAAATAAATTCATTTACTGGACCAGCAAGATTAAGTATGATTGGAATAATAAAAAATATTGAGAAAACCATCAAAGTCCTATAATGTTTTCTTTCTATAGAGTGCCCAATATATAATCCTAAGATTATCCAAATAATAAAAGGTATTGCTCCAAACATAAGATTTTGGATACTAAATGGATTACTCATTAGGATGGAAACTAAAAATATAGCACTAATAATTGCCCCTATAATTACACCTATAAGTCTATACTTATGACTAACAGATTTATTATTTTCTTGTTGTTTCATTTCTTTTATTTCATAGATCATAGTTTTCTGAGGCATATTTTCTCTAACATTTAGATGTAATTAAGTCTTGTCCATTCATTTTATTTATTAGTTTTGTGGCATTTTTGATATTTTTTAAACGACTTGTATAAACCTAATCCTTTGATTTTAGCAAATATTGTTATTAATACTTTCAAAGCAAACTTCTAAATCTTGATATTGGGTTGGAGGGTCGCAATTTATACATTCTATTTTAAGTTCTATATTTTCCTTTCCTAAACTTATATTATTCTCACTTGCTTTGCAAGAATCTAAACTTTTTCCTTCAGATTTTCCAAATATGTTCCAATCTTGGCACTCTCTTGTAGTCATGATTATCTGTCCAAATTCGGTTTCTCCTGAAGATATGTTATCAAAATTTAAACGGATATTTGATGCCCATGAATTATTTATCATAATGGAAACCCATTTAGCATCAATTTTTCCGATATTGGTAATGAAAAAATTAAGAACCGTACCAGAAGAATTATCTAGATTTATAGCAGAAATTCTATTCCGATAATAAACCTCAAGGTTACTGTCAAGATTGTAAGAACTTATTTTTATATTTGGTCTTACAGTCTGTTCATATAACTTAGTATTTTGATCATTTATATTAATTTGAAGGTGTGTGAAATATAGTCCAATTATAGCTATGCCTACTAAAATCCAATTTATTGTTAGTTGTTGTTTTTCAAAGGTTTTAGGCATCATTCATCCATTCCTAACTCTGTGACCTATTAAATAAACTACTCCGAAAGCAAATAATCCTATAACTAGATCTATTAAATTTTCATATTTCAAGATTGGAAGCAATATTCCTGATAAAGCTACTCTACAAATAAGCCCTCCAGCAAACCATAAAATTGGAACCCCTGGTCTTTCCCAAGCATCATGAAATATCAGAGAATATATTCCACCTAAAATGAAGAAAATAAAAAATAATAAGCTTACATCAAAGGCAACATAAGCCATTGCTAAAAATAGAACTGTTGCCAATATTTGTTTAACAATTTCCATGAAAACTCTATCAAGAAACCTAATTTATATCTTTCTATCTGTAAAAATCCCCATTAAAACTAATGGTTTTACTTCTTCCCCAGCTCTAAGTCTTAATCTCATCCTCTGCAAGATTCTTCCGTCTTCTAATCTAGAGATAATTGCCATTCCAGATAAATATTTCTGAAATACAAAGACATTCTGAATACCTGTGTTTTTTTGCTCATGAAAAGAAGAAATAATACCTTTTTCGGTAGCCTCATGACAAGGTCTGCAAACTATTTCTCCATAGCGATAACTTTCAGTTTCATAGCTAAGATGATGTATCTCAAGTTCTGGCAAGGGCAAGACTTTCTTACACCTATTGCAAAAATGTTCTGAATTAAAGCTAGATAAATAATGCTCTAAAATGGTCTTCTTATGTTTATTTAACTTTGATCTATCTGAATTACGGATTGTGTTTTTTGTAGTCATATTAAATTATTAGAATACTAAGCTTTTATTATCTTATCTTTAAAGTAAGCTTCTATCTCATTTATTAGATTTATTGAAGAAGTATGAACTCCACCAAGAACAATAAAAGCATGATTATTTCTTTCAGTAACCCAGATCTTATTTCTTTTATTATCTAAAGGATACCTAAAACCTTCGTGGTCTAATAAAGGTCTAGCTGGGTTAATTAAATCAATATCAGTTATTAATTTTCTTGGTAAGTTGCTGAGTTTAAAGTCAGGATAGTTCTTTTCAACCTCTTCTAATAAATCTTTTAAAATATGACTTTTAAAGTTGCTTCCAGATTTTTCAAGTAAGGCTTTCAAAGAGAGTTCTACATAATGATTGAATAATAACAAAGATGGAAAAATATCTTCATCATCAAATATTAAGCCGTTTGATGCATCTTCAACTTCTTTTTTAATACATGTTTGAAAAGCCTTTCTATAAGATACTGCAAATCTTCTAAATTGCATCCAAGACTCTTCTCCTTCTCCTTTTTTATCCCATACTTGATACTCTCTATTTCCCATATTTTTATAAAGGTTGAAAGAATTTAAATATTTAGGATAATCATAATTTCTATGGCTAAACACTGGTCTGATAATGTTGTAGGGGATATTATAGGAGCTTTTAGAGTCTTCTTTGTTTCAGCAGTGGTAATCTACATGGCTCTATTAATTGCAAAGGCTCTTTATCCTTCATTTCCACTAAGCAACTCTTCTTCAGGAGTAGTGTCTGTTATTTTAGGAATTTTCTTAGTTCTTATAAAATATGTAAAAGGAAAGAATAATTTTAGATAAAGAAGGTAATAGAAAATTGTAATTATGGTCTTGTTGTAAAATCTAATTTTTTATTTTCTATTAGTTCTTGCATTCTTTTTCCATATTTAACAGAATTATTGGATAAGACTTCTTTTTGTAAGGCTAGAACTTCTATTAGTTCTTCCCCTAATATTGTTTTTTCTGACCAAAGTCTGAGGCGAGTCTTTGCATGTATTCCTTTCCTTAACAGCCTTTCTCCTATTAAATCATATTTTTGTTTAAGCCTTATTGCATTACCAATAAGATGAAATGCCTCTTTTCTTTTATTCTGTCTTGCCTCATAAGTAAGATTTAAACAGTTTCTACATCTTAGATTTTGAGGGTCATATTTGTAGAATAGGGTTCCAACTTTCTTTTCGCACCCTTGACACATAAACCAGAGACGCCAACCACCCAAGTTACATCTACTATCTGCAAGTTTAAGATTAAATGAGTCAGACTCGTATTGCTCTTCTCGGGCATATTCTAGTTTTAAATTTCTCTCATAGTCGCTTAACTTTTTGTTAGAACTAAGTATGCTGATATTACTTATCTTAATCTTATTGTAATGTTCAACGCATTCTTTTTTCATAATTCTCCGAAATCATTAGGAGATTTTAAAATTTTAGATATTAAATTGATAGTCAATTACATTACTTTAAATCTTCCTCTATTTGCATTTCTATGTATCGGTTGTTCTTTTAAATATTTGTCAGCAAGAGAAAAATCTTCATTTGAAGAAAAGATAAATCTTGTCGCAGATATTACCTGCAAATTATTCTCAAAAGTAACTCTGTCCCCTCCAACAAATTCCTTTGGAGGCATTAAAGTAAATAAAGGAACGTCTAGTTTCTTATCTATATTCCTGTAAAAACTTCTCTTTTTTGGATATTTTATTTCTTTTGCATTACTTAAATCAATTACCTTAATGTTTTTGTCAATAATTATTAAGAGTAACCTTGAAGATAATGGAAAATGCAACTGAAAGCCCTTACATTCAATTCCTAGATTGCTTTTGAATGGTTCTGGCTCAAGATCGTTATGTATTGCACAAGGATTATCGGAAGTCCAAAAAGGAATAGAGGAATTATTGATACATAATTTCCATGATTTATCAAGAAATAATTTTGCAAAATGTCCAGATTCTTTAAAAATCGTATGTACATGAAGTCCAGATAAAGAATCTTCTACGACTTTAATATCTCCTTTCTTAAAATCTGGAACTATTTTCTCAGCAACCCTTTCTAAAACAGCCTCTGCAATCTGTTTATAATCAATTCTTAATTCTTTTGATCTTAAAAATTGAACTGCTAAAAACGTCGCTAAAAGCTCCTTTTCTTCACTAATTAATTGGTCTAAATCTTCCTTTTCGATGACCTTTTTTAAGATAACATTACATTTACCTTCAAATTCTGCTAAAGTCTTCTCTATAATGCGCTCTTCTGTCCTATCATAAAAGAAATTCTCGCTGGCTACATTTGCAGTTTTTACCCTAGCAATAGACATTTTCTCTTTATCATACATAAATAAACTATCTTCCGTACTTTCTATTCTAAAATTTTTTAAGTAAGCTTGATTAACATAATGCTGTCTCTTTGAGATTGGTTCTTTTTTCATAAAATCTCTAGATATCGATGATATAAAAAACTTCAGATTCTAGTTTACTATCTTTCTTTTACCTTACCTAACAACAGAAAAATAGGAACAACCCCGTTTTTTTCTAGCTCATCAATTATTTTTCTCGATTCCTTAAACGAGCGATTATAGAACATAGTATAACCAAAATTACTTCTTTTCTCTCTAAGTTGAGGAAATAAATCAATAATCTCTTTTTGCAATTGAATTACATTCCAAGAACCTAAACTTTCCTTATAAGAAAGTTTCCCATTAATTTGGATAGTTTCCTTTGGTTCGAGATATGAGAGCATCTCAGATAAAAGATTTTCTTTACTTTTCTCTTTTTGTAGTGTGTTCCTCATTAATTAATCCAATCACTATACCTCTAATTTTTTCTGTTTTGAATAAGTGGAATCTGTTTTGACCCTATATTTTTGAAATCCAATTTTATTATCTGACAATTTTTTATGCTTACTTTTTCATCTGCTTCATAAGCACCCATATTCATTGTTGCACCTATAATCATTTTACTTAGACAACCATGAGTGATTAATAATATTCTACCTTTTTCTTGAATTAATTTGTTAAGGACAACTTTAGCTCTTTGCATTAATTGATCTAAATTTTCTCCATTTCTTGGTCTTTTATTCTGTGCTATAAGCTTTTTAACTTCTATTTTTTTCATGCCGATCCAATCTCCACTATTGACTTCGCGAAGCATAGGATCATAATGGATATCTATCTCAGATTCATTAGAAAATGCTTCAGCAAGTTCTTTACATCGTGCAGAATCGCTAGAGTATACTTTAGAAATTTCTAAAGATAATAAACTCTTAACTGCATCAGGTATCTGAGATTTACCATATTCAGATAAATCTCCTCCCATAGGATCTTCAATGATCTTTTCTTTATTATTGATTGTTTCTGGATGCCTTATGATAAATATCTCTGGCAACATTATTTGTTAGCCTCATCTAATTTTTTGAAATGGTCTTTACCAATAGGCTCTAAAATTCCTTTAAACAAGCCAGTAACTCTTTCAACATCTTCTTTAGTTTTACCTTCGATCTCTACAAAATCAACTTCTGCTGGTTCTTTAATTTTCATAATTCCTAATTCTGTTCCATTAATGTTCCAGTATTCTCTAATTGTTCGATTTTTTAGAATTCTTTTTAGTCCAAGGTTTTTTAGAACAAGTTCCATCTTCTCAGAATCCCCAATTGGAACATTTATCTCAACTCTTTCCCAGACATTTCCTTCTGTCTCTTTTTTACCTTTAAATGTAAGCTCAGATACTCCTTTCTTTGTTCTTATCCTTAGCAATTTTTCAGCAGTCTTCATGTTTTCGCCATCTCTTCCATAATAACAATCAACAATCTCATAGGTCTCTGTGTGTTTTCCAATACTTTTTATTTTCTTTCTTAGCGCATTTTCATCGCTGTATTTTAGTTTAATCTCTATTTCTTTCATGATTGTGTATGTTCTCCATTGTTTTTAACTTTTGTCGATGCTATTACCCTTAAGGCTGATTGTAATGTATCTGTTGCACTTCCGCCAGTATAAACGCTTATAATGCCTTTCTTTGCCCTTTGTAAAGCAGAATACTGATCAAATAATCTACCTAATTCAGCAACATTGTCTCTCGTGTTAAGCCCAACACACATATGAGAATAGTCTAGGCCTTCGTCTCTTTGTGAACCAATTCTAGCTAGAGAAGTTGTAGGATCTACAAGAAAAATTAAAGGAATATCAATTTTTGGTTCTAAACTAAGCAGTCTTTGGGTTGCATCTCTATAAACTTGATCTCCTACTTTTCCGTCTTGATGGTCTGCTTCTAGCATAACTTGCCTATCATAAGGTCCTCTGTCCATCAACAGATAATGTGGTTTTCTTTCTTGAGCCTCTGGAATTCTTTGTTCTAAGTATAATAGCATTTTTTGATGAAAGTCTTCAAGATCTCTACAACTTTTGAAATCTATTGGGGCTCTTCCAATAATTTCGCATCTTTCTCCATTTGCTTCGAAATGTGAAGCAAGGTTTCTCAAAGTAGAAGTTTTACCTGTTCTTGAAATACCAAATAGTTCAATTGTAAGCATAATTAATTTTGACCCCTTTGTAGAAATTATTAGCAAGAAACTCATAGAGTAATGGGGATCTTTTTTCTATGTCTTCTTTAAATAAATTTAAGTCTTGTAATTTATTGAGATCACCCTTTAATTTTAACAGATAACTTTTGTTTTTACTATTATTTACTAAATCTTTAAAAGAATTTTCAGTACTCCATCTAACTCTATCAAAAATATTGTCTGGATTTTTATTCATTCCGATAAGGTATACTCCTCCATTGTATTCTGGGCCAAATACATAATCATTATTTTCCAAAATATTAAATGCGTTAATTAGGCTAGATTCGGCGATTGAGGGAACATCACTTGGGATTAAAATTATTTTTTCATAGCTTTTCTTAAAATTGGAAAATAGAAATGAAAATCTTTGACTTTGGTCGCTTTGTAATAAAGATTCATTTAAAACATAAACATTAATTCCAAGTTTCTCTCTGAACAATTGAGACTCTTCTTTACTATTAACTACTGCAATAAAATCATAACTTTTTGAATTGCTCACTTTGTTTATAGTATCCTTAAGTGTGCAAAGACTTACAATATACGCGAATAATTCTGAGCTTTCTCTTGCTATTCTTGTTTTTGATTTTCCAATTTCAGGGAACTTTGTATATAACATTACTAATTTTTTATTCATCTTTGCTCCCAATAGGTTTTACCTAATCCTGGTTGTGTGCGTAAGAATGCTCTTGATTCCATTATTGAACTTATAAGTGCTCCTTCATCTCTACGATCAATTGCTTCTTTAAGAGAAATTTCATGACTGCTCATTTTGCAAGGCTTTATGCTGAGCTTGGGAGTTACATATATTTCATTAGAATCATGACAGCTTCTGCAAACCTCAGGTCTTCCGCAACCAACATCTATAACAACGCCTTTAGTTCCTTTGTAACTAAACCATTGAATTGGTAAGTAAGAATCCTGTCCTCTGAAAACTCCTCCTTGGTCAGGAAGATGAACCGCTCCTAAATCTCTAACTCTTTGTCTAATTACTTCTGCATTCTGCACTAAACCAACCTGTCCAGCATGAATTGCTTCAAAATTTAGAAATTTAAATTTGAAACCGTACTGTGCGCATAAATCTAGAGTACCACTCAAAGATTCAGAGTCATCATTCATTCCTTTTACAGTAACGTGTTTTACCTCTACTTTTTGTCCCAATCCTTTTTCCCCTAGAGATTTTAATCCAGCCATTACTTTATCATAATGTGCTGGTCTCCCCCCAGTTATTTGGCTATATCTTGCGGAATCAGTTGTATGTAGTGAAACTCCAATTTTACTAAATTGTTCAAGAGCATCTGCTAGTCCATCTCTTCCAAGAAGTATTCCATTGGTATGGTAGAATCTTTGAGGAATTTCTGATTCATTAGCAATTTCAACCATTTCTCGTGCAGCAGGATGAGCAGTTGGGTCTCCGCCCGAAAGAGAAATATGATTTAGTCCATGAGCTCTTAATGTGGTTGCTAAATATCGAAAATCTTCTGGTTGCATTGAAACTTGGTTACGTTCTGCTCCTAAACCTTCATTTGAACAGAAAACACAAGATAGATTACAATTATCTGTAATAGAAACGCGTAAAGGGAATCTTCCCAATACATTCTCTATTGTTTGAGTCATAACTCATATATCTGAGGTTTTATTATATACTTATTGTGTGTATAAACACACATTGTATAAATATGTGTACATAACCATAAATTTAAATAAAGAACTTATATTTCTCGAACTATGAAGAGAAAAGTTGTAAAGCACGGAGAAGGTACTCTCACTGTCTCGCTTCCATCTAACTGGGTAAAAAATAATAATCTCAAACAAGGACAATTAGTTAATGTAGAACCTTCACGTGGAAAGCTTGTTATATCAATACAAGACAAATCTTTTGAGCCAGTAACAATTCCTTTAGAAAACGGAGGTGAATGGTATATTGGAAGAATTATCCGCCACCTATACACTTCTGGATTTGATGAAATCAATATAAAATATACTTCACCTAAACAATTGCCTCAAATCAGAGAAGATCTTAGATTATTAACTGGTCTTGAATTAGTAAAGAGTGATAATAATGTATGTAGACTTAAGTGTATGGTACATACAGATGATTCAGAGTATGGCCAAATTGTAAGAAAGATAATGTGGATTTTGCTTTCAAAGTTAGACTATTTGTTAGAAGAAGGTGAAAAAGGCAATTTTGAAATGAGTTATGAGATAAAAGAACTCCACACTACTTTATGCAGGCTGTGTAATTTATCAAAGAGATTGATAAACAAAAGAGAAATATTTGATTCAGTAAACTCAAAGTATGCTTACGACTTTTTTAATGCAATTATTGAAATCTCTCTTCTTATCAATTATTCTTATGATCATCTAAATGCTCAAAAGAAGCCAAAATTAAGTGAGTCTGAATTAAGACTCCTTAAGGAAGTAAGAGATCATTATCAAGAACTTTACAATGCGGTAGTTAATGATCAAAAGGACAATGTACAGAAATTTTTTGAGTCAAGAAAAGGAAACTTTGAAAGTAACCTTGAGCTTATTAAAAAAGAAGATCCTATAATAATCCATTATTTTCTTATGATGCTTAGAACATTAACTCCAATAGGTAACCATATAGCCATGTTAAACGTGGAAAAAGAGAGAAGGTTAGAGGCTGAAAAATGAGATTAATTATTGTAAGACATGGTGAAACCGTTGAAAATAAAGAAGGAATAACTCAAGGTCAAAATCAAGGTAAACTTAGTGAGATTGGATTAAAGCAAGTCGAAAAATTAGCTAATTATTTGAAAAATGAAAAAATAGATTTAGTTTATTGTTCAGATTTGGGAAGATGTAGAGAATCTATTGCTCCATTATTAAAGATAATTAAAATGGAAGCTAATTACTCTCATCTTTTGAGAGAAAGAGGTAAGGGTATTTTTGAAGGTAAACCTACTGGTGAGTTAAAGGAATGGGGGAAGAATAATCCTAACAAAGCTCCTCCTGGCGGAGAAACTCCTGAAGATGTTGATAAAAGGGCAGAGACATTTTTAACAGAGAATAGTAAAAAATGGAAAGACAAAACAGTTTTAATTATGACTCATGGTGGAACAAAAGTTTCTTTGTTAAAAATGCTGTTGGTTAAAAATAAAGATAATTCTGAGATTATTGAGAAAGGTAGCCCTAACGCTTCTGTGACTGTTGTAGAGTTAGATAAGAACAAAAAGTTATTTATTAGTAAATTACATTATAATGAACACTTAGGAGATTTAAAGTGAAAAATATATTAAAAAATGGTAAAATATCTGTTTTAACTTCTGATGATGGTGGAGAGGGTTGGAGCGGTGAAGTTCATTTACTTACTTACGAAGGAAGAAAATATGTTTTAAGAAAATATAAGACTCTTAAAAGAGCTAAATATTTCGAAGAAATATCTCATAAACTTGAAAAGTACGGCTTTTTACCTAAATTTTTAGGAAGAGTTGGAAAAGATGTTCTTTATGAATATATTGAAGGAAGAGACCTTATTAAGAAAGAGTCAAAATCAGTAATTTATCGGGTTGGTAAAATTTGTGCTTATATCAATAAAATAAAAGTTAATGGCAGCGTTACGCGAAGATTTGAGAAGAATTTGAATGAAGTAAGAAAGGCTAAACTCTTGCCTAAAGAAGAAATTGAAAGAGTAGAAAAAATATATCAGTTTTTATTGAAGAAGACAAAACCCATTTTTACTTTAGATGCAAACGATCTTCATGGTAGCAATCTTAGATTAAGAAATGGTAATGTTTATCTTGTAGATATAGATAGTATTGCTGAAAGACCAAAGCTTTTTGCTATTGGTAAGGCATTCTTTAAGTGGTTTAAGAAACCTAAAGAACAAAAACAGTTTAGGAAAGGATACTCTTCTATATCTTCAACTCAATTTTGGGATGAAAAATACCAAGATTTTATCTTCTTAAACTGGTTATTACAGGATATTTATTATTGCCATTATTTTAAGGAGAAAAAATATGCTGGGCTTAGTCAAAGAAAAGAACAGCTAGGTAATTTGTTATCTAAATATGGAAATTTGAAATGAGACTTCTTAAAGAGTTTAAAGATCCTGATTTTAAAGAGAATTCTAATATTAAACTTCGTGAGGCTTCAAGAGCTGTTCTTTTTGATGAAAATGGTTTAGTTCCAATATTGTTTGTTGCAAGCGGAAATTTTCATAAGCTTCCAGGCGGAGGCATAGATGAAGGGGAAACAAAAGAGAATGCTTTGCTAAGAGAGGCTCTTGAGGAAGTCGGAGCTAAAATGGAGATAAAATCTGAAGTTGGTAAGATTGTAGAATATCGTTCTGATAAAAATTTCAAATGGGGTTTTGATATGAAACAGATATCTTATTGTTATATTGGAAAGATTTTATCTAAAGGAAAACCTCAATTTACTGAGAAAGAAATGATTGAAGAGTTTGAGTTAGTTTGGATGACTTTAGATGAAGCTATTGAAACTTTTGAAAATGATAAGCCTACTAAAGTTGAAGGTAAATTTATTAGAGATAGAGATTTAACTTTCTTGAAAGCTGCACAAAATATGATGAATTCATCAAAATTTATTAAGGGAGAGTTATAATTGTGCCAATAAAATTATTAGTTTCATCAAATTCAGTTACATTGTTAAAAACATCTGCATGAAACCACATAGAATATTGCCCAGTATATCCTACAAAATTCCATCTAACTTTTGTGCTTACCCTAGGCATTATTGAAGGCGTTGGAATAGCTTGCCCGTAGCCAGAAGTGCTTCCAACTCTTGATAATCCACTCGAGCTAGTAGAAGAAGTAGCGAAGATTGACCCGTTATTTGTTAATGTCCCTATAACTCTTACATCCCAATAGGTTACAGAATTAGTTGTATTAATAAAAGAGATCTTATAAGTTATATTTGTAAATACTAAATCTGGCATAATAGCGTTAGGCACTGGGCTAGCTGAGCTATTCTGGATCAAAAATAAAGAAGCTATCACTAATAAAGAGATATAGAATAATACTTTAATTTTCATAATAAGGGTCGCTTATTTTGAGTTATAAACCTTGCTAAAAAACAAAATCATCAATTTATTTCCAATATGTCAAATATTTTAGTTAAATCTCTACCAATTACTTCTTCTGACTTTTCCTTTATTATTTTATTAGTTATTACTTGCTTTCTTAAGTCATACTTAGTATGGTTTTGTCTATATGAATATAATGAGTGAATTATTTTAGAAACACACTCTTTATCACATCCATATACATCCTCAAGATAACCTAAATATCTTGATCCAACTACATGAGGGCTATTTTTTGTTCTTTCATATTCATTAGCTGGTATTGTAATAGTTTGATTATTATATAACTCGTAGATTTCTATAATTTCATCTTCTCTAATCTCACTATCGCAACTTAATTTGCTTTCTGAGTAAATGGCAATTCCTTCGTTTAACCATGAAGGTATTCTTCCAAGTCCATAATAAGTAAATGCGTGAGATAATTCATGAACTTCAAAACCTACATCTTCTTTATTTTTTACCCTGAAGTTCCCAAAATTCACCAATCCAGGTATCTGTTCTTGGATTATTCCTTCTTTCTCTCCAAAATTTCCTCCTCCAACATAACACCCATCATCCCCATTACATACTTCTCCTGTTTCATCAGCATTCTTTACAGTGTGGTAAACCAATCTAGAAGGGTTATAACCATAATAATTTGAAAGGCAATTATATATTATAATTTGATGATCAAACAATTCCTGAATTAACTCGCTTTCAACACTGCAATTATCACATAAGACGTTAATTTTTGAGTTACATAATTCAGATTTACAACTTAAGTTACAATCAAGGCAGTATATTTCTTCATTTCTTTCGCATATATTATTTCCACAAAATGGTGAATCTGCATACTCTTGAATGATGGGTGATTGCTTTAATGTAAGAACTAGAATTGAAATAATGCTTACTAAAAATAGCATTAAGAGATATTTACTTAAGTTCATCTAATTAGAATAATTCGGCATCTTTTATATATTCATAGAATGCTCTAATTCTAAAGAGAAAAATTTCTAGGTAAATATATAAAGCGGTTTTGCTAGTGAGTTTTATGAAAATTAAGTCATTTGTACTTTTTTTCAGTCTTCTCTTTTTCTTGGTTATATTTATCTTTCTGAATTCAGTAAACTCTTCAGGTGAAGAACTAGATATTGTTGCTGTTATGCCTGAATTATCTAATTCCGGGTTTGGTGGTGCAGCCGTTCCAGTTTCAGAGATTATTTTGGGACAGGACAATTCTTTCAATATGAAGCCTGGAAGGTTAAAGTTTGAATTTAATGGTAATTGGTATGGGCTTCAGTATAAAGGAGTGAGAAAAGAAGGTCCAACTTTCATAATTTTAGACTTAGAAGATGGTCTAAACAATTATGTTGACGATGAGCAAATAGCTCTTTCTTTCATTTTAGATGAAGGAAATACTTATGAGATAGATCTAGATAAAGATGGTAAGGAGGATATTACAGTTGAGTTGAAGGGTATAACTGCTGATGCAGATTCTATTTCTTCGGCAGAATTCTCAATCATAAAATAAATGGTGAAAGGAAATCTTAAAAGGTTCAATATAATTAATCAATATTTTATGATTTTTTCCACTTTTTCTATTTTATTAGTATTAGTCTTTTTGTTTTTCTTTTTTGTTAGTGCTCAAGGTACTAGTGGTGGTTATGGTTATATTGTTGAACTTCAAACTCCTGAAAATGGATCTGTAGAATTTGATGGAAATGTAGCATTTTCTTATATAATTACTAATTCTTCTTATACTATGGATAATTGTAGCTTTATTTTTGATGGTATAATAAATCAAACTGAAATTAATATTAGTAGTTCCTCAACAAATTATTTTTATCTAAATAATCTTCAAAATGATGAATATAGTTGGAGTGTTAATTGTTCTTGGTCGGATGGAAATATTAGCCAGTCTGAAGCAAGAGTTTTTGACGTGTTCAATGACACCACTCCCCCTGTGGTGAACATTGAAGGTCCGTCCAATGGATTTAATTCAACTGATAGAACATTACAATTAAATTATAGTGTTGATGACGATGGGTGGATAGTAAATTGTAGTCTTTATACCAATATGAGTGGAACTTGGGCTGCGAATCAGACTAATTATTTTGTTATTAAAAATATTTCACAGACTTTTGAGTTAAATAATGTCCCTAATGATCTTACATTTAAATGGAATATTATCTGCTATGATTTTGCTTCTTCTCCTAACTCTGCATGGTCTACGGTAAATAGAACTATAGCAGTTCAAAATCCTCTTCCTGTATTTTCTGAACTGTCTTCACAAACTTGGGGCGAAGATTCATTGAAAGTAGTTAATCTTAGTGAGTACTCTTCAGATTCTGACAGCGATGAGCTAACTTATAATGCTAGTTCTTCAGACCACATATCTGCAGAAGTAGATGAAACCTCTGGAATAGTAACCTTAACTTCGGAAACTAACTGGTACGGTTCAGAATATATTACATTCTATGTATATGACTCTGATAATGGTGTAGGTGATAGTGAGATCCTATTAACGGTTACAGAACAAGGAGACACTGCTCCAAGATATATTACTCTCTCTCCAGAAGATAACTATTTAGATGGGGATGGTTATTTATTTTTGACTCCGAATGTTACAGATGATTATGTTTTGACCAATATCTCTTTATATTCTAATACTGGAGGTAGTTGGCAATTAGAAGAAACTGTAATTTTAACTGGAGCAACTAATTTTACGACATTTGTTTTAGCTAACATCTCGGAAGGAAACTATACATACTCTTTCTTGGCTTACGACAATAGTTCTCAAGGAACTTGGAGTGAAAATAGAACAATTGCAGTTGGTATTAATGTGTCCTTAGAGCATGATATATCCAGTTACACTGTTAATCATGTTGATCATAATAGAACTATTGTTGTTAGCCATAGCATTTACCTTAATGATGTTATTGAGCTAGGAAATTTAAGCATCTACATTTCAAACGGAAGTCTCTACTTCAATAAAGATTTATCTATCGAACAAGGATTTGAGTTTAATCTTACTGAACCTACCCTAAACGTTTATGTGGAAAAAATAAGGATAAGATATGAGGAAATATTCTATGGGGATTTCACTGTTGGAAATGATGAGTGGATAAATATAACTTTAGATTACAACTACTTGGGAGAGGAACGTCAAATCTCTACAGAACACATAATGGAGGTTATTTGATAAATGAAGAATAAAATTTATCTGGTTTTGTGCTGTGCATTTATTTTTATTTTAGCAGGATTTTTATTTTCAAAGAGCGATTTAGTGATTTTAGTGACATTCATTCCAGGATTAATTGCAACTCTAATTTCTCAAACAGTTTTTGGAACTAGAGGTGGTGAATCTTTAATTATTATTCCAGAAGTATTAATAGTAAATTTGATATTTTGGTTGATTCTTCCATGGATACTCTTAATTTTATTAAAAAGAGCTAAAGATGAAAGTAAAGAACTTATTTTAATCAGTGTAATTGCTACTTCATTTTGGCCCATAGGAGTTGCTTTGAATTCCAATTTTTCGAGATTTTTGCTTGAAGCAAGTTCTAATCTCAGGATGGCTTATTTTGTAGGGATTTCTTTATTAATTTTTTCGGCGCTAGCCTTAATTTGGAAGATTTATGAGGATAGGAAATGAAGATAAATTATGTCGTCTTTATTTTTATTATTCTTACAGTGATCTTGTTTTCTGAGGATGGTTTGGCAATTAATTTTTATAAAGGGAGTCTACATCAACATACTGGATTTAGCACAGTGGGTGGATATGATAGCAATCCATTTACAAATTCAGATAACTGCCTCCCCATAGGTCTTGAAGGACATTTGATAGGTTATGAAGTTCAAGAATTAGCAGATGAAGCTGCAAATTTAGGACTAGATTATCTTGGATTTTCAGATCACAGTTATTGTATTGATGCTGGTGAGTTTGGTACAGTAAGAAATGATTGTGTGAATGCCCGAAATAGTACATTTACTTGTCTTATGGGAGAAGAATTAAGCACTCAGGATATTTCTGGGGATAATGAAAATCTTTTTAGTTGTTATACTGGTTCAACTGGTCCAGGAGAGGCTCATATTGGAGGATATGGGCTAAGCAGTTTGATATCTCAAACACCTTCTGCAGTTCATTGCCCTTCGGGCCCATCTGCTCAAAGCGGAGTTAATTCTATTGCTAGCCAAGGTGGTATCTCCATTCTTAATCACCCTCATCCTTCATCCAGCACCACTACTTTTCTTGATTTTGAATCAATATATTCTGTTTCGGGATATGATGGGGTTGAAATTTGGAATGGAAATTTCACTTCTGATAGCCTTGATGATGATGCTGATAATTTTAATGCATGGTATAATCTCTTGCAACAAGATGAGCGCGTTTATGCATATGGGGGCACCGATGAACATGGACATGTTTCTGACATAAATTATAACTATGTTCCAGCTTCCACCATCACCCATTCTAATATTCAATCTGCTTTAGCTGCTGGAACGAATGTTGTGTCTAATAATGGATATGTTATAATAGAAGCAAAAAAGAATTCTCAATCAACATGGACTCAAATGGGTGGAGAAGTTAGTGCAAATACCAATGATATTTTGAATATGAGGATAACTTATGATTTAGATCATTCATGTACTCTTAGAGTTTACAAATCAACAATTGGGAGTAATCTTGAATTGACTCATTATGGACCCGTTAATATCAGTGGCAGTTCAAGCCCCATTACTTTGCCCAATCTAGCTCTTGCAAATCCTGGAGATACATATTTTAGGGCTGAATGCATTGGATCTGGGGGAACTTATAGAACTTATACAAATCCTATATGGGTTAGTGTTCTTAGTTCAAGTTGTCAATGTAGTAACTGGGTTTCTGGTTCTTGTGGTGGAGGGGGATGTGGAGAGGGTCAAAGATTAGAAACAAGAACTTGTACTCCTTCAGGTTGTAATGCGCAGACAAGATGTGTTAATGATGCTTCTTGTAGTGGCGCTGGTGGTGGAAATTCTACATGTACGGAGCCAGGTTATGAATATTGTACAACTAATAGTTTTGGAAATTGTGATGTAACTGTTGCTATAAATGTGTATAGTAATGTAAATAACATTTCTTGGGGACAAGTAGTTGATAATAGTGACCCCTATACTATAGGAAATTATAAAGTTGGTTGGAAAGCAGTTGATGCTCAAGATGTTTATTATGATATTAATCCAAGTAGTTGTGGTTCTGGTGGCTGTGGTGGAAATCCACTATCGGGCAATCAGGGCGTGATAAATGTAACTAATGCTCCTGCAACAGCACACTTTGAAGAGATTATAGGTTACGATGACACTTCATCTTATTGGTGTACCACTGGTTTTGATCCATTTAACCCTTCATATACAAATAACCCTTACATTTATGTTTTGAATTGCTATAGTAATAGTGACTGTGCTTCAAATCAATTTTGTAATAAATCTGGTAGCTGGAATACTTGGAGTTGTGTTTCTGATTTATCCAATGGGCAATCTTGCACTTCTAGTGCTCAATGTCAATCAAACTTTTGTGATAATGATGGTGTTGGTTTAAGTGATGATGGTTGGTGTTTTAGTCCGTATAATGGCTATTTTGACAGTCAGGAAACAAATTATTGCGAATTTTCTACTACTTTAGGAATATCTAGTTGTGATGAACGACAAACAGGAGATGATTTGAATTTGTGTTCTGGAATTTCTTATTATGAAGAAGAATGTAGTAGTGTATGTGGTTATCAGGATGTAACTTCAGTCTTTGAATGTGGAGAAACTGGATGTTCTTGTGCACAACCATTATGTGATGGACTTTCTTCAGGCAGTAATATAACAACCTGTGCTAGTGCTCTAACTTATTTTGCAGATAAATGTTCTTCTAGTGCTAGTGGAGAAGATAGGGGAGACAATGTTTGTAGATCTTCAAGTTTTGCTACTGGATGTACAGCAGACAGTCAGTGTAATGGTGTTGTTGCTGGTACTGGAAGTTGTAGTCTTAACTGCACTTACAATACTCCTCCAACTACTCCAACTTCTCTTCTTTGTAATGGTGCTGCATGTTCAACAAATACTTTTTATTATAGCATGAATCTCAACTGTTCTGGGTCTACCGATGCTGAAAATGATAATATCACTTATAATATAAATGCATTTTATGATTTAGCATTCCATAGTATAGGAAATCATACGGCTAGTCAAACGTTAAATTGGAACTTTAATTCCATCGCTCCAGAATACCCAGTTATTTTCTCATGCAGATCGATAGATGTTAATGGAAGCAATACTTACTCGGCTTATTACTCTCCCTCTAATTCTGTAACTCTTAATCCAATGAGAAATGACACTAATAAATTTCTAATACAAGACTCAACTGCATCAAATGTTGCATGGTTAGGAGACTGGGGCAATATTGCTCTTAAAGGTACTTGTTCGATATCAAGCAACTGCGTTGCACCTAACGGTTCTTTGGTTATCGGAAATTCTACAGATAGCTCTACAGCTTACATTGACACTACTGGTAATATGTGCTTAGAATCTGGAACCTGTTCAGATATGATAAGTTCATGTAATCCTATAAGAGATTCTTTTCTCATACAGAATTTAACTGGATACAATATGAGTTACATTGACTTTAACGGAAATCTTTGCTTAACTGGAGGATTATATGAAAATGTCATATTTTAAACACAACATATATAAATATGAGAAGACACTTCCGTATATGAAGGGGAATGGATTAAAATCTATTATTTCTCTTCTTATTCTGTCTTTCTTCATTACATCTGTTTCTGCTGGAAATATTATTTTCCGCAACGGAAACTTCACAGCTGAAAATATGACTTCAAATTATCATAGCATAAATGTTCAAAGACCTGGTGAGGGTCTTACAATAGCTGGTGCGCAAGCACAATCAAATTCTCCTGCTCTTGGTTTTAAGAACGAGACGAGCATTCTTGCTAACTTAGGGCTTGCTTTAGCTGCAGGGCATTACTCTTCCATTGCTCAGACGGGAGATTTAGTTATAAGAGTAATAAAAGGTAATATTATTTGGGCAATTAATGAAAGCGACAACCTTCTTTTCTCAGAGAATAGAAAGAACATAAATATTACTAACAATGTTAGCGCTAAATCAGGATACTTTTCCGAAAGAGTTACCTCTCCATACTTTATTGGTGACGGATCACAATTAACAAATCTTCCTTCTACGGGAACTTTAACTGGTCAAGGGATTTCTGGATATATTTCTAGATGGAATTCTACTACTGGTTTGAATAGTTCTGCTATTTTTCAAAGTGGTTCAAAAATAGGAATTGGTCTTACAACTCCAGATCATATATTAACTATATGGAATGGAAATGCTACTGGGGGCATAAAGGTTACAACTAACGAGGGAACTGATATTCGTTCTCAGATATTAATTGCTGGAAACGGCACTAATGGAAGGGGAACTCTTAATATAATGGGAGGCCATACTGGATTTACTGGTTCACAGATAGCAGATGGTGCTGCAACTTTACTATTGTCTGGAGCTATAAATGAGCTTAATCCATTGACTTATGCATTTGTTAATCATCCTGGGGTTGGTCTTTTGAAACTAGATGTATCCAACAATCGTAGTGGAAGTCAATTAAACGGAATAATGTCATGGAAAAGCGATGGAAAAGTTGGCATTGGAACTGTTAACCCTCAGGAAAAATTTCATGTTAATGGATCAGTTATAGTTAACGGAGTTGTAAATGCTTCTTCTTACGTTGGATTAAACTTCTCTACACAAGATTTAACAGTTTTAGATAGAATATTTGGAAAAAAATTAAGATTAGATGATTCACAAGCTGGTGTAGCACTTTCTGCAACTACATTTGATGTAACAACAACGCTTGTATCAATATTTGGAATTCCGCTGATAAAAATGACTGGTGGAAATGGAACTCTTAATGTAGGAGGAATAGCAAACGGATTATACATATTACCTACTGATACTGCAAATTCTCAACTATCTTTAGGTAATGCTTCTTTTACAGGTAATTGGGTATTCACAAATAATGTTGCGCAACAAACATTAGAATTAAATGCTCAAGATAATGTAGCTTCTACATACTTAGATAGTTATAAAATTGCATTGAGGAATCCACTAAACAATACAAAAGATATTTGTGTAACTGGTGGAAATTGCTTAAATAAATCTCTAACTGTTGAAAGCCAATGGACTAGAGTGAATCGAAGTGTAATTTATTGGAACTCAACTGCATGGGTACCTTTAAATAAAACTCCTACTACTAATCAAGCGTTAGTCTATTGCAACAACGGGGGTCTGTCTTGGATAGATAACACGGCAGGAGTTTGTCCATTATGAAAAATCAAATACTATATTTTTTAGGAATGATATTATTTATAGGAGTGACAATAATTGCAGTTCAAGCACAACCAAGCGCTAATATAACTATAAACCCAAGATGCCAAGCTAATGGAATAATTGATGTTGATTATGCTTATAAAATATATTCAGAAGATGGGTATACTAATTACATAGCAATTTTAGAAGCGGGAAAGTGTGAAAGACAATTTAGAGGAACGGTCAATCGAATTACAGACTTAGATGTAGCAATAAGAGATGATATTAACACAGAAATGGAAACAAGAACAATAGCTTTCCACCCTGATCCCTTTGGCGATTTAGATGTAGACGGTAGAGGATTTTATACAATACCTTGAAGATAATAGGCTTTAAATATGATTAATTTCTGGAGTTTTATGAAGAAAAATAAGAATCTGGTAGCATTAATTTTTATTTTAGTTGCAATAGGATTTTTTACATCTTATCCTCTGCTTTCCCCAGCTTCAGCTATTGAACCCCAAATACATTGGAGTAATGAATCTCTAATTTCTCTACTTAATTTGACTTTAACTGCAGCAGACCCATCTATAGCTACAGATTCTCAAGGGAACGTGCATATTATTTGGATGCAAAAATTGTCAAATATCATCGGAGAAGTATTTTATACCAAATTAGATAAATTTGGAAATACAATTATTAGTAACCAACAATTAACCAATTTTAATAGCACTTATGGATTCTTCTCTTCAATTGCTGTGGATAAATTTGATAATATTCATATTGTATGGATGTATGATTTGATTGGAAGTACTCTTCATGGTACTAGATATACACGGCTTTATGCTAATGGTACTATTGCAGTAAATGGAGTTTTATTGCCTGGAAGTGGAACTGGAGACCCGCAGTTATCTGTTGATAATCTCGGAAACATAAATGTCGCTTGGCGCGGAGATCATGATGTTTACTATGGAAAGTTCGACAATCAAGGTAATCTTTTAGTTCCAATATATTCTGTCTATAATGCAGGCATTTTCGAACCTTTAGTTATTAAGCTAGCTACAGATAATAATGGTTTTTCTTATTTGATGTGGATGGAAGAGTTTGTTGCTAATTCTACTAGCAGGGTTGCTCATGTTAAGTATTCTTACATAGATCAGTTCGGAAATGTACTAATAAATGGTTCTCAATTAGATATTGGTATGGGTGGCTCTGATTATCCAGCAATTGCAATCGATAAACAAAATAATGTTATCTTTTCTTGGAATTCTGATTATAATAATGCTTCTGGTATCTATTTATCTAAAATAAACAGCAATGGTACATTTTTAATAAATAAGAAATTAGTTTTACCAAATGTTGGAAATGATGGAATCGTAGTTAACTCTCTTGGGCGTATAGGTATATTTGGACAAGGCAGAGTATTTAGCCAATTAGATTCTCTTGGAAATATTATTATTGGTCCAACTATTATGGGAGCAGGACAAATTTATTCGCCAAAATTTGCTTCAGATAGACAAGGAAATATACATATAGTATGGCATGAAGGTCAATATAGAACTGCAAGAGTAAAATACCAGAGATCTCTTAATCCTTCTAATATTGTTATGCTTGGAAGTCCAAGAGTTGGATCAAGCGTTAACTTCTTATTACAGGAATCTTACGACCTTAAAGCAAATTATGTTTTAGGAATGTCTACAAATATTTCCCAAGGAGTTACACTGCCTGATGGAAGAATAACTCCTTTAGACAACACCCCTTTATTACAAACATCTTTAACTAATCCCCAAAGTATTGGTTTATATAATTCTATTGGAAGATTGAGAATCAATCAATCTAAAGTTACCTTAGCAATACCTAATATTCCTTCTCTAAGCAATTCTACCTTTTATACATCATTTGTTACTTTAGACTCTAATGGTAATGTAGTTTCTATTTCTGATGCTTTTGAATTTACTGTAATTTAAACTAAAGAAAGGGCTAATTCTTTTAGTGACTTTTTTAGAGAGCAATAAAATATAATAGTCGACAAAATGCTAAAAAATGCTCCTTTTTCATGAAAATCTAGGTGACTCAATGCAGTCACTGGCTATTTTCTACAATTAAGCGTTTTAATAATGTATTAATATATCTTTTATCATAAGTTTTACCTAATTCTGAATATTTTGATGCAATATTTCTATTAGTTACGACAAAAAACCATCTATCTTTATATTTTTTATTTAGTAATTCTATTTTATCTTTCAATGCTTTTTTATTTGATTTTAATAAACTACCTGTTTCCACTTCAATAGCATATTTCTTTTCATTTATCTCGAAAACTATATCTGGTTGCACAGTTTCATATATTCTAACCTTATCTGTAAACTTTTTCAAATAGTCTGAAATATCTTTTACCATAAAAATATGTTGCGGGCTTTCTGTTTTCTTTTGTTCTATCAAATAACTTTCTGTTTTATTGCTTAGGATGCTCTTACTTCTGTAAATCTTATACCCTAAATTTTTGAGGTAGTTTACTTCATCTTTTAATATGTCTTTTAGTTTAACACATCCTACATCTTTGTCTATCTTTATTTCTATTTTTTGTCTTTCGTCTCTTTTTTCTTTCCGTAAATCATATTGTTCTTGTAATAGCTGAAGACGCTCTTTTTCACTTACTTTCTTTTGATTGGTTAATAACTCATCCGGCTTCGTAGTTATAATATTATGTTCTTCAGGAGAAGCTATGATTTTTATTTCAGAATGATCATCCTCCATTACCAAAATTCCTTCTCCCACGCCAGCCGTAAGTAAATGGTTGACTTCTGAGTCACTTAGAAAAAATGTTTTCTGAATATTTCTTATTACGGCTGGCTTTTGACGCATTAAGAGAGTGTAAGAACTATTTGCTAACACAGATTTACCCGCTTCTGAATCAAGCATACCTTCAACTTCTTGATTAATCAAAAATAAAGCTAGATTGAACTTACGACATGTTTTTACTATCTCAAATACATAAGATGCTTCATGAGTTTGCCTTAGAAGTGCCCAAGCTTCATCGATAACCAAGAGTTTTCTATTCAAGTCTTTCTTCATTTTCATGTAAATATAATCTAAAACCATAAACATCATTAGGGGTTTGATTTGTTTTGGCAGATTTCCTATATCAAAACATACAAATTGATTATCAAAGTTAATCTTAGTTTCCTGATTAAGAAAAGAAAATACTCCATTTACATAACCATCTAGACGATTTATGAGGCTTCTTATTGTAGTCTTTTCTATTTGAGTAGCTTTCTTTTCATCTTTCTTCAATACATTTAGAACATCTTCAATGATTGGAGGCTTTCTGCTCCAAGAAACTACTTTATTCATATAAATTCCTCTTTCTTCATAAGATGTTGTTATTGCCTTTTCTAGAATAGCTTTTTGTGGATCGCTAAGATCTCCAAGCATTAGATGCATCAAATCGATTAAAGCTAAACGCTTTTCGGGATAGTCATGACCCATCAAATCTAAAGGATTAATTATTGTCTCAGAGTGCGTGCTTAAATCGATTAATTGGCCATTAAATCGCTTTACAAGAGCTTTGTACTCACCTTGCGGGTCAATTATCATTACATTAGTTCCATTAAGCAAATAACGTGAAATAAGGAGTTTAGCCATATAGCTTTTACCAGATCCCGAACTAGCTAAACACAAACCATTTGGGTTACTTAGATTGAAAATATCCTTTATTATGGGAATATTATTCTTATTTTGCCCTAACCATACTCCTGTTTTATCTGCTTGAAGAAATGAAGAAGTAAACGGAAAGAATGCAGATAATGCTTCAGTAGGCACACTTCTTATTTGCTTAAGTTTATTCATGGCTAAAGGAGAAGATGACTGGAAACCCTGAGCCATCCTAAAATTTGGTACTTTAGGGATTATCAGTAGCGAGTTAAGTTCGGCTTGTATTAATTTAGTTAAAAGATCCAGATCTTCTTTAGATTTAGCTCTACAATTTATGTAAAGACTTACGTTAAACAATTTATCCTTACCTTTTTGGAGATTTTCTAAGACTGCTTTTGTGTCTTTGTACTTTATCTCAAGACTCGGGCTAAGAATGTTTTTTGCCTTAGCTGTATAGAGGTCAGAGCCTTGTTTTTGAAGTTCTTTGTTTAGAAAGATCATCATTGTTTCTATATCAAAAGGTTCAATGTGCATAGAAAGATCAAAGTTACCCATTGTGCTAATTATTTTGTCCAAAAATCCAGTTTCTACACTTCTAGGATATCCATGAGCATAAATTGTTCTACTAAAGATTGGTTCTTTTATTCCGTCTGTTATTTTAAGATAACTGGGGGTGTTTTCTATCTTTAAAGGTAAAAATTCCGTATTTTCTTTAGGTCTTTCTTTTTTACTTAGCATGATTTCTCCTTGCTAAGAAAAATCTTCTAAGCAATTCTTTTAATTCATTATCTTTTAGTCTCAAACTCTTTAAACCAATATTAGATAATTTTGTCTGACAAATCTGTAATTGTATATTAATATCAGTTCTTTCTGTAAGAACTAGATAAAAAACCCTATTCATCACATCTTTTTCTTTAGTTATTGACTCTAGATGTCTCTTGTAACCTTCAAACAAATATCTAAATTGTTTGGAGTCTTTTATCTTTCTTTCAACTTCTGCAAAATAATCTCGTAGATCAAGGTGTTCAGTATTCATTATAATCTGTATAGGAAAATCTAAACCATTGAGAAATTTCTGAAATGCTATTGATATTGCATTCTTAGACTCTTCATGTTTAATTGAGAAATTAATAGGAGTAATCTTGATAATTGCTAGTTTCCTATTATCCCTAGTTATAACCAAACTATCTTTTACTTCTTTTATTGGTATGAATAAGGCTAATTTATGATCTAACTCTAACTTCTTTGATTTATACCAGTAAAACCAATTTTGAAGATGTTTATCTAAATCAAGAAAGATAAACCCTATAGCTAAACCTCCAAAAATTGACATAAAAAATATCTTTATTGCATTATGCCAGGCAGTCTTAAAAAAAATAACAAATAGAATTGGTGCAAAAATAAAAAGATAAGCTAATTGCTTAAAATTTAACCCAAACATTATTTTCTCTTTGTATTCTAGTTGTTGAGGTATTTCATAAGCCATTATTTCTTCCACCTGCTAAATTTATCATAAATTCCAAATGCAGCTTTAGTTATTGCGAAAAATAACAGAACAACCATTAAGATGTCAATTAGCAAAAATGCAGTTATTAAAATTACAATTTGAAACTGATCAAATATTTCAACATTCATTAATGAAGAAAATCCTATGAGTAAAAGTGCATCAAAAAATGTGATAAATATAGCCATTCCTAATATGTTTAAGATTAATGAACCAAAAGATCTTAGCGGTGAAAGAAAGTAGAAGAAAATTCCAATAGGCAATAAAACTACTCCTATTGCAACTATTGCATATCTTAGAGTTAAGACAATTATGGTAACAATTAAAGTAATTACATAAACAAAGAGTAAAGTTATTGCTAAACCCAAACCAAGACTGCTACTAACTTGTAAACTGAAGAAATTAGGGCTTACAATACTTAAAACTGCAGAAGTCATCGTGGAAGCTAAATCCATAATTAACCCGTAGATAAAGAATGAGGATTGGATTAAGATTATCATAATTATTATGTTTCTCAACCATTCCTTTGTCTGTTCTCTTTTCTCAAAGTCATAGCCAGAGATAAGGAAACTAAAACCCACTCCAACGATAAGCAATGCGTAAAACATTGATAACATATAAACAATGATTACCCATAAACTAAGGAAGATAGAAAAATGAGCTTCTGCAGAGAGCAAATTAAGAACTACTTGTAAGAAGGGTTGAACAGGAGCATTAATTAAATTAAAAATAAAATTAAAAAACATCTCTGGGAGACAAGCTCCAAGATTAACTAACCCGCAGGAAGGCATCTTCTAACGAATGAAGTCTTAGTTAGAATGGAAAACAAGATATAATTAAATAACAGAAATATAATTATTTTGAAAAACAAAATAAATCTACTTGTTTCTATTTCTTTATGAGAAAACGTAAAATTGGATTCCGCATTAGGATAAACGGAATGGTTGTATCCAGGAAATCCATACTCTTGGTCCCATAAAATACATACTGCCTCTTGTCTTTCAGCACCTGATGTTTGAGACCAAATATAGTTGCAATCATTTCTTTTATCCATATTAGTAAAATTAGAGCATCTCAAACGCGATGGGCAGGCAGTTGCCTCTTGCAACAGCAAAAATAGAATCATAAATACTATTGCAAGAGTACCTACTGCTTTAGTTAATTTAGTTTTCATAATCAGTTAACTATAAACTGCACAAACCAAGGTGCTGCCCAAATTATTGCAAGTCCAATAAACACATACATTATAGTATTCTTGGAACTTTCACGTTTTGTAGGATTTGATCCACTAGTTATGTAGCTTATACCAGCAAATACAAGCATTATTACTGCAATAAAAGTCGCAGAATACTTTACTAAATTGTATATTTTTAATACTGGTTCAAGTATAGTATCAAATGTCTCCTGTTCTTCCTGAGTTATTGTCCCATTAAACTGAGCACTAACAATCTGCAAAGCAAAAATATATGCAACAAGTAAAAGGCTAACAAGTTTTTGTACCTTCATTCTTCCACCTCCTTTTCAGTTGATTGGTTACGCCAATCTTCGAGGTAGGCTTTCAGCTTACGAAATCTTTCTAACTGTTCCTCAAAATTATTTTCGTACTTCCATTTTATGAAAGTCAAACAATTTTCGCAAAACTCTCTTTCTTTAGTTTCAGCTTCGCATACAATGCAAAATTTCATGTCTGTGCTGTGATCTAAATTGTTTATAGGCAATCGGAGACCATTTAGTCGACTAAATGGACATCTAAGTAGTCGACCAGATAGACGCCCAGTTAGTCCCCGATTTTTTATAATGACTTTTTACAGATTCTTTTCATGAAAAAAGATTTTTTATGGAAGTTAGATATTAATAAAAAATACAATATTATCTATGCAGATCCTCCCTGGAAATACAGTACAACAAATGCGACAAAAAAGTATCCTTGTGTTCCAATTAAAGATATTCAGAAATTCCCAATTCAACAGATCACTGATGAAAACTGTGCTCTTTTCTTATGGGCAACTTACCCAATTTTATCTGAATGTATTGAAACTTTGAAGAAATGGGGTTTTAGATATGTTACAGTAGCATTTACTTGGGTTAAAACCAATAAACGTGATGGGCTTCCATTTATGGGTCTTGGTAATTGGACTCGAGCAAATACAGAAATATGTTTATTAGGATTAAAAGGAAAATTAATCAGAAAATCTAATAGAGTTAGACAAGTTGTTCTTTCTCCATTAAGAGAGCATAGTAGAAAACCAGATCAAATAAGAAATAATATTGTAGAATTACTTGGAGATTTACCTAGAATAGAATTATTTGCAAGAGAAACTTTTAGCGGTTGGGACTGCTGGGGCAATGAGACCAAGAAATTTAATAATGACTCTAGAGGAAGAACTAACCACTGAAGAGATTATTCTAAAGATGAAATATCTCATTGCTTATCTTGAAAAGAAAAAGATAGATAAACATTCTAATGAAAAAGAATTCTCAACTTCATTTATACCTTGAAACTGATTTGCTGGATAAATTGAAGAAAATTGCTGAAGAAAATAAAGTATCTGTCTCAGAAATTTGTAGGAGGAAGATAAAAGAGATACCTCAATTAAATAAAATAGAATTAACTATTTTAGAAATGGATAAAAAAATTGATACTATTCTTAATACAAAACAAAAAGTCAAGATAGTAAATATTGATTCTTAGGTGTTGAGACTCTTATAAGTTCTAAAGATATTTTCTTCATCTCAGATATTTCTTTTTCTAGCGATCTTACTCTGTCACTTAGTATTTCTTTTTCTTGATCTGATTTTTTTAGACTCTTTTCAATCTCAGTCTTTGTAACATCTAAAAGCATGTCTTCTTCAGAGATAGTATCACTCATACCCAATAATTCTGAATAATAATGGATTTTCTCACTATCTCTCCATCCAAATCTATATTTGAGGGCTGATTCTGACTTATATCGTGGTAACCAATAGCAACATGCTATGTGCCTAAAATCATACATTGTAATTTCAGAATATTTTGCACCTGCAGGGGTTATTTTTTCTCCAAAAATTCTTTTAGCAAGTCTCTTCAAGTATTCATTAACTCTTGCAGGCGTTATAGGAAATAAATAATCATCGGTTTTTAGCCCATTTCTTTCAATATAATCCCGTATAGCATCGGAGCATAGCATTAATTTTACTCTTCTCCCAAATGTTTTACTCGTTTCTTCGCGAATATTAACTTCTTTACAATCATTAAATAAATCAGATAATTTAACATTCATTAGTTCTGTAGGAGATCTAATTCCAGTATCAAAAAGAAACATTATAAGTGCCTTGTAGTCTGGTTTAGCATTATCGCATAATACCCTGACCTCTTTTTCAGTAAGGTAAACCCAATCAGGTTTCTTTGCTTTTGTATCTAGATCTAAGGTAATATCTTTTATCTCAATCCCTTTTTTTCTGCTTACTTTTTGATGCCAATGCCAGAATGCTTTGAATATACGCGCAGAAGTATCCACAGATTGATACTCCTTACCATCTTTTCTTTTAATAACTCCATCTCTCATATCTGCAAAGAAATTAAGTA
>ERZ1292625.614-Hain-H41-01um-R1-614-length-51147-cov-48_pt1 | contig 51147 bp, 89 predicted proteins | sample MGYA00564400_ERZ1292625 | MGnify/ENA primary metagenome ERZ1292625 (study PRJEB36523, sample SAMEA6512639) | groundwater metagenome | collected 2019-01-08 | study: AquaDiva: Metagenomics assemblies of 32 groundwater samples | reverse complement strand
ACTGGTAATGCAGGAACGCATACTTTAACAGGGGTTACAATCGGTTGCAGATTTGGGTTTACCGAATTTACTGACGCTGTTTATTGTGAGTACCTTGCTTATGATGCAGCCCTTTCCAATACAGAAATAAACGCAGTGGGTAATTATCTAGCGAACAAATGGGGGCATTCATGGATAGGCGTATAATTAGCTTTAACACTAAAGCTGCTGCAAATAAATTAGCTACCGAACTACACAGCGACCATGTTCTCGAGGCTCAAGCTAAAGGTTACACGGTTGTAAATAACGAAATCATCGGCAAGGTTAATGGTGTAGATAATCCCAATGCTCAACGCACAATTGCATGGACTAAGGTTGAAGATTCACTAGATGGAACGTTCACTATTGAGGACGAAAGCGTAGATGCTTTGTTCGATTCACAACTTGCAAAGCAGGGTAGTTTTACACGAAAGACTATCGCAATAATATCTGACACTAACCAATAATTTTATTATATTGCAATAATCGTACAAAATGGTAAATTGTTCAAACTAATCACTCAGAGGAGAAATTATTATGTCAAAAGTTCCAGTTATCACTATCGAAACTAAAAACGGCCCAGTAAATATTAATGCTTCAGATTTTGACGCTAGTATTCACAAACCATATACGTCTGCTGAATTGAAACCTTTAACTCCTGAGCAGAAAATTGAATTAGAAAATTTAGTTACCAGTGAAAATAAAGTCGTGGAAACCTTTACTGTTGGTAAAAATGGAAAACGTGGTGCAGCATCTAAATTTGTTGTTCTCGATAGTTCAGGTAAACCATTTACTGATATTGAATATGACAGTCAAGAAGCTGCTGAACATGAAATTAAAATTCTCACGGGTGAAGTGGTAGAATAATGACCTACGGTGATGCAACAGGTTTTACAGCATATTTTACAGCACGTGCGAAAACTCTCGCAGTTTCGTGGGATACCACCGCTATAAACGCTGCTTTACTTGTTGCGTCCGAATGGATTGATGGTGTTTACGGCGCACTATTTGTAGGTCGTAAAACCGCTGGGTTCACGCAGGAACGTGAATGGCCTCGCATAGGAGCAGTCGCTAAGGATAGAGGTGAGTACGGTGATTATTACACTTTCCCTGATGCTACTATTCCTGACCAAGTAAAAAATGCAACCTATGAAGCAGCATATCGTCAATTAACAACACCTGGTTCACTCTTGCTTGATTACACTCCTGCGAAATATAAAAAAGTTGCTATCGACGGGGCTATCAATGTTGAATATTCTCAATTTAGCAATTCCGTTGAAATTCAGACTAAATTTAGTATAATTGATACAATTTTAACACCTCTGTTAGATTCTGCTCAGATGAGTGGTCTTTCTGGCTCGATGAGTCGTGTATGAGCATTTATGATGAAATGAGGGCAATTTCTCAAACTCTTTTTCCTGAGTTTAAGCAAGGTACTATTTCACTTGTTCAGGTAACACCAGGCGCAGGTGCAATTGATAATCCTGGAACACCCACTGAAGTTACAACAAATTTAAACGCTACAGCAAGTGGTTCAATTTTTAAATATGTGAGTCAGGGTTTAGCCTTGATAACAGATATGTTGGTAGTTGCTGCGCCAGTGGATGGCATTACCATAACCAAAAATGATTTTATTGTAATAGATGGTAAAAGGTGTAAAATCATCGAGGATGTAAGTAAACCTGCTGCCGGTGTAATTGCTGTTTGGAAATTTATTGTCCGTAAGTGAGGACAGATGACGATTTATTCAAGTTTAGATGTATTAGCAGCTTTAAAAGTACCAGAATTTCAGAAAATATTTCTCGAAGTGATGCAGGATATTGTTGACCGTGCAATTCTTAGTGAAATGATTGCAGCAATTGAAACAAACGATTTAGAACGATTATACAAAGCAACTGGTTTTACACCTGCTGCAATAAGCCCTATAATCGATGCTGTGGAGCGAATTTATAAGGATGCAGCAGAAACTACAGTAGGTGGCTTTCCCACACGCATACGCACGCCAGAGGGCGGTTTAGCGGTATTCCGATTCGATATGCGTAATCCCCGTGTGGAAACCGATATAAGGCAGGAGTCCAGCAATTTAATCGCTCTCCTGACAAATGAAGCGCGTGATAATATTCGCGAGATATTGACGCAGGGTATGATCAATGGTTCTAACCCACGTGCGACGGCTCTTGATATAATTGGGCGTATCGACCCAGTGACTAAAAAACGCATCGGTGGAGTAATAGGACTTACCAATAATCAGACAAATTGGGTAAAAAACGTCAATCGCTACCTTGAAACATTGGATAAAAAATATCTTCAACTTGATCTGCGTGATAAACGATTCGATAGTGTAGTGAAAAAAGCTATTGATTCTGGCAAGCCTTTATCTGCTGCTGACGTGAGCCGAATTACCACAGCTTATAAGAATCGTGCGCTCAAATATCGTGGTGAAACCATAGCCAGAACTGAGACTATTCAATTCCTGAATCGTGGTGAGTTCATGGCGAATCAGGAGTTAATCGAGGAAGGTCTTGTTACGAGTAACATAATGACAAAAGAATGGGACGATACAGGTGATAAAAAAGTTCGGCATGAACATAGAGAATTAGCTAAAAAATATGGTAAGAATAACGGTATTCCATTAGACCAACCGTTTGAAACACTCAGTGGTATTAAATTGATGTATCCAGGTGATTCGAGTTTAGGGGCGGGTGCGTCATCTATAGCAAATTGCCGATGCCGCTTGAACGTGCGTGTGAATTGGTTGGAAAGAGGTGAGTAATGGTAAAAGATTTAAACACACAAATTGACAACATAGTTTTAAATACTAAACAAAGAATTTTAAACGTAATTATTCAATCAATCTCTGAAACTGTAGAAGAATCACAAGTAACAGTGGCGAGAGGTGGTAAAATGCGGGTCAAGACTGGTTTTCTTCGCAGCAGTGGTATCGCTAGTTTAAATACTTCACCGACTGGCCCGAGCAAAGGTGACCCGAAAGGAACTTATAAATGGGATGGTGAATCAGTGAACAAAGTGCTTGCGAACCTGAAAATAGGTGATGTTTTTTATTTTGGGTGGACTGCACGTTATGCAAAATATCGTGAAGTTCAAGACGGATTTCTTGAATCAGCTATTCAAAATTGGCAAAAACATGTTGATAAAGCTACAACATATTATAAAAATAAGGACGCTCGTAAATGATAGATTATTTTGGTCATATATTTTACGCTAATGTTTTTGTTGGAATAGCTTTCAATGAAGAAAGTTACATCAAAGAATGTAAACGATTAAATATAAAAGAACCGCCTATTTTTAACGATAAAGTTGCTAGTATAAAATCTTTCACCAAAAATGATGGTGGTTTGACTTTAATTATTTGTTTTAATCCATTAAAGAATAGAAAATTACATAAAAATCAAATAGTAGCTGTTTTGGCTCATGAAGCTGTACATGCTTCAGATTATATATTTGAAAATATCGGTGAAAATAAAGTAGGTATGGAAACTCGCGCATATTTAGTGCAATATATCGTTCAGCAATCGCTTTATGTTATGGATGATTTTCTGAAAAAGAAAAGGAAGAAAAAATGACTACTGAAAAAGCCATATTAGAAGCTCTACAAAAAGGTGTAATAGCTGCTGTAGCTGCCAGTTCTGAACCTACTTTAGCGATTAAGTGTGCTGGTATTTCTCTGACAAAACCGAACAATGGTAAAGGTTGGTTGGAAATCATCCACATTCCTAATAATGTCACCAATGAATTTTGGGGTGATGGTAAAACTCATCGTGGTATAATGCGTTTAATATTATATTGGCCGATTGACGGGCAAGGTGCTTATCCTCCGATCACATTGATTGAATCAATTGCTGCATATTTCTACAAAGGTCTTAAATTAGTAGATGTTGGTAATACTGTAAGTGTTAGTATAAACGATAATCCTAATTTTATGGGTATCTTAGAAGAAACTCCTGAAGTGCTTTATCCAGTAAGTATTCGTTATCAATTTTTCAAGGCTTGACATAACCCCTATTCTTATCTTATTATCATAACTGCGAAGAATCGGATGATTTGAAGCGCGGAGGTTGGATGACCTATGTTTTCATATTTATATATAAACACAGGGATTATTCACATGAAAAAATTATTATTGGCTACTAGCTTTTTAGCGACCGTAGCCCTCCTTTCAGATGTTTCAGCTTACGCCAATGCGAATGCTGCATCTAAGATTTATGTTTCAAGTATTTCCGTAAGCGCAACTGACCTTTCGCAAACAGATTACGAAGCCCTCACATGGGTGGAAATTGGTTTCATTGGTAGTCGTGGTGAAACTGGTAACATTACTAACGTATTAACTTACGATACTTGGGGTACTACTGTTACGCAAAAAGCTAAAGGTATCACTGATGCAGGTTCACCAGAAATTGAAGTTGCTCGCTTCCCTACAGATGCTGGTCAGATAATCATGCGTGCTGCTGCTGCTGTCGGTAATAATGCTAACTATGCGTTTAAAGAAGTGCGTGCAGATGGCACAACTGCAACTAATGGTACGATTATTTACAATCGTGGTTTAGTTATCGGTCTGAAACGTCCTGGTGGTCGTAATGAAGATTTCGACCTTGAAGTTTATACACTTGGTCTGCAACAGGCTGAAATTTTAGTTAACCCAAGTGCAGCAGGTGTTTCACCTTATGTTACTGTCATCCCTGCTATTACTGGTGTTGCAACAGTCGGTTCGGTTCTTACTCTCGGCACTGGCACATGGTCAGGTGACGCTACTATTACTTACACTTACGCATGGTATGCTAACAACGTGCAGATTTCTGGTGCGGCAGCTAGCACTTATACGTTATTGACTGCTCAACTTGGTAAACGTATTACAGGTCGTGTAACCGCAAGCAACGATTCAGGTAACGCAACTTCTACTACTGTACCTACTGCTGCTATTACTTAATTCCACTTGACGGGGTAGCCTAAGAACTACCCCATTTTTTAATTTAAATAGGGAGCAAACCTAATGGATTTATCAACACTCATACCATCCGAACGGACGATAGAAATTTTGTCACCAGGTACAAAACAGCCAATCGGCGTGCGTGTATTTCTTCTTCATATCAATGATGAAAAGCTGAAAAAACTGAAGCGTAGTTTTCAAGATGAGCGTTATCGCATGGAATCAAAAGGTAAAAATTTTAAGGCTGAAAATTTTGAGAATAACGCTAATGAATTATCTTTCGCTGCTATTACTGGATGGGAATTTTATAATCCTACAGGTACGGAAAAAGATGAAGGTTTTGACAAAAACGCTCAAGCTACTTTCAACGGTGAAATTCCAGCTTTTACTAAGAAAAATGTTCTTGACATATTCGATAAACTTCCGTGGTTCCGTGACCAGATTGGTCAGGAAATGGGAGATGATGAGGCTTTTTTTCCTCGCTGAAGGCCGAACTTCTTGAAGCGGTCAGGATTTACGTTCGTTACGAAACTCCTGAAAAAGACGATGATGATGAAACCAGACGACATCGGAATGAGCGTTCTGGTGAATATGCTCCACCATTCATAATACCAGAAGAAGGGCGTTTTCTCTGGGATATTCATCAAAACATTATGAAGTCCGTAAGCAGGGTACTAGAAGGTGCTTACCATATAATTTCACCAACTGAGTTTGAAGCATGGTTTCGTTTAACGGGAACGCTTGTATATCCCAGAGAATATGATATTCTATCTGCGATGGATAGAATATACTGCATAGAAGCCAATAAAGAGTTAGAAAGTATTCGCTCCAAAAGGCAGGATGAGCAACAACGTCAGATGGAACAAACTAAAAAAGGGCGGAGAAAATAACATGGCTGATATTGTTGAAATTGGTTTTAGTGTCAGTACTTCATCACTTGAAAAAGGTGAGAAGTCTCTCGATAGAGTTGCGGAATCAGCGATGGGTGTTTCTACTGCTTCAAAACAAATGGAAAAAGCTTTAGAAGGTGCATCTGCCTCCGCAGCATCTGCTGCTGTTGCTGCTGCTCGTGTGGTAAAAGCTAAAGCAGATGCTGTAATGAAAAATCTTTTAGCAAATAAAGAATCTACCGTTGAGGAAAGAAAATTAGCAAATGAAATAAGGAAAAAAACAGCAGCAGTTTTAGCTGATACTATAGCTCAACAAAAAAATACGCTTGCTGCGAACGCAAATGCTGCTGCTGCTCGTAAACAAACAGCAGTTGCTGCACTTGCTGCTCCAACTCTCGTAGTGAACAGAGGGCCGACCATCGCCAACGATCAGATGCCGAATCGTTTTAATACTGGAAATATTGCAGCACAGTTTCAAGACATCGGTGTTACTGCGGCAATGGGCATGAATCCGTTGATGATTGCTATGCAACAAGGTACGCAATTGAGCGCAATTTTCAACAGTATGGAAAAACCCTTAGCTGGTTTAGCGATAGCACTGAAGTCCGTATTCAACCTTGTTTCACTCGGAACTATAGCTATTGTTGCTCTTGTTGCAGCAGGACTTCAATTCATTAATTGGACGGGTTTGGCTAAGAGCGCATTGAATGGAATTGCTAACGGAATTGATTTTCTGGCGGAACACATTCGGGCGGTTGTACCTTACATTCTAGGTTTAGGTGCTGCGCTTGTTTTATGGTATTCACCAGCAATAATAACAGGATTATACACTTTAAGTGTCAGCATAGTAGCAGTCGGAGCTTCTGCTTTAACTGCTGGTGCAGAGATGGCTGGTGCGTGGGTTATAGGAATGGGCCCGGTAGCTTGGGTTATTGCTGGTATATTAGCTGTCAGTGCAGCTTTTGCAGCATTTGGAGGAGATGCTGTAGGTTATATGAAAACAGCAGCTAATGGTATAATAGGCACTATGGTAGGAGCTTATAATACGGTTTTAGCTACATGGAAAATGTTACCTGCTGCAATGGGCGGTATAATAATTGAAACTACCAATTTCGTATTGTCAGGTATCAATAATATGATAAATGGTTTCATAAGTATGATAAACGGTTTGTTAAATGCGTTACCTGAGAGTTTACGACCTAAAGGTGGTAATTTGATAACTTTCCAAATGAAGGGTGAATTTGCTAACCCATTTGCCGACGAGCTTGCTAAATATGAAAAAGTAGCAGGTGAAGAATTTAGCAAGGCTTTGAAAAAAGATTATGTAAATGCAGCAGGTGAAGCTGTAAAAAGTCTGGCAAGTTCTGCATCTGCTGGTTTACGTTCTTTTGCAAATACTTTAGGTGTAGAAAAAGATAAAAAAAGCAGTGGAAAGACCGATGAAGAAAAATTTGAAGATATTATAAAAGGCGCAGATCGTAAAATAGCTTCTCTCCATGCTGAGCGTGAAGCTATAGGCTTAACCGAATTTGCGACTGCCAAATTAAGATTTGAAACAGAACTTCTAAATGAAGCGCACCAAAAAGGTATTGAATTAACACCTCTCGGCACTCAACAATTGATGGAACGCGCAAATACTATGGCGTTACTCACCGAAGAAATTCGAATACAGAAAGAAAATTTAGAATTTGCTAAGTCAACCACTAAAAGTTTCTTCAGCGATATGGTTGGTGGTTTACGTCAAGGTGAGAGTGCGTGGGAATCTTTCAGCAAAGCTGCTGTAAATGCGCTTAATAAAATTATTGATAAAATGATGGAAGCTAACATTGAACAAATGTTTGGCGGCAGTGGAGCAGGTGGTTTGGGTGGTTTGGGTAAATTAGCAAATAGTTTATTTGGTTCTATGATTGGTGTTCAATCAGCCGTGCAGTCTAGTATAGCTGCCAATCCTGCGCTTTTCGCAAAAGGCGGTGCATTCACAAACACTCTGGTCAGCAAACCTACTGCTTTTGCATTTGCCAATGGTGGTTCGTTTGGTGTTATGGGTGAAGCTGGCCCAGAAGCAGTAATGCCACTACATCGTGGATCGGACGGCTCATTAGGTGTGAAAATGTCAGGTGCGAGCAACGACAATCAATCGTCAGGCGATGATGAAAATACTGGTAATACTTACTATATTGACGCACGTGGAGCAGACCAAGGGGCAGTCGCTCGGCTTGAACAGGCTTTGTTGCTATACGCAGGTCCTGGAGTGGTTGAACGGCGTGTTATGAATGCTCAAGTACGGGGTGCTATATGACCACTTATCCAGTAAGTATGCCTAGCAATAATATCGAGTCAGCCGTATTGAAAATGCAATTTGCAAATGCCATGAACGGAAGCCCTTTTTCATTCATTTCACAAGTTTACGATTGGGGTGGAGCTAAATGGGTCATTGATTTCACTTTACCTTTGATGAAAAGAGAAACAGTCGAACCGTGGATAGCTTTTGCACTATCTCTGCGTGGTATGAAAGGCACATTTTTAGCAGGCGATCCATCTGCACAAACTCCACGGGGTGTTGGAGGTGGTACACCTTTGGTGAACGGTGCTAGTCAAACAGGTAGTGCGCTTATCATAGACGGTGCGCCAATAAGCACCACAGGATGGCTGAAAGCTGGTGATTATTTTCAATTAGGTACTGGTGTAAATTCAAGACTACATAAATTAATATCAGATGCGAACACAAACGGTACTGGACAAGTAACGCTTGATTTCGTACCTGATTTGAGAAGCAGCCCTGCCGATAATGCTGCAATTACTATAACTTCCGCAAAGGGTGTGTTCAGACTTGCCAGTAATGAAACAGCTTGGACGGCTAATTCTGCTGGTAGAATTTATAACTTCTCATTCCAAGCGACTGAGGTATTATAATGAGAAATATAAATGTAGATTTAGCAAATAATTTACAGGAACAAGTAATTAATGTTGCCATTCTCGCACAATTACAATTCGATTCGGCAACCGTTTATATGTGGACAGGTGTTGGTGATTTGGTATGGAACAGTAACACCTATGTAGGTGGTGGAAATCTCATAGGTATTTCTACCGTTGAGGAAACTCAGGAATTGCAAGCAAAAGGTTTGCAGGTATCCTTAAACGGAATTTCTAGTTCTCTAATCTCATTGGCTTTTAATGAGCGCGCCCGAGGCAGACCATTCAGAATGTGGTTAGCATGTCTTGATTCAGCAGGTGCTATAATCGGCACGCCTTATAGACTTTTCACTGGAATGATGGACGTTATAAGTTCATTTGATAACGGTGCAACTGCCAATATATCTTTGTCTGTAGAAAATTCTTTGATTATTGGTCAACGAAGTAAAACAGCTCGTTACACTTCATTAGACCAAAAAAAAATATATCCTTTAGACACAGGTTTTGATAAAGTAAATCAACTCCAAGATAAGGAAATTATATGGTAAATCGTTTTGAAAAATGGCCGCAGCTTTTATCAGAGTACCTAATGTCGCGCAGAAAAATGCCGTTTGAATGGGGTAAAAATGATTGCCTAAGTTTCGTTGCAGGTGCTATATTAGCGGTGTCTGGTAGAGATTTCAGAGAAGAATATAACACTGAAGAAGAAGCGAAAGCTATATTGAAAAATTACGGCGGAATCGCTGGTATGATTTCAAATCGTCTTGGTCACAAAGGTAGCAATAATGTGCGTATGGCGGGGAGAGGTGATGTGGTTATAGCGGAATTACCCGAATTAGCAGCAGGTGTGGTTGATGATTCTGGGCGATTTTTCTGTTCGGTAACTAAAGTCGGTTTAACGAAGCACCCTATTTCGGTTGCGAAACATTATTGGGATTATTAAATGCCTCCTGTAATAGCCGGTGCAATAATAACAGGAGCAGCCACTTTCGCAGCGGAAGCGACTTTTTTTGGCTTAGTTGGTCTTAGTGCTGCGTTTGCGTCAGCAGGTATGTCGTTAGTTTTAGGTGGTATTTCTTATGCTCTGACACCGAAACCAAAGAAAAATGCTAGATCTGGTGGGGGTGATGTGAGCAACAGACCTGGTACTGTTGCTGTTCGGCAAAGTGATTTAACACGAGTGCATGTTTATGGTCATACTCGCGCAGTTCGTGGTTATGCTCACATACAATCCACAAATAATAACGCTGATTTGCATGTGATATTGATATTATGTCAAGGCCCATTACGTGCTATAAATGAAATATGGCTCGGTGATTATTCTATTCCTAATGATTGGATTGATGCTAGCGGAAATGTTACAACTGGTAGATATGCTGGTAAATTACAAATTGTAAAACATCTAGGCGCAAGTGATCAAGTTGCTGATAGTGTTGCTGTGGCTAATATTACTGAATGGACTTCCACAGATAGATTGCAAGGTGTCGCTTATCTATATGTCAAACTGATAAAAGACCAAGATGTTTATCCTACTGGTTTACCGAATATAACAGCTATCGTTGAAGGGCCAGTTTTATACGACCCACGAGTAAGCGATTACAGGTGGAGTACAAACATAGCTCAATATGCACGTGATTTTATTCTCGCAGATTATGGTTATGAAGCAAATATTTTAGATATAGACGATACAAATATCATAGCTGAGATGAATATTTGCGATGAGATGGTGTCAGTAACCTCAGAACCTTTTTCTGTTGCCTCAGTTGATGCTGCGACAAATATCATCACTCTCACTGGTGATTTATTAACATTACAGTATGGCGACCGTGTTCAAGTGACTTCAAGTGGTTCATTACCTACTGGTATATCAGCAGTTACTGATTATTTTATTATACCATACCAGATAAAAACTACTCCTAGAGTAAAACTTGCAACATCGCTGATAAACTCTATGGCGGGAACAAGCATTGATATAACCACTGCTGGAACTGGCTCGATAGTAGTCACCAAAAATGCCGAACCTCGTTATCATGGTGGTGGTAATTTTGATTCTGCTACTAATTTAAGCGTAACATTGGCAGATATAGTAACATCTATGGCAGGACGTGCATATCCTATAGGCGGTGCATGGACTTTGTTATCTGGGGCATGGCGCACACCGAACATTGAATTTGGTATTAATGATTTTAGAGGTAATGGTATAGAATGGAAAAATGCGTTATCTCTCAGCGAATCGTTTAATGTCGTAAAAGGTGTATTCAATGGTGCGCCAACACTCTATCAAGATACCGATTATCCAAGTGCTTATAACACCACCTTTATAAATCAAGATTTAGGAATAGAATCACCACAAGAATTAAATTTGCGTTTTGTTACTCGTCCTACTACAGCGCAGAGAATTGCTAAAATTGAGTTGTATAAAGGTCGTCAGGATATTGCTGTCAACTCTACTTTCAGCACCAAAGCAATGCAAATTCAACCTGGTGATGTCATAGAATTGACACTTGCTAGATATGGTTGGACGCAAAAAGATTTTGAAGTAACATCTTTTGCTTTTGATGTTAGTGAAAATGGTTTGGTATGTAAACTTGGATTGCGTGAAACAGCTTCTACAATCTATGATTGGTCAGCGGGTGAGGCTATAGATTTCGATCCAGCACCTAATACTAACCTGACAAATCCTTTTGATGTGGAAGTTCCGTCAAATGTTCGTTATGATAGCACATTTATAGAGACTGTAGGCGGTGATACAGTATATACTTTAGGTTTGAAATGGGATATTCATCAAAATAGTTTCGTTTCAGAGTATGGTGATTTTGAGGTACAGTTTAAATTATCCACTGCCACGGCTTGGCAACCTTCATTTTTCGTGGATGGTAGCGGTATTTCAACACCTGTTGTTACAGCTACAGCTGGTCTTAAATATGACTTGAGAATAAGAGCTAGGAACAATCTCGGTGTTCGCTCAAATTGGTCAACTTTGACTGAAGTAATTATAGGGGCTAGTGGTGGTGTTACTGTGAATAACGATTGGGGTTTAGTTACTGACGCTGTTACTGTGAATAACGATTGGGGTTTAGTTACTGACGCTGTTACTGTAAATAACGATTGGGAATATGTTGTATAAAGGATTAAAATATGCCAACTACTGAAACAAAACTTAGACGTGGAACTGCTGCACAATGTGATGCTTTCACACCTGTTGAAGCTGAAGTAGTGGTAGATTTAACCAATGATCGTTTACGAGTTGGTGATGCTGTTAAAGTAGGTGGTTATCATGTACCTAATCATAATGATGTACAGAAACAAACATTTACTTATGGAACTGTCACAGGTACTGCAAATGCTATTTTATTAGCCAATATTCCTGTCGTTGCTGCTTACGTGAATGGATTGAAGTTGTCATTTAAGGCAACTGCTACAAATTCGGCTGCAACGACTGTCAATATCGACGGATTAGGTATTAAAAATATTTATAAGCTTTCGGGAACGTCATTAGTTGCATTAACTGGTAACGAGATCGTGAACGGTGCTATTTACGACATAACCTACGATGGTACACAATTCCAGCTTACGAACGGGGCTGGGGTAGGTACTACTGTTACTCAGCAAGTTTTTACCTCAAGCGGTACTTACACACCTACCAGTGGAACGAGAATGGTTCGTGTGCAGCAGGTAGGAGGTGGGGGTTCAGCCTCGTCTGATTCAAACAATGGTGGCAGTGGTGGGAATACTACATTCGGAGCGTATATGACCGCAGGTGGCGGAGTTGGAGGGACAATTGCTTCAAAGATGGCAGGAGGGACAGCTACAGGAGGAACTATTAATATTGAAGGGCAAGCAGCATTAAATAACACGCTTTATGGAGGGGACAGTGTACTGGGTTTTGGTGGTGTAAACGCAGCAGGTGGGATAGGTGTAAACGGGACAGGTTATGGGTCAGGTGGTTCTTGTAACATCAATACTGGTGTAAAAGGTAATGGTGCAGGGGCTGGGTATTGCGAGAGGATATTCACTGCTGCGGAAATAGGAGCTAGTCAAGTTGTCACAATAGGGGCAGCGGGGACAGGAGCATCTGGCTCAGGTGGAGGTCTTGGAACTGCTGGTATTTGCATCATTACAGAATACAGATAGGATTATTTTATGAAAACAGCAATAATAAAAATAGCTACCAACATTGTTGAAAATATTATCGAATTGAAACAGGGCGCAATTTGGGAGTTGCCTGTCGGTTACTATAAAGTAGCTGACAATCGTGCAATAAAGGATGCGACGTGGAATGGTACTGATTTTATTGCGCCACCATTACCAGCAGTTGATAATTCTGGGCTGACTTTAACAGTACGCCAATTCTTTATCATGCTGGCTAATTCTGGTTATATAACCCCTGAAGAAGCGATTACTACAGCCCAAACAGGTATCATACCTGCAAATATTGTTGTGACTGCTTCTTTACCACCTAAACAAGCATTAGATATTCAAATTACTTGGGCTAAAATGACTACTGTAGCACGTAATGAACCATTAATCGCAGTCATGGCGAAATCCTTGAATTTGACAAAGCAAGAAATGGATCAATTCTTTATTGTTGGACAGAAAATATAAAATGGTGTAAGTATTACTTTATTAATTCTAATTGGGATAATCGAATGTGGCAGTTGATAAAAACGATATTGAAGTCGCAGAAAAGCTTGGTAAACTTCATGAATGGCGTGAAACTGTTGACAAAAGACTGGACACTCATGAAACAAAAATCAAGGGAGTTGAAGAATGGCAAGTAGCAATAATCAATGCAAAGAAAATGCTATTTCCAGCGATTACGGTAGGGTTCGCTGCGGCGTTTGTGGTGTTATACGTCGTATTATATCAGCGAGACCCTGCTTCCGCAAAAGCGATACTAGAGTCATTAATAAAGTCGTTTATGTGAGTTATGGGATGCTTGCTGTTTTGTTTTATTTAACGGTTCATACCTCTAATTTTATGGCAGATAGAAGTATTGAGTTGGCGAGATTACAAGCTAAAATAGATAGAGCGCATGAATTACAGGCGGCTAAAATGGCTATTATGGAAATTATGGATATAAAAGTGGATAGAGGGTAAATAGTGGCAATACAGAAACAAATAAGTCAAAACGGATTAGATTTAATAAAGAGATTCGAGGGGTTTTCTACCAAGCCTTACATCTGTCCAGCAGGTAAAAAAACTATTGGCTATGGTCACGTAGTAAAGGACACTGAAAACTTTATTGAGCTTTCGGAGGTTCAAGCAAATATTCTGCTAGCACAAGACCTGCGGTGGGTGGCTAAGACTATAGCAAATACGTTAAGCTGTGATTTAACTCAAAATGAATATGACGCTCTGTGCAGCCTAATATATAATATTGGTGGTACTAATTGGCGTAGCAGCACTTGTTGCAGGCTGTTAAACGAGGATAACTATATGGATGCGGCAGATTCTATCCTAATATGGAACAAAATCACCAACCCAAAAACTGGTAAGAAAGAAATAAGCGCAGGGCTTGAGCGTAGACGAGAAGCAGAACGAGCTTTATTTATAAAGGATTAGATTATGATAAAAGGGTACAGAACATTAATATTTAACCTTTTGTCTGCCATCATACCAGTTATGGAAATATTCGGTGTTAATTTAGGGCTTGAAGGCTTTTTCATAAAAGCCTATTATTTGATTATAATTGGTGGTAATATCTATCTAAGATTCGTAACAAACACAGCCGTTGGGAAGCGTCATGCCAATACTAATTCTAAATCTGCTAAGAAATAATTGGAAGATTGTTTTCGCCATCACCTGCTTTGTTTTATACAGTATAGGGGTTTATAATCGTGGTGCTGAAAGTGTGAGAGCCGAATGGGATTCTGCCAATACATCTGCCACAGTCATAGCTCGACAGATTGAAACTGACAATCGGATTTTAAGCGGTATAATAGAAGGGAAACACCATGCGACTATCGAAAGTATTGATTCTACCTTTAATGATGCTGTTAAGCGGCTGCGGTCAAATCCCAGTAGCAATCTGCCCTGCACGTCCACTCCCCCCTCAAGTGCTAATGCAACCACCAGAGCAAGTGGAATTCATAAAGCCAATGGAAGACTTAAACTAGCGAAAGAAGCTGAATTGAATACTCAAAAGCTTATTTCTTTGCAGGAATGGGTGCAGGAAGTTAAATAAAACCTATACTAATTCACGGCTCACTCAATCTTATTAACTCATCCCGCAATATCGCTTTACCGCCATTAGGAAACGGAAAGTTAGATTTTGTTAGCGCAAAACCTACAGCGGATATGCTCCAAAGAGCTAGGATTAGCCAGATTTTAGTTTCTTTGCTCATATTTATTCCTCCCAATCAACTTTACCATTAAAATCTTCAGGGTATTTTAGGTATGATTTTAACATACCATTTGCCACATTTTGCAAATTTTCAAAGGATTCCTTAATCGTATCTCCACCAATAGAAACATCAGCATGAGAATGAGGCTGTCCTTGTTCATCATAAAACACTTCTAATACTTCATAATAGAATCCGTTTCTTGCTGTTTTATCCTTGAAGCGAACAAGTCTATAATTCCATATCATATAATTGTCAAACCAATAATTGCACCAGTTAAAACCTCGGCAGCTTTACTACCATATTTACTGCTAATCTTACCACAGAGCCAATAAATCAATCCTTGTGCTAGTAATAAGTAAGCAAATCCCCCCAAATAAATAATAGCAGGTAAGGCAAGCATATTACGAACTACCCCATAAGCGATAGCCCATTGTTTATTTGTTGAGTTTTTTGGTGCGATATAGTCTGTAATTGTGCGTAGGAACTGCCAACGACCATCTTCTCTAGTGGGGAAGTGTCCATGTACTGCTGTAAATAACGCATTTGTAGGTAGCAACCGAGCCACAGCGAATAGCCAGACAATCGCACCGAATTGCACCAAGTCAAAATCAGTGGCGTACAGGATATATGCAAATAGCGGGGGTAAGATATATCTGCGTGGTATCTCATTATCCCACGCCCCACCAAGAATGCGAGATATTACACCTAATACTATTATGTTAATTATTTGCATAGTTAGACCTCCCGAATGATTGATTATAATCGTTTTCCTTAGCTATATTTCTACTTCTTTCAGCCAGTAATAATTTTACATTTTCATTAATGTCATTTAACTCGATACACAGATTATCTAGCTTCTCCTTTAAATCTAATATTACTTGCTGCTCTGGTGTCATATTATTCTCCTTCTTAAATAACTAATTTACTAGCTTCTTGAACGTACCAAGTATAATTGATATTTTCAAATCGAAAATCCTTTACGTGATTACAGATTGTCAGGTTGTATCCAGCCTGCACCTGACTTTCTCGTAATTCATATTTGCTTTTATTTTTAGTGCAAACTCTCACGTCCCATTGCCCACCAGTTTCTCTCATCACTCGATCGTATTCTGCATCGCTGATACCGTTCGCTTTTTTAAACGCCCCAACTGCCCCCATTGCTGGTGCATGCTTCACCATCGGGAAACCATCAGTGCTGACATAATAACGAGTATTTTTACCTAATTTCTGATTACCCCAATAAATACTGTCACCGCCACGAGTTTTGATTCCCAGCATAAAATCATACGGGTTCGTACACATGCGAATAAATTGCTCAATATTGATGCCGTGTATCATGTGCGCCACTGCTGCTCTTGGACAAATAATACCTGACCAATCACGATGCCAGCCTGGTGGCTGCATTTCTCCTATAGATTTAACGTGGTCTAATGGGTCAGGCGTGCTGTAACAACCTTTTAGTTTCATTGACCCGTCTATGCCTTCCGCAATGTAGCTGTTACAATCCCTTATAAACATTCTTTTATAATTTACACTTTCTAGTGTTAAACCAGTTGTTTTTTCCCATTCTTTGCACTGTGCAGATGCGGCAGGTTCATGGTCACGATGAATAAAGTAAGTTACACCGTCCGTATTAGCCATTAAAAGAGATAATGTTGGAATAGACGCTAAACGCTCTATCAGCATTGCTAACAATAACTGTCCATTCACTGTAATTTGCATGGTAAACGCAGGATCGTAAAAAACACTATAAACACTATTACTTTTACCATATACACCATTCGCAGCGAGTTTTAGAGCATTGGCTTCAGCGCATTTTTTACCTTTTTCTTTCTGCCATTTTTTACGTTCTTTTGGCAACTCAGAATAAATAGTAGTAAATGCTTCACCTAAATGCTCAGGTGCTAATTTTGCGGTTATGGCAATGCTAGGGTACATGCTGGCAACGTCAATATCTCTAATGAGCCATTCATCAGTTGCCACAACACGCTTGCGTTCTAAGCTACCATGAATACCACCAACACCGAAATGGAAGTCAATACCACCCACATGCGCTTTGAGGTCTGTAAATACCCCTTTGGTGACGATTTTGGTGGATTCTGCATCACCTATATCTTCTGGTTTCAGCACTTGTGCTGCTAGGTATGTATGAATACGCTGAAACTCAGGGTGATGGAAATAAACATACGGAAAAATAATATCCTTGAGTGCTATCTGATACCGTGGACTTTGACGCATTTGCCTTCTGCCACTGCTGCGGTCGTAGCATAATTCATCACCGAGGCGTTTTATAACGGTTTGTTCACCAATTTTTGTATCGTTCCAATTCATCACATCTACGCCAAATTGTGGAACCATCGAAGTACGGAAATTGAGCGCATCCATGCTATATAATGCGAAATTTTTGGTTTCCTGCACGTCATGAATATTGTAAGGAATTAACAGTGTATCTATTTGCTCTTTCGTGAGGACTGTACCATGTGGAATAGGCATATCCTCCACAGATTCAGCACGCATGTTTATTTGTAAATATTTGAGGCTGGTCATCTTGGCTTTATTGTCCAAATGATGTAATTTAAACAAATCCACCTGTGGGATCAGCCTATCATTCACCCAAATTATATTACCAAAATTACCATTACCACCATGCTGTTGTTTACTAAATATTTCTTGTGATTTTGCATAGATTTGTTCAACTGTAGCGTTACGATTCTGAAGCAGGAAATGCAGCACTATATAATCAAAACCGATATTATTAAAACCTATCATCGGTATCTGATGCTGAATTAAATGGTCGAGAAATTGAAACATTTGCACTCTATCATCTCTAAATTGAGAGATTTCCCAAACAGCTTTACCGTCACCATGTAATTGTTCCATTGCCAAACTGTAGCAATTTGGGAAAGTCTCCATATCATAGATTATGGCGTGTTGGAGATTCATTGCTTTTTACGCCACTGCCATTGATTGTTACTTTTCATTACAGTTGCGAAAAACGCTTCATCTGGTGTCATCTCGGGATTAACCCTAATTTCAATAAGACCACGTTTTTCTAAAGCAATGAGAATTTTATTGTTCGGGTTTACGTTAATACTCACCCATTCATTGCTGGCATGTTTGTAAATTTCAGCCTGCTTTTTTGTTAGATATTTTTTCATATTCATACCAGTGGTGAAATTTGGACATTTATAGGATATATTATTTTATCAATCGTTTGAGAGGCTATTATCTGTTTAACAAGATTTTTAAATACGTCATCCTGTGTGTTTCCAGTTGCACTATATGTAACACCAGCTATCTGAATAAAATTTCCATTCATAAAACACATGACGTTGGTATCACAGTATCCTTTGAATTTACCTGTCACGCCCCAAATTCCTCAAACGCAGCAATAGACACAGGTGCAACAGTCTTTGCTAGTTCACGCATTACCTCAGCATAAACACGAATTTCATACTGAGCATGTGAGTGGTCACGTAATGCTAAGAAACGCATCAAATTGAGCAGATTTACCGTGCAGAACATGTGTGAATAGGTATTCACTGGTAACACTCCTCGAGCTAATTCACGAGGACATCCTAATTCTAATAAGTATTCATAATCTTCATAAGATGTCTTATTTGAAGCTGAAATTATTCTTTGAATTATGTCTGCTTTAGGGTTGATTTCATCAGTGCGTTGTTGTTTATTATTCACAGATTGTGTAGTTATTTGTTCAAGTGCAGGAACGTACATTTCATTAGGTAACTGACGATAACGAGCCGATAATTCATTGTAACTCATAGTTCTATGTCTGTGCCATTGACGAAAAACAAATATCGGTGCTTTCACTTCAAAGGTGAAGGTAACAGCCTCAAAAGGTGTATGGTGCTTGTGTTTTTTGAGATATTTGATGAGTTTCGCATCACTTCCTTCATCTTCGCCAGCACGCCATTCTTCATTGTATGAAACACGTGCTGCACGGCTTACGGATAAATCGCTGCCCATGCTGTCACGTAATGCTACAAAACCGTGATCTAATACATTTATTTTATTCAACTGATTCATAAGATACTCCTCTTTTAATATTGGATATTGTTGTGTGAGAAACATTAAACTCTTTAGATAAAATTGTAACTATTCCACGTTTTGCATTAATTAATCTATTTTTTATAATATTGATTTCTTTATCTGAAAGACTTCTATTACAGTTCGGTTTACCGAGTAGATGTCTAGTTCTTTTAATTGCTATTTTCTTGCGTTCCTCTAAAGGAATATCCATAATATTTTGCTGTCTTGTACCTGGTTCAAGATTCGCACCTCTATTATCGTGAGCAATTCCATTGAGATGACGGATTTCAAGAGATGGTAAAAATGCTTTTTCACCGTATTTGGCATAAGCAACTATAGAATGAACAGATACAACGCATTCGTTTCTTCTATTTAGACCTGGAGTTTGCAATGTTACTACTAAATGACCAGTTCTTATTTTTTGAGGTTTTAAAAGTTGCCCACGCAGCCCAAAAACATTACCTGTTTCTATGTCAACAGTGTAACCGTGTTTAAATGCTACTCTAAGTTTCTCAATAGTTCGCATAGTTACACTACCTTATTGTAAAATTGTTGAAAATTCTACGCAGCATATATTGACGTGCGATACTAATGACTGTGAAAATTGTGACAATTTGCATATTCTCAAAAATACTTATATAAATTCCATAAAACGGTAATATGAATATATAAGCGATAACTGATATGAGAAAACCTATAACAGTTCCTAAAATGCACTCAGCTATTGACCCTTTTTTACTTTGCATCTGTGAAATCCTTTAAAGTTGCGATTACGTTGTCTTTAAGATCAGCTAAACCTGAATTATTATGAATGAGATATTTCTTACATTCCACACCGTTAATATATGACCGACTATCGCTGGTAAAATCTGTATTTGGGCGTTTTAAATGCACTAAAGCTACATTATCAACACCGAAACCATCGATAATAGCATTCACTTCTTCAATAAAACCACAATCCGATATAATTACTACTGGTTCAGCTTTTTCATCAGCACGTTTTTTTATAGCATTGACAGCTACCTTAGCGAAGAAATCCTTACCGAATTTAGGTTTTGCAACTTCTTCACTAATCCAAATATAAGCTTCACGTGGTGACATACCCATGAATGAAGGATTCGCTACATCTTTACAGTCATCGAAATGCTCACGTGTAACTTTAAATCCGAAAAGCGCATGAGTTGCATCTTTTAGAGGCGCAGCAAAACGATAACGTATTCCGTCTGCACCTAAATGCTTCTTTGCGAAATCGGTTGCTGTATCTTTCCCACTGCGTGGCGGGCCGTTAAATAGTATTATTTTAGTCATAGATTTTTGCTCCATTTTTAATAAATATCAGCAGAACGAGTAGGTGTATGAAACCTTAAACCGTCATACCCGCGCCCCGTTCTGCTCAGTTTACGTGGCGGTGTCAAAAGGAATACAATCACATAAAGCTGGAACGATGCGGCACTGCTCCCATTTCTGTGCGCCGCATCGTTGACAACTATCGCCCCGGCATCATACCTGGGTATTGACCAGGGTTAGACGGATAAGCAGGTGCTGGCTGCATTGGCTGACCTACAGCATTTGCAACGAATTGATTATGCGGAGGCGGCATAACACCCACAGGCTGATAAGGTGCTGCCACAGGCTGATAAGGTGTTGCCAAAGGCATCATCGTACTTGGTATCGGTGCATTACTCATAAGCGGTGTAGCTGATGCACCTTGTGGTAATTGTGATTGGAAACCAGCAAATTTTTCCTTTGGATCAATTGAAGCAGTGATAATCTTACTACCATAACCAATGTGTAAAATAGCAACTGGATTTACATAAAGACCTGGTTTACGTGTACCACCTGATTGCCCATTGTATTTGAGCAAAGTGGTAACAGCAACATAATCACCACAATTCACTTCTTCAGCGGTCATTTGACGGTATCCACCTGGTGCATTGCGATCTTCTTTATACACTGGTGGTGGAAACCCCTCAGTGCTGAAATTGATAACAAAACAGCCTGCATAACCTTCAAGGCGATTATAAGGTTTACCTTCTGAATCATTTACATCACCATCAGTATATTTATATGCAAAAGTGTTAGGCACACCGTTTGGATAAGCTGCTAAGGCTTCCTGATAGAACGCTGACCAATATTGCTGAGTAAAAATACTTTTTTCTACAGCTAGACCGAAATAGACATTTTCACGCAATTCACCTTTTTCATTACGCTTCTGCTGTTTTGTATTCTCGTCCATCACAGGTCTTTTAACTGCTGGATGACCACGAACAATACGACCTTGAATTAAAATTTCTTGTGGCATTTTACTCTCCTTTTACTTGGTTAATATTATAATACACTCTTAAATAATTTTTTTACTTGTGTGGCTGCGCTTATACGTGACAATTTAACACCTTTTTCTTTACGTTCACTAAGCGCATCTATTGTAGCTTCTGGCACACCTAAATCAATTGCTTGTTTCGGTGTGATAAGCTGCTTTTTACCGAGGTCTTTACCTGTCAGCAACATGGCAGTATCAACGGTGATACCGTCTTTCCACTGCTTATTTGTTAAGTCTTTTTCAACACCGTAACCAGGTACAATTTTACCAGCTTTTAAACGATGCAGAGCTAACTCAGTGTAAGCTTTTTTACCCTGCTTTAGAGTTTCCGTAGCACGGTCAATCTGGTCGAGCAGGAAACCCAACGTAATATCGTCCACATTGGCGATATATGCCGTTTCTGAAATATCTATAGCGTTCATTTCAGCTTTCATCGTAGCAGGACAATTCACACGTGCTGGGCAGTCTTTGCAATTTGTACTGGTATTCAATATTTTCGATGGATTAAATAGAATAGTTTTTAAGTAACTCCATTTTTCATGAATTTCTTGAATAGTGTAAACATGCTCACGAATTTTACCCAATGGATGATGCGGGCGAGGCTGATAAACCCGTAACCGAACAGTATGAATCACGAAATTAGGATTGTTTAAAATGAACCCTATTGCGTGACTTATAAGCGTCCAATTGTCTTTAGCCTCTATGATGCTCCAACCATATTTAAAATCGCTTATATCAAGCGTTGCAGTTGAAGCATCATAATTGAGCCAATCAGCACGTCCATTTATTTGATAATTCTGACCGTCACCATAAGAAGTGTCACATTCTGCGAAACCTTTATCCATAATATCTTTAAGGTATGCTTCTGTGTGTTCTACCATCTCTCCCGTTATGGAAAAACCATTCTCTGCTTTACGATTTGTCAATTCTTCAACAGTATGAATACGCTTATGCACTTTCTCAATTAACCAGTGCGCTGCGTTTCCTTCAATCCGAGATTCATCATTTACATTATATGGAACATTCACAGGCATGGTGATTGAACCATTGCAAACAATGAATCTCGGTAAATTTGTGGCGGTCAGTTTCAACATTGGACTACTGTTTTCCGTCTTGGTTCAACAGGTTATGAGCCTGTTGGATAATATCAGGACGGTTGCCGATGTCATTGATACTGTTTATTGCAACATTGAACATCTGCGACAGACGATTGATCACCGATGTAACGTACTGTGAATTTACAGTTGCATCGCCAACTGCGAAAATCTGCTGAATACGTTGGAACAAATGACCCATGTCACCTGCTCCTTGCGCTGGAGCAGCATACTGTGGCATCACTGGTGGAATATAAGCAGTTGGCTCTATTGATGGCAATGGTTGTGGTAGGAAGTTACCGATCGGTGGTAGAGGTTGTGGGGCTACTGTATAATTAGGAATTGCAGGCGCAGGGATTTGATTCACAGCAGTTTGTGGGAAACGTGAACGTAATTCTCCGAGAACACCATTATAAGTAGTTTCATCAACATTTTTACGCTTAGTCCAACGACCGTCAGCTTTAAATTTTTTGTTAGATGAATGAATACGCTCATCCCATGGTAAACCATCAGCATCTAAACTGCCTTCAGCTTCCTGAGGTGTATACCTACCAGCTAAAACTGCTGCGAGTGGTAAATCAGCAGGAATTTGTGAATTTGCTGCTGTATAATTCTCTTTAGCTACAATAGATTCGATATTGTTATGCTCAACAAATGCCAATAATGTAGCCATAGATGAGAAAGTTAGTGATAATTTTAGTGACATAATAAACTCCTAATTGTTGGTTGGTACTGAAATTATAATTACAATCTTTGTTGACATTGTGCAAGCACTATTTTACATTTTGGTAAATTATTTATGGAGCAGTTATGAAATTTGAAATTAAATGCGCTACGTTCCTCAGACTTGCTAAGATTTGTGAGTTTTTTGAACCTGAATGTCCTCTGAATGAACGTGCTAGTCTAACAACTGTTCGTTTGGAAAATTATAATGGTAAAAGTTTTGCCATTGTTACAAACAAGAGAATTGCAGCTATAGAATATTTAGGTTTTGCACCTCTCGGTGATGGTGTTGCTCATGTTATATTAGATCCTCAAGTTTTAACGCAATGCAGAGCTGAAACATTTTTAGACGGGACGCTGATTATAAATACTATTCCTGAGATTGCAACAGCTATGGCGAGTACGTCATCAGGTTGGAATCACTCAGGAAATGCCTGTTATTGGTGGGATGAAACACCTTTAGATAAGTGGCGACTTTGGTGTCCTGACGAACCGATAAAAAAACATGAAGGTATCATGTTCTGGGGTCTTTTCGCAGTTCAATCATTGTTGGAATCTAGCCCGTCTGGTGAAGTTTATTTCCCAAAATATATAAATTGTTCAAAACCTGTAGTTTTACGTGATAAACATAACGATAATTGGGTTGGTTTATTTATACCTGAACCTTTTGAAAGCACTCAAAGAGAATCAGCAGAATTACCTGAATGGTGGAATATATGATAAATCCACGTTATTGCCACACGCTGACTAATCCTCCACATTCTTATGGGGACTGCATCGCAGCATGTATTAGGACGATTCTTGACCGTGATGATGTACCACATTGTTTTGATGGTCGTCCTACAGAACAAGCATGGATTGATTTACGTGCGTGGTTGGCAGAACAAGGTAAATGTATAGCTCTTTTCGCAAGTGAATCACATGTTGAAATTATGCGTCAGAATCCCGATATTCAGTACATTTTGTTACATGCTACGCATCGTGGTGACCATGCGATAATTTGTCGTGACGGAGCAGTGGTTCACGACCCTGCTTGGTCACGCTCAGAGATAGCAGGCGCACACAGCATGGGTGTTTATGTAATCGGGATAATAGGAGATTTAGTATTATGAGTAAATTTTTAATTGATGTGTTTCGTGAAAAATTGAGTAAAATAAATAAGGAACAACTTGAAACAGTCGAAGAAATAAATAAGCAAATTATCGGTCGTAACGCTATTTTAAAAAGCGGTAAATATAAAGGTCGCAAAGTACAAATCCAGCGTTATTATTTTGATTCAGGTGATGAAAGTTTACATGTTCTAATTTATAGGTTGGATGCTAAAGTTGGTTCATGGGGTCGTGAGCAATATATTGACGATCATTATCATAAATATGTTTATCTTAGAGATTGCGAAATTCTATAATATGCAAGTAGAACGCCGTGACTATCAGATTGCTCTGAAAGAGCAGACCTACGCTGCATGGCAGGCTGGGCAGCGCAACGTGCTTAATGTGCTTCCAACAGGTGCTGGTAAGAGCCTGGTGATGTCCGATATTATATTAGATGGTGCATATCAGAATCTCAATCAATGTGTCATAGCGCATCGAAATGAATTAGTTTCACAAATGTCAGCGCATATAGGGCGCAGAGCTGTCCCGCATAGAATTATAGGTTCTGATTCAACGATAAAGCAAATTCAAAAACAACATCGTACATTATTTGAAGGGCAACAGTTCGTTCACCCTACTGCACGTACGGCGGTAGTGGGCGTTGACACTTTAATGGCTCGTTCTAAAGATTTAATTAAGTGGGCGCACCAACAGGATAGATGGTTAGGGGACGAATTTCATCATTGTATTGCAGGCTCAAATCCAAACAAGTGGGGAAAAGCTGTATCAATGATGCCTAATGCGTTTGGTGTAGGTTTTACTGCTACACCATGCCGTGCAGACGGGCAAGGATTAGGTCGTCATGCTGATGGTGTATTTGATATTATGAATGTTGGCCCATCAATGCGACAACTAATAAATCAGGGTTATTTATCTGATTTTGAAATAGTCTGCCCAACTTCAGACCTTCAGGTTGACGAAGATGAATTGAGTGCTGATGGTGATTGGTCAAGCCAAAAACTAAAAAAAGCAGCAAAAAAATCTCATATCGTTGGCGATGTAGTAGAGAATTATTGTAAATATGCTTTTGGAAGAAGCGCAATAGTTTTTGCTACAGATATTGAAACAGGTAATGACATCGCTAAAAAATTCAATGAATGGGGTGTACGTGCTACTTGTTTATCCAGCGAAACACCTTCATTCACCCGTGAATATTACATCAATGAATTTAAAATTGGTAGACTTACCGTTCTTATAAATGTTGACTTGTTTGACGAAGGTTTTGACGTTCCTACCTGCGATGTAGTTATCATGGCACGTCCGACTGCATCAATCGGTAAATATCGGCAAATGGTGGGTCGTGCGCTTCGTTTCGTACCTAATAAAGTTGCGCTAATCATTGATATGGTATCGAACATAAAACGTCACAGATTACCAGACGAGGAAAAGTTATGGACGCTGGATCGCCGTGAAAAACGTGCCAAACATAAAAAAGACCCTGAAGAATTAGAATTAGCAGTATGTAGAACTTGTACCAAACCTTATGAGCCATACCTAACCGCCTGTCCTCATTGTGGTGCTGCAAAGCCTCTCCCTGCCCCACGTGAACGTACTTTAGAGATGGTGGAGGGTGATTTAATATTACTTGACCGTGCCACGCTGGAAAAAATGAGGCAGACAGTTATATTAGAGAGTGCTGGTAGTATTGGTCAACGTATAGGAATGGCAGCAGGCGCAATAGCTGGGGCAGCTGGTGTAAAACGGCAAATGGAAAAGATTGCTGCACATAATCACCTGAAGGAAACTATAGCGCAATGGGCAGGGATTCAGCGTGCGAAGGGATTGGAGGATAGCGAAATTCATCGTAAATTTTGGCACACTACAGGTTTTGATGTTTTAACTGCATTGGACGCAACACGTCCCGCTAGTGAGATGAATTCATTAAATCAAATAATTCAATCATGGTGGCGAAAATGATACGCTTACTCTCATTATCAGATGGAAAATATATAGCAATCATAAGTGCATCAGATTATCGCCGTTGTAATAAATATAGTTGGTATGTTCATTTCAGCAAAGGAAATAAATGCAAGACTGGTCAACCTTATGCGCGCTCTACAATAAACGGTAAAAAGGTCTATCTGCATCGGTTTATAATGGATGCGCCAGAAACGATGCACGTTGACCACAAGAACCATTGCACGCTTGATTGCCGCCGTGAGAACTTAGAGATAGTTACTTGTTGCGAAAATATGCGGAGGTGGCGAAAATAAATATTGACTTACAAACTTAACATATAGTAAATTCTATCGCATGACACAAGCAATACATCCAAATCCTTTTTATCCTAACGATCAAAAGAAGCAGATAAGATTAAATGAAATGCACCTTAGAGGTTATTTTATATATAATAAAATAAATAACCCTAAAATGGGGCGTTATATTATAACTGATAAAGGTGTTGAACAATAGACGAAGGAATTAAATAATGCGTAAACCTAAATTTTCCAAACGTCAGATTAAAAAAAGCGTAAGATAATCAATAAAATATTGCGTGAAACTTATACGCCTTTAATAGACTATGTCGCTACACCACCTTATGACGGAGATAAGTGGAATATTATAAATTCAATAATTGATATGCCACCTCGTATTTTTGAAGGATGAAATGATGAAAGATGCTTACACAGATATGGATAATAGAGTTTTGAAAGAAATTTATAACCACTCAAATGACGAAGAATTACTGAAGGTGCTAGATATTGGCTATGCACCTGCTGTTGTATTTATAAAAACGCTGCGTGAAGCAGGCTTTGAAATAGTTAGGAAAGTAAAATGAGATTATATAACGCACTAAACAATATTCAAGGTCTGTTTGACATGGATTCCGAAATACTTTCTGTGACCGTGCATTTTAAGAAACCTGCAACTGATAAAAATGAAGATTTATATTCAGTTGGTATATCTAATTCAGGTCAACCATTTGTGATGTTCAACAAGAGTGTAAAATGAAAACATATCATCGCTGGCACGATACACATAATAATAAAATACATGCCTGTGTGTTTAATGGTTATGACCGTAGAGGATTTGGACAAAATGATGTATTTACAGAATGTGGGTGTTATATTTTCCCTAATTTAAGTCGTCATTTAGAGGAGGCAACTGTTACCTGTCAATATTGCCTTGCTTTATGGACACCGTGGCGCGGTGGTGAGCCACCTGTCGCAGATGATGAACCTGTGCAGATGTGGTGGGCGAACGGCATCCAGCGAGTGTACGAGCGCGGCGATTGGATAGTGTGGCGCAATTTACCGACTGATGGAACTGTTAGATGGAGGAAGCCTTTATGAATAAAGTATTAGTAAACGGTACTGTATCAACTGAAACAGATGATGAGAAAACTGCAATGATGGCATTTGCACAGGCTATTCAAAAACTCATGGTTATGGATGATAAAACTAATATGCAAATTGAATTACAAACAGGTGGTGAATTTTATCGCCTGACAAGTGAATATGGTAAGTTATGACCTGTCGCATCTGTACCGATTTGCTCAATGCAGGGCTTGGTAAACTTACGCAAGGTTGCCCGTTTTGTCACCGCATGAAGATGATTGAACTTACTGATCGCGGAATAGGTTATGCAGCTACCTCATACAAAGATGTTGAAGGTGCTAAACCACGGTGGAAGAAGGAACAGGTATGAAAGAATCAGCCACCACATCACACATCCGACTTGACGCAGCCTATCAGGGTGTGATTTTGCTGAGAAATAACTCAGGTGGCTATTACAATGATCAAGGGCGTTTTGTCAGATACGGTTTAGGTTCATTTACTGACAAGGACGAGAAAGCCAGCAGTGATTATATCGGTTATACTCCAACATTTATTACGCCTCAGATGGTTGGTATGATTTTACCAGTATTTACCGCAGTGGAAATGAAACCATCTGATTGGAAATTTTACCAAAAAGATAAAAGAGCCTTGTGTCAAAAGAATTTCCATGATATGATTACGTCTGCAAATGGTTTTGCAGGTTTCGCAACAAACGTTGATGATTTTAGAAGGATAATTGGTCGTGACAAAAGGTGAAGAAACTAAACAACGGATACTTGAAGCAGGAGTTAAACTCTGGCCGAATATTACTGTGCGTGCTATTGCCGCAAAATTAGGAATTAGTCACCCTCTAATATGTTATCATTTTGGTAAAAAAATAGAAGAAGCTATAATCACTTATGCTATTGAAGCTGGTAAGAGTAGAGTGATTGCTCAACTTATCGCTACAAAGCACCCAGCAGTACGTAAAATGAACCCTGTCGAACGCCAGAAGCATCTAGATGCAGTTTGTTAATAAGCTACAGGCTCTACCATCACACCGGGTAAACCAGATCGTGCGATTGCTTCAGCATTATTACGACCATAAGCTATAAGACAACTTGGCGCATTAGCTGTAGCACCTTTAGTTCCATTCACGTGATGAAATGATAAACGACCTTCAAAGAAAAAAGCGCATACGCTTTATTCCAAATTTCTGCATGAAAACCTTTTGTTTCAGTACGTGCAAATATCAAAGCTATCGCATTACCGTGTTGGGCGCATTTACGCATCCATTCAAAGGTTTGTTTACCGTAGGGAGGATTACACCATACCCGACCTTCCCATGGCGCAATGAGTCCGTTCTGTGATTCAGGAGAAAGAAGAGAGGTCATCACCAGTGTAGTGTCTTTTTGCAGTATTCCATGGACGACGGCTAATGTGTGGCGCACACGGGTCTAAATCAAATTCACCGAGCGCACGGATTATGTGAGGTGGTGTAAGCCATTCATCCTTACTATCGTCACTCTGGACATGATTAAATCCGTGTGTCATTTTCGTAAACTCATCAATATTAATGCACCAGAGGTAATTGTGGCAAACGTGAAAAACGATACCCATACCATCATTCCTGTCAATATATGTTCTGGTTTACCATGACTCATTTGAGCAGTTGGTTCGACAATATATAAACGTGGTTTATTTTTCACTTCTTTATCTCCTTAAACATATTGCATTTAATATCTGGGCGCACCGATGAGAAATCACCGATTAAGCGAGCGATATTTTCAACTGGATGGTGGCTACGATGCCTAGCGCACTCTCTAATACGATCGCAACGAGAGGGACAGGCAGCGCATAGTGAAACATCACTGTTCATGACTATACCCCTTCCCGCAATCTATTGCTTTCAACTTGGCTTCTTCACGCTCTTTCATTAATGAATTAACCATATTGGTTAATTCATTAATACGGGTATCTATATCCTGCTGCTCTTTGAAGAGAGCCTCAATCATGTTTTCTTTGGTTAGCATTATTCACACTCCTCGTTTTCTGGTAGGGTTGGTAATGGCATGTAGTGGGTGGGATTAATATAAACGGTTCTCCATGCTCCATCCCAAAATGCCATTTTCCACACATTATTTTGTATGAATGTTTCGGTTTCATCATCGTATTCATCTACTAGCCCCTCCCATTGTCCAGTCACGGGGCGGGTTATAGGCACGCCCTCGTTTTCATAATCATCCTCGCTAGTTCTCCCACCACTAAGTAATATTAATTTATCCCTTGGCGCACTCTCAATCGGCAACCACTGCGGGATCTGTGCTTTGAGTTCTGCTATTTGTTTTTCTATTAATTCGTTATCGCTCATTTTTCTACCTTTTCTTTCAAATCCATCGACCATTTCTTTTGTGAATTTTCTGATTGCCCAATCCCTATTATTCAATTTATCACTGTCATATAAATCCCAGCAATTTTTGCACATGCGCTTAAATCCATCACGAAATGAATGCAGAACATCTTGCAAGTGAATAATTTCTTCATTGCAAACTTCGCAGAAAATAGACTTATGTTTATGTCTATGGAATGAGGTTCTAGCTATCATTTTTCTGTCTTTCAATTTCTGCTATTGCTTTATTTTCCCATAAGCACCGTGCTTCCTATGCGGCATTGTCATCTTCCATGACAATATCAAATACATCTAATTCACAATTATGGTGATAAAAAGCTAATGCTCTAGCAATCTTCTCAACATCCACCATCTTAGGCTTTAATTCTTCCTGTAGCTCGTCTAGCGTTTCTAGCGTCATTTGACATAAATGCCTATCGCCCCCTGCTGGATGTAATGTATCTGATGCGTTGTCTAGTGCTTCCCGAATCTGCGCTAGTTTCTCTTGTGTGTTCATAAGGGGTTATCCAGTCTATTTTCAATTTGTTTCCACTCTTCTGGCGTAAGGTAAACCCCAGCATAAGGATTACTTTTTAATTCAAGCGTATTTTGCTCTGCATTACTTTCAAACCTTAGAATCTGGATTCCAATATCACCTGACATTGCACATTTTTGAATTATAATATGTGTTTTAGACCATCCAGTTACCTCAGCTATATCTAATCGCTTAGTTTCAGGATTGAATTTTTGTATCCATGCACTTTCCTCCCATAAATAGAAATAATCCTTGCAATCCTTAAAAATTCTACTTTCTCTTGTATTCCCTGTGTCATTGGTTTCCTTCTGTATTGATTTATTCATTTCATCTGTCACTTTCCAAAAAAACCACTCATTTTTTGCTGTTCTTTAATCGACTTAAATTCCATTATTATTAATGGCACTAAGACTGCCAGCATGGTAATAATGATGAGGCTAAGAAATAATAAAATATCTATTAACCCACACATACTCACTCTCCCCTCAATCGTAATGCGCCTGCTGCTTTGAGGGCATTGAAGGCATCACCAACTTTCACTACTCTACGTCCAGATTGATAGCCATCATCACATTCGGGGTCTATATCAAAGCCGTATTTATCTAATAAGTCATATACTGCATCCTCCGTAAACCCAGCATCACCAGCTTTGCTATTTGTTAAAATCTCTCTAACAATATCGATATTACTGATTTTATCTTCGTTCATATCACCCCCCCCCCCCCTATTTTATTTGTTCTTCTAATTCAGCTAGTCGTTTCATATCGGCAAGGGCTTCTTCATTGCTATCGTAAAAACGGCATGGGTTAATCTGGTATCCACTTTCACATTATTTTCATCTGTAATCCATGTATTCATAACCTATTCTCCTATATAACATTTCTACACCGTTTAACTCAGGATGCTTGTGAATCCACATACCAGTGTGCGGTTGAAACACGTTGGTAAAGAATTCGTCCAATCGCCCTGTTTTAATATTACTATTCACCTTACTGCACTCTGCATCAAATACCGCATCTGAAACCAGCGACCGATTCTTAAACTCATAGGCATACGCCCAGATTGAAACCATTATCCGCCTACGCCGTTCAATCTCAATTCTGGTGCGGATTATAAACAGGTCGCGCAACTTTTCTCTCCTTAATTAATAATTCTATCATGTGGCGAGTATCAATAATTTCACCACCTTCATAACGTCCAATGAGTTTATCTAACTCAGCGTTACGTTCCATTTCTTTACCGCAACACGGACAAATCATCTCAATAACTTCTCCTTCCATTCAGGTATATTATCACTGAGCATACTTATCACTTCGATCTGATACACTTCATTGCGCCGTGCAAATACAAATTTGTTCAATCTACCATTACGTTCAATTTGTATCAGTACGGCAGCATCAGCAGCTTTTTCTAATGCACGTAGATTTGATTCTACTGATTCTTTTAGTTTGTTATATTCCGAGCGACTTATCCACATGGTAGAATACCCTTAACTTTTAGTTTTATTGATGATGGATTAAAAAATTTATCATCATGCACGTTTTTATTTTCCATTAAGACTTTACAGTTTGGTACTGTAACAAATAAATCAATTAAAGTTTGTTCTGTTTCATATTGAGAGTTAGCATCTATCTCAAATTCAGCTTTAAATGTTTCCACCTGCTTATCCTCAAAAATTCCACAATATTTACACTTCTTAACGCCTTTGCGTCTTTTTATATTTGCAGCACCGCATTTTGGGCAACTAGCCATAATTTCTTTTCTCCACAATATAGGGAGTTTGAGAGGATTGTCTTCGCCTTATCAATTTCACGACTTTCCCCCTTAACATCCTGCGCTTTATAATAAAGCGCATAATAAGACTAGCGGATGCTAGTCTTAGCTGCCACTCCTATGAAATTTAAGGCACTAGGTTATGGTAAATTTATTAAACTGCATGGTCAATTGCCAGAGTGTTCAAATCCAAAGCAAGTTCGTTTTTCAGAGATTCTTGAATTACTGCTCGTTTCTTACGAATTTCAGCAGATTTAAGTTTCTGAATAGCTACATCTTCTTGTTTCAAGATAGAATCGTATCGTTCTTTATCGATTTTTCCAACAATCCACTCAACCTGTGCTGAATAATCAGGATCAACTTCAATATCAATCTCTTTAACTTTGCACACTGTCATACCTTGACGAGTACCTGTAGGAACTACCACAAAATCATCACATTTAATGCTTTCATCAAGTGTTTTGAATAAAGTAGTTTTTGATTCATTATCGTCATAGCTTGCGCGAATAGCACGAACATTTGCGTCAAGAAAAAATATAGCAGTAGAATAATTCATTGTAACCTCCAGTTTTGTTGTTAGTTCGGAAAACTTACCAGATAGTAAAATATATGTCAATGACAAAAAACGACTTTTTGCGACATTTTTTTCTTGCTATATAAATTTATAACATATAACAATTACAACTCAAATAACGAACGGATGAAAAATGAGAAAAACACTTACACTCACACAGTTGGCAGATTATCTGACACTAAACAAACGGACGCTTTATCGAATGATTCATGACAAACGATTTCCTGTAGAGCCAATTAAGGGAACAACACCTCGCCTTTGGAGTTTAGAAGCCATTGATACATGGCGGCTGAACGGTGGTGAGGTACAGGATATATGAGAGTCATCAGTCTTTTCGACGGAATTTCTTGCGGGCGTGTTGCGCTCGAACGTGCTGGTATTCCTGTGCAACAATACATAGCCAGTGAAATTGATAAATACGCTGTCACTGTCAGTAAAGCAAATCATCCTGATATTATTCATCTCGGTGATGTTCGCACTGTTAGACTTATGGCTGAGGCGGGAGTATTTGGTCATATAGACTTATTGATAGGTGGGTCGCCGTGTCAAGGTTTCTCATTCGCCGGTAAACAATTAGCGTTTGACGACCCACGCAGTGCATTATTTTTCGAGTTCGTGCATATTCTTACAGCCCTTCGCCTCTATAACCCAAATGTCAAATTTTTGCTCGAAAATGTGAGAATGAAAAAAGAACATTTAGCGGTCATTACGCAAATGCTAGGAGTTGAACCTATTCTCGTAAATTCTGCGCTAGTTTCGGCACAGTCACGTCAAAGATACTACTGGTGCAATTGGGTAGTTGAGCAACCTACTGACCGTGGGATATTACTCAGAGATATTATCGAATCTGGTGAAGTTGACCGTGATAAATCATATTGTATAGATGCAAATTATTTTAAAGGTGGTTCATTAAAAAATTATCTCGATAAAAGCAGACGGCGAGTCGTTTTATCGCAATCTGAATCAAGACTGATGATACAAGAAAAATCAGGTTGTTTACTTTCTACCTACTATAAAGAAAATGTTAAATCTATGGAGCAGCGAAAAAAACATAAAATGCTCGTTCCAATTGTAACAGGCGCAGCAATTCGTGGTCGTTACATAGATGATAAATCTGGGGCAACTGAGCAAGGTGTAGAAGTTCGCCCAGATGGTAAATCTAACGCTCTTACCAGCGTACAAAAAGATTCAATGCTTTGTGTGGGAATGGCTGATATAAACGCACACGACCAGCGTAAACGTGTTTATTCTGTTGAAGGTAAAGCACCTTCATTACTCACACCAACTGGCGGTAATCATCAAATAAAAATAGCAATAGATGCTATTACCTACCGAAAATTAACACCGATAGAATGTGAGAGATTGCAGACACTTCCTGATGACTATACCTACAGTGTAAGTAATACCCAGCGTTACAAAATGCTCGGTAATGGTTGGAATGTAGATACTATTGTTCATATATTTCTTGCAATGGTTGGACGTTCTGATATAAAGGATGGACAATGATATTATATATTTATAAAATAACAAATCTTTTAAACGGTAAAATTTATGTCGGTAAGCATTCATGCAAAAAAATTGAAAATTGTTACATGGGTTCAGGAACGGCAATAACAAAAGCTATAAGAAAATACGGTAAAAATAATTTTAAAAAAGAAATATTATGTGTATGTGGTTCTGAAAGAGAATTAAACCAGAAAGAAATATTTTGGATAAATGAAACAGGCGCATTCGGTGCTGGTTATAATATGACAGCAGGCGGTGAAGGAATGTTAGGACATAAACATTCAAATGAACAACTGAGAAATGCTTCGTTAAGAATGATAAAATTTTACAATGATAACCCAAACACTCGTAAGAATTTATCTGAAAGCGCAAAAAAAAGAATAGGTGATAAAAATCCATTTTACGGAAAAAAACTTACAGATGAACATATTGAAAAAATGAAAATTGCTAGAATTAAAGCAATCTCAGGTGACAAAAATACTTCTGCTGTTAAAATTAAATGCGTTGAAACTGCTGAGATTTTTTCAACATGTAAAGAAGCTGCTGAATTTTGTAATTTAAAATATTCTACCACGATTTTAAAAGCTGCTAAAGGTCAGAGAAAAACAGCAGGTGGTTATCGTTGGGAGATTATTAGATGACTCAGCAATATGAATTAGCACAGTGGTACATCACCACGCTGACTGGGCATCCCGACACTATAATGGACTGGCGTGCTATCTCCGACTCAGATAAAGCTGTCGCAGCCCATACATTCCGTGGCACTCTGCGTGAAAATTGGCAGAAAATGGTAGATTATAATAATGCTGGCTGGGGTATATTTTGCTGCATCAATGCGATGGATGGTCAAGGACTGCATCTGAATAACGTCCAGCATATCCGCACGCACATAGTTGACCTTGATAACCTGCTCACCGCTCAAGATAGTTACAACCGTGCCACTGCTGCGTATCCACAACCACATTTTGCTGTTCAAACTAGCCTAGGAAAATATCATTTATATTGGTTGGTAGAGTCTTATACTGGTAATGATTTTTATAATATGCAGCAGCGTAAGCTGAGGCAGCTTTACGATGGTGATAAAAGCGTGATTGACCCCACCCGTGTGCTGCGTGTACCTGGATTCTATCATCTTAAAGCCCAACCTCATCTGGTAAATTGTTGGTCGCTACATGGTGGCGCACGTTGGCCAGTCGCTGTGTTAGCTGATAGTATGGCGCAAATAAATGTATTTGATAATGTGGGAGTTCGTTCACCACTTGGCACACCCGAGTTAGCTGCACCGTCAATCGAATGGCTGCGTGCTGCGCTTAATCTGCTCAACCCAAATGACTTAGACAGGTCTGAGTGGAACAGTATCACCGCCGCATTTAAGCAGGCAGGTTGGACGCTTGCAGACGAACATACACTATCAGGTATATGGAAAGATTGGTGCGCTCATTACAACCCACCAGACAGCGATGCGGTATTGATGAAAATGTGGAACAGTCTACGTGATACGGAGGTGGGCTGGGCAGCATTTGAACGGCGCACGAGTATCAAGGCTCATATAATGGAATACGGGCTTAGAAACGCCCCTCCTGTGCGAACTCCACCTACGCCTAAATCTGACGAGCTTGTACCACTCGTATCATTCGGTGAAATATTAGATGCAACTGACCAAGCGCAATATTTCAAAGATTGTTATTTTGTAGGGTCGCTGGGTGAGATATTTAATAAATCTGGTCGGTATATGAACTCGGTGAAGTTCAACGGTATTTATGGCGGGAAGCAATTCACTATCAGTGGCGCAGGTAAAACCACCAACGAAGCATGGACAGCCTGCACTAAAAGCACGACATTTAAAATACCCGTGGTGGATCATATTCGTTTTTTACCAAATAAACCACCGATGCAGATTGTGAAAGATGAATTAGGACGTGCAGGTTTGAACACTTATCTACCCATCAAAATTGAATCATACGATGGTGATGTATCACGCTGGATGGAACATTTTAAATTAATGCTACCAGTGGAAAGTGACCGTATTATTTGGTTTGAGTACATGGCGCACTGTATTAAATATCCAGGTTATAAAATACCTTGGGCCCCGATGTTCCAGTCATGTGAAGGAACAGGTAAATCCTCAATTTATGAGATAATGAATTACGCTCTTGGGAAAATGTATGTTTACAAACCTAAACCACAAGAATTAATAGCAAGCGGTTCAAAATTTAACGCATGGATGGAATGTAAAACCTGTATAGTAGTAGATGAAATAAAAATTGATGAACGCAGGGAGTTGATAGAGATTTTAAAACCGATGATTACTGATGCTCGTATTGAGATGCAAGCAAAAGGTCAAGATCAAGAAATGAAAGATAACGTAGCAAACTGGATATTCTTCAGCAATTTTAAAGACGCTATTCCTATTAACAGAAATGGTCGCCGATATGCAGTATTTTACAGTCCCATTCAAACAAAACGACAAAAAGAATTACTCGGTTGGGACAAGAAATATTTCTCATCACTTTATAGATGGATGGAAAAAGAAGGTGGTTTGCAGGCTCTCACTTACTGGTTTTTAAATTACCCGATAGAGTGTGGTGATATAGCACATGAAGCACCTGAGAGTTCTAGCCACCATGAAGCACTGCGCGTCAGCCGCAGTCCTATGGAAATAGTGATAGAAGAATCAATCACTGACCAGTTGCAAGGTTTCCGTGGTGGATATATCAGCACTATCGCATTGACTAAGCGTATGGCAGCAGCAGGCATAAAAGCACCATCCAGTCATTCTATACGTGCGCTTTTAGAATCTTTAGGATATTGGGAATTGGGTCGCTGTAACAAGCCATACATGCAGGAAAGTATTCTTGACCGCACGGTGGTTTATACGTGTAATGGTACAGCGACTTTAGAAGATTTTGCTCTGACACAGGGTTATTAGTCACTGTGTAATGGTACAGCGGATTTTTAAATCCATTCTATCGTTGTTTTACCTTTAAAGCCGTTCACCCATATAAACCATGCGTAACATGCTGCGCTACTATCAGTTTTTTCAAATTCTCCATTCAAAGCGCATTTCTGCCTCGCTGAGAATACAAGCACTTTATAAGGTGGGGATTTATCAAATAATTTTCTGCGCTTTTGCCCTTCTAAAAATGTGAGTTTTAGGAACATGCAAATGTAGCTACCTTCATTAGTGATTGTCAGCGCATGTTCTACAAATTCCTGTGCAAATTTATAAGGTGGATTAGTGATTATCATTTCACCATTATAATCCGCTTTTATCGTCTTTAAGAAATCTACACCAGATTGCCCAAATCCTCTATCTATTAAGTCTGTACTTTCAACGTAAAAACCTAATTTTTCTAAGCGTTTTGCTAAATGACCTTCACCGCAAGCGCACTCCCAAACATGGCGATTAATAGGTAAAAATGGTATTAGCGGATCAACTGCGCTAGGGTCTGTTGCATAATAATCATTTTGCTCACGCTCATGTTTGCTGTGACTACTCGCACCAAGAGTGGCAAACGTAGTAGTTTTATTACCTATCCAATCTTTAGTCATAATGTCACATAATCTGGCGCATCTTCACGCTCTAAAATAATTATTTCCAATCCGTCCGTATTTTCTTGCAACGCTTCATGTAGTGCTTTTACTATTTCAAGAAATCTCTGCTTTTCTAAAGATTCATCGTTGTTATTAAATATTGCAAGAATTTGAAAATCTCCATCATCTCGCATGTAGCCTATTGAAACTGTTTTCATGTTATTATTGCTCCATCATATCAGCTAGAAATTGGATTATTTCAGGATTAGTTTTATTTTTTCTCAGTAAATTACCATAATCATTTATTGAATAATAGGCACTGTCTATACCATATTTATTTATCGGTATGTAAAATTTCATCTCATTCTCCTCATGTGTTCATCAAATGATTTATGCTCAGATCATAAGGTAGAGGTGATGGTTAGTAATTGATAAATCAACGTGTAAATTGGTAGTTGCATTATTTTTCTCCTTGTGAGTGTAATGGTACAGCTGATTCAATCTCACCAGTTTCAACATTTACAGTGATTGTTTGACCTTGCTTAATATCACCAGCTAAAACAGGTTTTCCATCCCGTGTTAAAGGAATTATTCTAGTTTCATTAAATGTTACAGGCCCTGTAAGAACTTTAAAGGGTTTGAACTGAAAACTTTGACCTTTGGTGAACATATTATTCTCCTCCCTCTGAGTGTAATGGTACAGCGTAAACTGAACAGTCCAGTTTCATTTCCTGGTATTGCACGGGTGACAGGTGGCGCGCGCATAGATCGCGGTTCATTGCTTCATAGGCTAAGTATAATAGGACTAGGTATATAATCCCTATGAGTGTAATGGTACGGTGCATTGTTTTGTTCCTTATATTTTATTTAAATTTGCAGCGAGATCATCAGCTTTTATAATGATCGCCAACAGTGATAAAGCGTTACCTTCATAACCATATTTATCACATTTAAATACTCTGACTTTTAATTCAGCTTCTATGTTCATAAATAACTTATCGCGTTTTATATTTCGCACATCAGCGATCTGAAATATTTCCGTCATATGTTTATAATTACCATATTTTTCTTTTATTGACGGGCCATAAGCATTGATCGTGTGATATAATTCATTGCGATTGCTCGGTAATATACCTAACTCAGTAAGTTTATTTACCGCTTCTTCATCATCTGTTAGAAAACAAACACTGTAGCGAGGCTTTGAGTTCTCAAATGGCGCAGTTCTTGGTTCATATATAGCAGGATAAAATATTTTAGCTTTAGTAATTATAAATTCTTGCATTGTTTTAACTCCTCAGTTGTGTGTTTGTGTAATAGTACAGCGACTGTGTAATAGTACAGCGACTGTGTAATAGTACAGCGACTGTGTAATAGTACAGCAGCCTAGTAAGCCTGAAAGTGGCTCTCAGCCTTGATTACAGCCTGTCTAGCCTCTGAAAGTGGCTCTCAGCCTCAGTTTCAAGCCGTTGACACTCTGTAAATGACTGTTTGTGTCAAATTCTCATTTTAACCCCCTTTCTAGCATGTTTTGTCAGTTGCTAGGGATTACTAACAGCGCTCACTAAACTAGCTATTGCTTTGCGTATTGCTTGCGATTCTATAGCATTAAAGCCTTTTATCAGTTCTAGCACTTCTCTATTGCTTTTATTTTGCTCTATATCATCAAAAAATGCAGAAAGTGGAAGTTACAAAGCACTGGCAAATTGTGCAAGCCTTGAAACTGTCATTTGACTTTTATTATTTTCGTATTTTTGCACCTGTTGAAAGGTTACACCAATAAGCACGGCGCGTGCAACTTGGTTTATCGCAAAAAGCACTTGCCGCGCTTTTATAATTGAGCCTATATTCATTTTATACCCCTGTTAAATTGTTAATGGTAATCAATACCAGCAAGCCCCCTTGCTAGGGGGGGGCTTTGTGTTAGTTGTTCGCCAGTCATCAAAAGACAACGCGCTGCGGTTGTATAGCTGGCATTGATCAAAATATTGATCGTATGCAGCAAGTAATGCGGCGTTTGTTGATTCTGCTTCCCTTACATGTAAAGCAGTTGTTAAGCGTGCTATTGCAGCGCGTATGTCACTATTATGTAGCACGCGGCGCGGTTGCAATAGTGCTATAGCACTTTTAATGCAGTCATCACTTAGCATAAATTTGCCCCATCTTTAAAGGCTTGCCATAAATTTTTGCGCCAAGTCACAGAGTAATCATCTCAAATTTTAGCACGCTCTTTTTTAAGATTGCTATAATCTGCTAATTGCCTGTTAATTTGCGCGCTAATCGCTTTGCATATAATAGGCTCAGATTGTTTATTTTTTATAGCCTGTAACAATTCAATTGTTGCCTTGCGAATTGTAGATAATTCTGATCCTTTATCAGCAAATTGATTGCCTGCTTGCCAAGCCTCATTATATTCGCGCTGTTTATCAAAATTTTGCTTTGCCAGTTCATAAGCACGCGCTGCGGTTGCGCCGTTTGATCTGATTCTTTTATAATAATCTTTTAATGTGTAAGTCATTGTTTTATCTCCTAATTAAATTGTTAAATTATCTGTAATAGCGCAAGCCGTCACTGCCCTTAAACCATTTTTTAAACCCTACTGACTTTCCACGAATAACAAGCCATTCTGACAAGTTAAAATCAGCATAATGAATTGCACCATAGCCAAAATTAATCTCGCCTTTTGTTGGTTGCCTATGTGCTGTTAATTGCTGGTTAGTTGTAACCTCTAACCGATACCCACAATGGAAGTGCAATTCGTTATATAAGTCTTTATATTCTGCAAATGTCGCTTGCTGTAGATCGTCTAACAACTCTATGCTTGCATCGCTATGTTGCCCTATGTGCATATATGAAGGGCAAAATTTGCTTGCGGGACTTCCTTTCTGATAAAACAAGGCTATAATATCACCTTTAGGAAATTTGCGAAAAGTTACGTCTGTTTTGTATCTGTCACAGCGCATTATATGCAATTTCTTAAAATCACTTAAACTTGGTGAAGTTTGAAACAATGTGATAACGCCGTCACTTAATTTTATTGTTATATTAAGTTTTGGTTTTTCAACCTTACTTATAACAATTCCTTCACCATGATATTTATTTTTAACTCTATCACCAAGTTTTATTTTGTGTAAATTAAGCATCGTTTTAACTCCTTAAAATTAAGCGTGTGAATAATGAATATAATATTTTTTAAACCCTAGTGTTTTAGCTATTGCCTTAAGCGCGTTTTCCATTGCGCTTTCACCAGCTCCGCTAATTGATTCTGATAATGTTATACCAGCGTCACTTATTGCAGATTGTAAAGCCGCGCTTGTTTTGTGATAACCATAACCACCTGCTTTACCTCCTCCACGAAGGTAAATTTCACCTTTTGGGCAATTGATCCAGATACAAGCATATGCAGTTGATCCAGTAAAATAAGTACGGGCAGTTATTATAGATGACATTTCACCATAATATTTTTTATCCCGTGCTAGTGACTTATTATCAACTAAGACTGCATATTCACCTGTAAAATGGTTTTCTTTCCTATTACTAAAAACTTTACCATCATGTTTCATTTTAGTTATTGTAGCTTTTTGCATCGTTTGTTACTCCTTAAAGCATGGTGAAAGATCAAGGTTACTTAGTTCCTCATTAAGTTTTGATTGCAATAGTAATGTAGCTAATAACTCACTGTTTAATTTATCAGTGGTATAACCATATTCACTAGCAATCTCCAAACTTTCACCAAATGAGCAATCATGTTCTAAAAGAAACTCGCACGCCGTGCGATAATAGATAATATTGCACTCATAAATATGATCTTGTAAATACTCGCGTAACTCCTCTTCTGTGTCTACTGACTCTGTGTTATTGCAGATATATAGCGTATCTATATGATCGCACAAAAAATTAGTGTCTTTTATTAATTCATTAAAAGCGGTTGCGTTAAACATGTTATTATCTCCTAATTGGTTTATTGTTTTTATCGTATAGTTGTACTTCCATTGATGATACATAATCAGTTGCCTGCGGCGTGCTGAAAAATGATCCCTCAATTTTACCAGTCAGATATAAATAGTTAAGTGACAAACTGACTAGCAGTAAGCAGATATTTATTGTTCTAAGTCTTATAAGCATATTATAACCTTTTATTTTATTAGGGGCTTGATTGCTTCCTATATAAATAACTTACCATTTGTTCAATTTAATAGCAAGCGAAAAGTTGCATATTTTGAAAAATAAATATACTTAAAAATGTGTTAATATGGCACGGTTTTTGCTATTAGCGGCAACCGTGTCAAAGTGCCTGTGATGATTTACGGATAAGTAATATTTGCGGGTGAATTGCTGATAATATTTCTATATGTCATCCCTTTTATAGATTTATAACCAGGATTGCGGCGCAAGTGTTGCGATAATTGACTTTGATTGATTGCTTGCAATTTTGCACATTCATATTGATTCTTAAATATTTTGCCAGTTTCAATACATTCTATTCTAGTCATCCTATTCCATTTAATAGTTTTGTTTAATTCTGGCATTCCATATAGTTTTAAAAATTCTCCTAATCCGTTTTGAGCCTCCCTTGATGTTTGATAAGTATTGTATATTTGGAAGTTATAAAGCTGATTTACATTAAAAGCGGGATTACTCAATAATGCACTTATTGACATTGAGTTGGCAAGTTTAGAATAAAATACAAAGATGATCTTTTGATTGTCATCATGCAAATAATATACGCACCAAGAATCTTGAGCCATTTTACCAGTAATTTTAAACATTTTAAATCCTTTCTATTTGTTACAGTAGTTACAAAATACAAGGTTATTTTGTAAAGTCAATCATTTGTTACAGTAGTTACAAACTGTTGCATTTTAGCAACTTTTTAATACAGTAGTACTAGAATTAACCATTGTTTTTTTCACCCTCTTTTCTAACCTTTTTAAGTTATTGTATACTATTAGTATAGTAACATATGATTAGTAAATATTACTTAAATTTCTTGGAACAATACCTAAAAAAATAAATGGTTAATATGAGTACTACTAGTCCAATTTTAAAAGATGATCTTTTCAGTAGTCCAATAATAATAAAGCAAAAACCATTTGCTACTGTAACAAATAATTCAATGCTACAGCCTGCTAAATTTTACCAGCATACACTAGCCTACAATATAGTAGTTACTACTCTATACGACACCTTAGAATCAATCCTAGAAGGTGTTTCATTTGTATCAAGGGGGTACCTCCCCCACCTGAGAATCTGGGGTAGGCACTCTGACAAATTTTACAAATCTGCCAAAACTGGAAAAAGATGATAACTATCTTTCTTACACATAGTATGATAAGGTTATTTATCCCAGCGCTCCTTTCTGTTCAGGGGTTGGTGCAGCAACGCTAAAACAGGTTAGATGCGAAAGTAAAGTTATCGGATGCTGGTAGGAAACATAAAACGATAAAATCTAACATCTGCATAAATTTGACATTTACCACCAAGTGTAGCATTATAGCTAAATGGAGCAAACCAGTACACCCACCCGTGCGTATGATCTACTTGACTTTAATGAACGTCAGGCGGTGGACGATTATGTAAAATTTGCCATCCAGCAACAACGCTCTCTCAATCAGCGCATCGCCTTAGCTCTTGATACTCCTATTCCATCTGAGCATGTTCGCCGTAGTAAAGGTGCGTTAGCAAAACCCTTAGTGCGTGCCGCCATTGCTGAACGCCTACAAACTGAAGCAAATGAACAAGATTTGAGTCCTGACCGTATCATTAAAGAACATGCAGCTATTGCTTTTAGTAATATTGGGGATTATTTGGTAGTCAAAGAATTTGGGGATTTTTCGGTCAAGCCGCTACATACCATCCCGCGCGAAGCACTCAGCGCAGTTAAGAGTATGAAAACTATTCCAGGACCGTGGGGACTGCGAACTGAGATTAATTTGCACGATAAGCAGATGAGTCTTAAAGTGCTGACGGAGTTGGTGGGACTTGTAGCACCTGATAAACCGCCCGTGTTGGAGGAGTATGCTAAACCGCCTCGCACAGTTAATGCCCAAAGTCAAGTACCAGAAAAAGCATATTTAGAATTTTTATGCAAGACCTGATAACGTGGCGCAAACCTGCAAACACTGTCACTTATCAATCGCTCCGACCACGAGTGCATACCCGTGATGAATGGCCGCCCGACTATAATGCTATTTGGCAATGGCGGCTAGATACAGTGCGTTCGTATGCTGACGACCCTGCATTGCTTGCATCAGCGTGGACATATTACAGTATCCGCCCAGCCGCCTTTATTATGGATTGGATGGATACTTACGACCCGCGCAGGTCTGAGAATAAGTGGATTCCGTTTGTATTTTTTCCTAAACAGGCGGATTTGATAGACTTTTTTGAGAGTTTAGACATTGACCAAGAATCTGGGCTGATTGAGAAGGCACGTGATATGGGCGCAACGTGGGTGGCGTGCGCTTACAGCGTGTGGCGGTGGCTTTTCATACCTAACGATTCACTTGGTTGGGGTAGCCGCAAAGAAGCATTGGTGGATAAAATAGGTGACCCCGATTCTATATTTGAAAAGATGCGACTGCTAATAAATCGTCTACCAGCTTGCTTCCGACCACGTGGTATGAATAGTCGCAGTCTGGGATTTATGAAATCTGTCAATCCTGACACTGGCGCAGTCATAACAGGTGAGGCGGGTGATAATATCGGCCGGGGTGGGAGAAAAAGCCTTTATTTTAAGGATGAAGCTGCGCATTATGAGCGACCTGAGAAAATTGAAGCTGCATTGGGTGACAATACCAACGTGCAGATTGATATTTCGTCGGTGAACGGGTTAGGTAACGTATTTCATCGGCGTGCTGAACATGCGCTGACGTGGGAAAAACATAAAATTATGGCTAAGGGGTTCGTGCGGAAATTCGTCATGGATTGGCGTGACCACCCGTTAAAAACTCAAGAGTGGTATGATACCCGTAAAGCAAAATATGAACGAGAGGGTATGTTGCATGTTTTCGCGCAGGAGGTGGATCGCAATTATTCGGCAGCAGTGAATAATACTATCATCCCTTACGATTGGATCGTGGCAGCAGTCGATTCTCATATTCATGTTCCATACGTTGCAGCAGCCTACGTTAATATTCTCGCAAGCAACGCTGTACGCTGGGTAGCAGGTCTTGACGTAGGTGACAGTGAGGATGGAGATAGAAATGCTCTCAGCATGGTGGAGTGGATAATATGGCGGCACTGCGAGGAGTGGGTAGCTCGAGATCCGGGTGTCAGCGCACGCAACACCATCATGACGTGCCACCCTTACTCTAAGCGCATTGAGGTGATGTATGACTGTATCGGTGTAGGGGCGGGTGTTAAGACCGAGTATAATCGGCTCACTGTCGATGAAAAAATTATCAATCAATCCGACTTACCATTTATACCGTGGAATGCAGGGGCAGGGGTGCTGCGACCTTTCGAGCGTATTATACCAGATGATGACGAGAGTTTGATGAATAAAGATTTCTTCGATAACATGAAAGCCCAAGCGTGGTGGAGTATTCGGACTAGATTCTATAAGACATTCAAGGCACGTACTGAGGGTATTGTGTACCCTGTGGATGAATTGATAAGTCTTGACAGTAGGATGCCTTTGCTAGAAAATGTCAAAAAAGAATTAGCACAACCAACACGAGGTCAATCAGGACGACTTAAAATGATAGTGAATAAAAAACCAGAGGGTACAAAATCGCCTAACTTAGCGGATAGTGGTATTGAAGCATTTTTCCCAATTTCTAACAATTTAACAGAAGCACAGGTAGGTTCGTATGGTAATTAAAGAAACACACCCATTGTTAAAACGCAGTGCAGACATTGAATCTATGGTTTCTTACTGGGAACAGGTTGATACTATTGTGGAAGGTTATGAAGCAATTAAAAAAGCTAGTGTAATATATTTGCCGAAATTTCCTGATGAAACTGATAATGATTATAATTTTCGATTAGAACTTACTAAATTCACCAATATTTATCGTGATGTTTTAGAATGTCTTGCGACTAAACCATTTGAGGAAGAAATTTCACTGATTGGTAGTGAGAATGTACCTTTAGAAGCTACTGAATTTATTGAAGATGTTGACGGTGCTGGAAATAATCTCACGATGTTTTCTGCACTTACATTTTTTAACGGTATAAACGATGCTGTTAATTGGATTTTTGTTGATTACCCGACTATTGAGCCACATGCTACAATTAGTGTAAAAGAAGCGAAAGAAAAGAACTTAAAACCTTTCTGGTCACACGTGCTTGCTGTGAATGTTTTAGAGGTTCGCACGGCAATGGTTGGTTCAAAAGAAATGTTGTCGTATATTCGCATTTTTGAACCGTCAGATACGCAAGATCATGTACGTGAATTTTTTCGTGATGAAGATGGTGTTGTGACATGGAAATTATGGGTGAAAAATCCTGACGCTACCATACCTGCTCAGGAGTTTGGTTTAGAAAACTCTGGGATTCTCAGTATTAATATTATTCCATTAGTTCCTTTCATCACTGGTCGCCGTAACGGTCGCACATTTAAATTTTCACCGGTCATGCGTGATGCGGCGGATTTGCAAATAAATTTATACCGTAATGAATCGGGTTTGGAATTTATTAAAACTATGGCTGCATATCCGATGCTGGCGGCAAACGGTATGAAACCAGAAAAAGATGCTGCTGGTAATAATAAAAAATTAGCCGTTGGCCCGAAAGTGGTTCTTTACGGTGTACCAGACGGTAACGGTAATCATGGAGAATGGAAATATATTGAGCCTACTGCTAATTCGTTGGAATTTTTACAAAAGAGTATTGATAAAACCAAGCAGGACTTGCGGGAACTCGGTCGTCAGCCACTTACTGCGCTTTCCAGCCAGCTTACCACCGTAACCACCTCTATCGCTGCTGGTAAAGCAAAGAGTGCTGTTACAGCTTGGGCATTAGCGTTAAAGGATGCGTTGGAAAATGCAATGTACATCACCATGCTTTATATTAAGATTGATACTAAAATTGAGGTGAATGTTTACACTGGTTTTGACAATGTGTTAGATGACGGGAGTGACCTCGAAGCATTGTTGAAAATGCGTGAGAACGGTGATATATCTCAAGAAACAATTCTCGAAGAATTTAAACGGCGTAAAGTGCTTGCTCCTGAATCTAGTTTTGAGAGAGAAACAGCACGATTGTTGAATGATATTCCAGTCGATGACCAACTAATATCCTAAACGATGCAAAATTTTAAACCTTTAGGAGATTAACCAATGAAAAAAATAATAAATACATTTTCGCTTGCTCTGCTTGCGGCTTACGATAATACAGTGGGATGGAAAACTGATGAGAATGGAGCATTGATTCTCAAAGACGGAAATCCTATTTATGTTGATGGCACTGGTCGTGAAATGACTGTGGAGCAATCAACCATCACTCGCCTTAATGGTGAAGCAAAAGATTGGCGCATCAAATATGAAGCTGCTGAAACATCACTCGCTCCATTTAAAGGTCTTGACCCGATAAAAGCAAAAGAAGCTATTGAAATCGCTAGTAAGATTGATAATAAAACACTTATCGAGGCTGGTAAAGTTGATGAAGTGAAAAATCAAATCACCCAGCAATTTACTGGTCAGATTGCTGAAAAAGATAAGGCGTATAATGACCTTCAAGGGAGGTTTGACAATATGCTGATTTCAGATGTGTTCAAAGGTTCTGAGTTTGTGCGTGATAATCTAGCCGTCCCACGTGATATGTTTGAAGCAACTTTCCGCAGTAACTTCAAAATTGAAGATGGTAAAGTAGTGGCGTATGATAAAGCTGGGAATCGTATGTTCAGTAAATCTAAAATGGGTGAATTTGCTGATCCTGAAGAAGCATTGCAATTATTGGTCGAAGCGCATCCTCAGAAAGATTCGATCGTGAAAGCCAATACTGGTACTGGTAGTGGTAACGGTGGTAACGGTGGTTCTCGCCCAGTCGGGCAGCGCAGTATGAAACGTGCTGAGTTTAATAAGTTAGACGCTCCGCAGCAGGCTGCTATTGCTGGTAAAGTTGCTAATAAAGAAATGGTCTTGACGGATTAGTTTCTTTGTAATATATTTACATTGCATCGTTTTGGATAAAATGAAGCGCACAGGTTGGATGACCTAAAAGATTTTTAAGTTAAACAATCGGTGCGCTTCATTTGTCTACTCGTGTATCAAAGAGTAGCACCGTAAAAATAAAGGTAGCTACTCATGAAAAATTATTCAAACGTACAAGTTTTCTCAATTGGTTCTGCTAAGGCGGAAGCCAACACTCTTACAAATCTTATCCCGTCTTTATATCAAGGATTGGACATAGTCAGTCGCGAATTAGTTGGGTTTATTCCTTCTGTTACTCGTAACGCATCTGCTGAACGTGCTGCTTTGAATCAAACCATCACTTTCCCAATTGCACCTCCTCTAACTAGCGTTAATATCACCCCTGCTATGACAATTCCTGAACCTACGGATTTCACTATGGGTTTTGGTACTCTTTCTATCAGTAAAGCTAAAATGGTTGATTTCGGTTTCGCAGGTGAAGAAGTAAAGGGTCTAAAAAACGGTGCAGGTTATAGCGTTACTCAAGCTGATTTATTCGCTCAGTCACTTCGTGTACTTGTGAATGAAATGGAAGCTGATCTTTGGGCTGCTGGTTGGGCTGCTGCATCACGCGCATACGGTACTGCTGGTACAACTCCTTTCGCTACAAACACTGGTGATTCTGCACAGGTTCGTAAAATCCTTGATGATAACGGTAGCCCACTTAGCGAACGTTCACTCATCATTGACACCAGTGCTGGGGCTTCACTTCGTACTTTGACTCAGTTGACTAAAGCTAATGAAGCTGGAACTACTATGACACTGCGTGATGGTATGCTTCTTGATCTCAATGGTTTGATGATTAAAGAGTCTGCTGCTGTTGGCACTCGTACTGCTGGTACTGCTACTTCAGCAACTACCAATGCTGCTGGTTATGCAATTGGCGCAACTGTTATCACTCTAGCTTCTGCTGGTACTGGTACAATCCTTGCAGGTGATTATATTACCTTCGCTGGTGACACTAGAAAATATCTGGTTGTTTCTGGTGATGCAGACGTTTCTAACGGTGGCAGTATCACACTTGGTGCACCTGGTTTGAAAGCTGCTATCGCAGCATCTGCTACGGCAATCACTATGATCGCTACTTCAACTCGTAACATTGCGTTTACTCGCAGTGCTATGCAGCTTGTTACTCGCGCTCCTGCAATGCCAGAAGAAGGTGATGCAGCAGTTGATAACTTTATGCTTACCGACCCACGTTCGGGGATAAGTTTTGAAGTCCGTGTATATCTGGGTTTTGGTAAAGTAAGCTATAAGGTTGGCGCAGCATGGGGTGTGTCAGCCATTAAGCCAGCACATATCGCTGCACTTCTTGGTTAATCTCCTAGTGTAACGATTATTTCCCCTGCGGTATAGATGCTCCCTTATCGTAGGGGATTAATATAAAGGTAGAAAAATGATAAATCTTCTTGCTGGTAAAATCATCACAATCACAGGCTCTGCGCTTTCCAGCGGTACTGCATGGTGGGTTAAGTCAGGTGTAGATCCTGTTCGCATCGGTGCTGTAAATTCTACACCACTCATTCTCGGGCCTTACATTAACGATAGTGACATTGATGTTGTTATGACCGAGGGTATTTATAGTTATTTTTTCAACGGTGATGGCGATCAAGTTCCTACTCCTTTGATGAATCAAGTTTTCAATCCCAATGACGGTTTAGTACAGATTGAAAATAGTACTATTTTTGGCGATGCTGGTACAGAAGGATATGGAATAAATATAGGTGGTGTCAATTACGAATCAACATTTAAAGTATCTGATATTGATGGAACAAATTTTGCTCAGACTATTTTACATAGACATTCTACACTTTTAGAACCTCTTATACTTTTCGCTAGAACAAATGCTGACACGGCTTCACATATCGCAGTAACAGCAGGTCAAGGATTAGGTTCTATTTTTGCGGCTGGTTATGCAGGTAATAATTATAAATTGTTCGGTTATGCACAATTTGCGGTAGACGCTGGTACTATTTCAGAAACGTCTGCTCCTGGAAAATATAGCATTTTTGTTACTCCTGATGGTTCAGTTGTTCCTGTCGCTGCTTTCATCATAAACAATGATAGAACTGTTACTGCTCGGATTAAACCTCGCATTAAATCAGAAGCCAGTGCAGCCAGTCCGACTTTTAATACGAATGATTATGATATTTATGAAGCTTCCGCTCAAACCGCTGCGATTGATTTTGCTAATGCGAATATCACAGGAACACCGACAAATGGGCAAATTTTAATTCTTATTATTGCAAGCAGTACAACATCGGCACGTGTAATTACCTATGGTACTAATTTTGTATCAAGTACAATCGTTCTACCAACAACTACAACAGCATCAACTGCGCCTATCACAATCACCTTACAATATCACTCGAATTACGCTGGTGGGGCAAAATGGGTATGTAAAGGGGTTGCGTAATGTTACAGGCAATGCTTATAGGTAATCCTGCTTTTACACCTGCTACTATAGCCAATCTGGCTTTATGGTTTGATGCAGCAGATACCGCAACCATTACGCATGTTGCTGGTGCTGTGAGTCAGTGGAATGATAAATCAGGTAATGCTCGCCATGCAACACAAGCTACTGGTGCGAATCAACCTACTACTGGCACGAGAACTGTCAACGGAAGGAACGTATTAGATTTTGATGGTACAAATGATTATTTGGTAACGGCAGCGTTTACGGCTCTTACCCAGCCGTTGACAATATTCCTTGTTATGAAACTTGACCAGACAGCAGCAACGAGAGGTGTGGGACAAACACATGTAGATGGTATTGTAACCACCAATAGGGCGGTACTTTACGATACTATAAATCCTGACTTGAGGGCTTATGCGGGTGTTGCTTTGGTTGATGGTGTTCCAAATACAAACTTAAATTGCACTGTATTTAAACCGAATGGTGCTTCTTCATCCATCTGGCGGAACGGAGGCACACCCACAACTGGTAATGCAGGAACGCATACTTTAACAGGGGTTACAATCGGTTGCAGATTTG
>ERZ1292625.613-Hain-H41-01um-R1-613-length-51207-cov-7_pt1 | contig 51207 bp, 55 predicted proteins | sample MGYA00564400_ERZ1292625 | MGnify/ENA primary metagenome ERZ1292625 (study PRJEB36523, sample SAMEA6512639) | groundwater metagenome | collected 2019-01-08 | study: AquaDiva: Metagenomics assemblies of 32 groundwater samples | reverse complement strand
TGTTACGGCTGCGTTTTCGCAGATCGTGACCGGAGGTTCTAACTACTACGTCACTCCAACTGGTAAGGGTTTGAGGAATGGTACGAACTGGGATAATGCATATGCCATTTCGAACATAACTTCAGGGACCAATCAGGGCCTCGCATCTTCCAACATGACTCGAGGAGCGACATACTATCTCGCTGGCGGCAGTTACCCTGGTGTTGCATTCGATGATGCGGAGGATGGAACGAAATGGATAAAGGTGTACAAGGCTACAGCAGCAAATTCGGGTGGTGTGACGGGCTGGAATTCGCTCACTGCTCAGGAGCGGACAGGGCAGGCGCAGTTTACGAACTACATCGCCTTTGCGCGTGATTATTACGAATTTGACGGACAGACACGTAATGAACTCAAATGGAATGATGATGCGTCCTACGGATTCAAGGTGTCGACTATAGTTGCGCACTTCGATAACTTCCTGCCAGGTGCGGACAACATCGTTATAAAACATGTGAGTATTGGAGGGGCACTGGGTAAGTCGTTGAATGATTCGGATTGGAGCAGGGGAGTACAGATTACCGGAGGTTCAGGTGCGCCACGTACGAACTATACGGTTTCGAACAACCATATCCACGACACTGCTGAGGCAGTTTGGTTCTCGAATAATTCAAATGGATTCACAATCGAGAATAACTTCATCGGACCTACTCGTGGAAAAGAATCTATCTTTGGTATATTCGGATCATACAATGTTGCAGTGAGGAATAACATCCTCGTAGACAATTGTCAGGACAATCCACTTGATAGTAGTGCCAATGGATGTTCTGCGGAAATAACTGGATATAGTGCTTCCGGACAGTATAACTTCAACAACTGGGAAGTCAGTGGTAACCTCATTACTAGGAAGAATGCAAAGACCACGGATCACTCCGATGGAAGCATCTTGGGAGGAGGTTCATCCTCAGTAACCGGCTGGAATGTCTTCAATAATGTTGTTTCATCGATGTACGGTAGCGGATTGAATAGGGTCAATATCAGGGTAGTCGGAACTACTGGCAACAATGTGTATAACAATATCTGGTATGATATCGGTTCGAACGGATTGACGGGTTGTGTAGCGTCAACATGCACCAACAATGTCACCGTAACAACCGATCCATACAGGTATCTCTCTCCAGCAATTAGGAATCAACTTCCGCTCTAAGAGGTTCTTGAGTGAACGAAAAACACCGCTTTGTAGCGGTGTTTTTCGTATGTTTGAAAGGGAAATTCGCTCTGCGCCTAAAAAACCTAGTTGATATTCCTCCACCACTCAGATACCGGTGCTGTGCGGATGATCTCGATGACTTGGTCGAGGTCGTCGGTCACCTTGAATATCTCCATGTCGTAGTCTGAGATCGCAGTCTGTTGCTCGAGCATATTCTTGGCGATGAAGTCTGTCATGCCATTCCAGAATCGGGAGCCGACGAGGATGACCGGTACGGCAGGGATCTTTCTGGTCTGGATGAGCGTCATCGTACTGAAGAGCTCATCGAAGGTACCGAAACCTCCGGGGAAGAAGACGTATGCCTCAGCGGCGAATGCGAGCATAGTTTTTCGTGCGAAGAAATAGGTGAATTGTAGGCGATCGGTAGCAAAACCGTTGGTATTGGCTTCGTGTGGAAGATCGATACCAAGAGCACCGGCATGTCCACCAGCTTCTTTTGCACCCTTGCTTGCGGCTTCCATGATACCTGGGCCGCCACCAGTGATGATGGCGTATTTGAGCTCCTTGGCGACTCTTCGGCCGAGTTCTTCAGCTTTGTTCCATTCGTCGGTATCTGGTTTGGTGCGTGCGGATCCGTATACAGTGACAGATTTTGGATATTTTCGTAGAAACTCAAAACCGTCCTTAAACTCTCTATTAATCTCTTCGAGGTGTCTTTTTGTCGCATCGGCATGGATATCTCGATGGGAGAGCGGCTGGTTGTGTTCATTATGCATAGTGGAGGTATTATAACGCCAAGCGAAGATATATGAAAGTAAACTTTCATATAATCTGAGTGCAGGCGTTATATAAACAAAGTGCATATAGCGTCAAGTGAGGATGTGTGCCAACCTGTTTTTTGTTGTCATTTTTTGCTTTTGTACCTATACTGACCTACATGCTCAAATTTACTATTGAAGCAAAGCTCCCTAATGGACGCGGCCGTGCAGGGGCTATCCAGACTGCGCACGGCGTTATTGAGACACCGGCATTCATTCCTGTGGGCACCAAGGCTACCGTCAAGTCACTCACTCCAGAGCAGGTGCGTGCGCTCGGTGCAGAGGCTGTGCTCGCCAATACCTACCATCTCTATCTTCAGCCAGGCACGGATATCCTCGAGAAGGCGGGTGGACTGGGGAAGTTCATGAATTGGCCAGGTCCAACTTTTACTGATTCCGGTGGCTTCCAGGCGTTCTCGCTTGGAGCTGCTTTCAACAAGACTGCATCCAAGATCGGCAAACGCGGTAGTGAAATCGAATCAGTACCAACAGGTGAGCATGCCAATTTTGCCCGAGTGACAGAAGATGGTGTCGAATTCAAATCAGTTCTGGATGGAAGCACACATTTCTTCACACCGGAGAAATCTATAGAGATACAGCATAGTATCGGAGCGGATATCATATTTGCATTCGATGAATGTACATCACCCCATGCAACGTATACATATCAGAGAGAGGCCATGGATCGTACTCATAGGTGGGCTGTGCGGAGCCTCGAGCGGCACACAGAGCTTTCCGGAGAGTCTGCACTTTTTGGTATCGTCCAGGGAGGTCGTCATGAGGATCTCCGTAAAGAGAGTGCACGGACTATTGGGAACATGAAGTTCGATGGGTTCGGAATTGGTGGCTCGTTCGATAAGGAGGATATCGCTATTGCGGTCGGCTGGGTCGCTGATGAACTCCCAGAAGGTAAGCCGCGGCATTTGCTGGGCATCGGTGCGCCAGAAGATATCATTCTCGGTATTGAGAACGGTATGGACACATTTGACTGCGTGACGCCGACCAGGATTGCGCGCAATGGTGCGGCATATGTGAAAGATCGTAGAACAGACGGGTTCACGATCAATCTGTTGAACGCAGAGTTCAAGACGGACTTCGCTCCGATCGAAACAGGTTGTGGATGCTATACCTGTACGAACTATACCCGAGCGTATCTCGCGCACCTCTTCAGAGCAAAAGAGATGCTTGCGGCAACGTTGACCTCAATACACAATCTCTACTTCCTTATACATTTGGCAAAAAAAGCTCGAAAGGCGATCGTCGAAGGAAAATGGGAGGAATTCAAAAAAGAATATATCGGATAATTCGCGCTAAGCTAAAAACTAAATCTCCTTCACGCGATAGTCTCCTGGTGCTCGTTTGAGCCACCATTCTATCTGTTCATGAGTGAGGAGGCCTTCTTGTGCACCAACGAACTGAGCAACCGACATCGGATTGACGGGGGCCCAGGTGAGCGCCTCGAGCGGTGATTTGCCTGAAGCAAGGACCGATACGAACGTTGCGGCGAAAGCGTCACCACATCCAGTTCTTTCCAGTGGTGGCTTTGGGTCGGGATATATCGGCATGAAATAGTAGTGATCGCCATCGAACATGTACGCACCTTTAGGGCCATCAGTGACCAGGATGAGTTTTGGTCCGTAGCTGGCGAGTTTTTTCATGAGATCCTTCACATCCCGAGAGTCGGTGTGGAGCATGCGTTGGGCCTCTTCGACGTTTACGATGAAGACATCCGTGCGGACGTAAATACGCTTCATTTCTTCAAAACCGAGCTTCATTTGGAATGTCCCCGGCTGGAAGGCGAGGCGTGTCTCAGGATGTGCCTCCATATAGTCAGCTATCGCCATGTGGTAGGGGAATGTATTCCCAGCCATGGAGGTGAGGTAGAGCCACTTTGGCGCCGGAAGCTTGTGGGGAAGCTGGTAATCATAGTCGACATGGTTGACGAGGATGGTACGCTCATCACCGTACCAGAGGACAAAATGGTAGTTGGTTGCTTTGCCCTTGTTCACCTTCACATACGAGTCTATGACGCTATTTTTCTGGAGTTCAAGTTTGCACTCACGGCCATTCTGATCATCACCAATATTGGCGACAAGTGCGGATGTGAGACCAAGGCGTGCACCTGCAACAGCGGCGTTTGCGGCGTTGCCGACACCTTTGACGACCTTTGCGTATTCGAAGGGAATCTTATCACCGAAGGGGAGGCAGATTTCGCAGGCGCCTTTGTCTATCTTGCAGTGGACTTCCGCCTCTTTGAGACGGATGAATGCGTCGGTGGTGATGTCGCCGATAGCGAGGAGATCGATCTTTTTATTGAACATGTGATTATTTTATCATCTCGTGGCAGTGAATGCACCTGTTCTTGTTGCTAGATTTGATTATAGGTATGAATGATGGGCAGATCTTCATATTTGCTGTGATGTGCTATAATTTTTGTATGAAATCATTACGCCAACACATCGCCGAAGCGAAGGAGAATCATGTCGCCATCGGCCATTTCAATGTATCTACACTCGACGGGATCTGGGCTGTCGCTGATGCGGCAAAAGAGCTTAATTTACCGGTCATCATCGGCGTCTCAGAAGGTGAGCGTGACTATGTCGGTGTACGACAGGCGGCCCTCGTTGTGGAGAGTATCCGCAAGGATCGTGGTCAGGCAATATTCCTGAATGCCGATCACACATATTCATTCGACAGGGTCAAAGAAGCTATAGATGCTGGTTTCGATGCAGCCATTTTCGATGGGGCACAGCTCAGCTTCGAGGAAAATGTGGCTCAAGCGAAGAGATGTGTCGAATACGCTCGTGCTTCAGGGCGTGATGTGATTATTGAGGGTGAACTTGGCTTCATAGGTACTTCGTCCAAGATATTGGACGCTATTCCTGATGGTGCTGTCGTTGGAGATGCGGCTATGACTACTCCGGAAGATGCGGCTCGTTTTGTTCAGGAGACCGGGGTAGATCTGCTTGCTCCAGCTGTAGGTAATATCCATGGCGTGGTCAAAGGAGGTGACCCTGCACTCAATATCGGCCGTGTAGGAGAGATAACTGCAGCATGCGGTGTGCCACTTGTGCTCCACGGGGCATCGGGTAACAGTGCTGCTGACATTCAGGGTGCCATCAAGGCGGGTGTATCTATTGTGCACGTCAACACCGAACTCCGCATAGCCTATCGATCTGGCCTCCTCAAAGCATTTTCTGACAATCCAGACGAAATAGCTCCGTACAAGTATCTCAAGTCCGCAAAGTTGGCCATGCAGAAAGTAGTAGAGGAAAAGCTCAAGATAGCTTCAGGAATATAGGGTATAGAAGGTTGTCCACACGGACTTATTTTATATCAGGGGCGTTTGCTATAATGAGGATACACATATGTCATCCGGTGTTGAATTCGACGAAGATAAGCTGAAATACACGCCTCGACCAGTAGCTGGTGGTGGTTTTCAGCCAAATCAATATGCTTTTTCTGCGCAACAGGGAGGGGGTGGCAACGAGCCTCGTATGGTGCGATGGCTCATGAAGAAGGGTATCGTCAAGTCTCCAAATACCGCGCAGGTGGTCCTCATTGGTCTTGTTGTCATTAATATTATTATTACTGTAGTAGTCATAAGTTATTTTCTATAAAAATGAAAGCACACCACTCCAAGCTCCCTAAGTCTATTTATGTCATCTTCGTCATGACTGTGGTAGCAAACGTAACAGCAACGTTCATCATCATCAAGTACTTTTTATAAACCCGTAACATCTTTGAGCCATATGGTGAACAAGCATACTGATCGTCGCGGATTTACCCTCATCGAACTGCTTGTGGTCATATCAATCATTGGTATGCTTTCGAGTGTGGTGCTGGTGAGCTTACAAGGGGCGCGAGAGAAAGGCAGGATTGGTGCTGGTCAGGTTTTTGCTACTAACCTTTACCATAATTTTGGCGCTGAAGCAGTTGGCATATTCCCATTCGACGACAGTGTCAACATCCTTAAGGATATATCAGGAAATGGCAACTTATTCCGTTGCTCTGGAGGTCAATCAACAAGTACTACAGCACTTTATGGTACGTCACTTCAATTTCCGACTACGAATACGACGTGCCTCCTTACGGTGCTTCCAAGCTCAAAGCAGCCCGGTCAAACCAAGGGAACAGTAGCATTCTGGATAAACCCGACTTCTTACTCGAGTGTTGGACTCATCGCCCATATAGGTCAATGGATTATAATCTGTTCTTCGGGAACATCAAGGCCGGGGTCCATATATGTTAACAGTCCGCCGGATGTGGGTTGCAACGGTAGTATGGTGAGTCAGGCGAAAGCAACTCTCAATACCTGGACTCATGTCGCAATTTCTTGGGGTGCTGGTGTCACCAATATCTATATCAACGGAAAGCTTGATAGTACATTTCCGGGTGTCCCTACAATATCAGGATCATATTATGTTGGAGGATGGGGCGTCGACAGTTTCGTTGGCAGGTTGGATCAGTTTTCATTCTATACACAGGCAGTCCAAGCACCGTAGTGTTGATCAGGGTGGCAAATATGCAGAGGCTATCAATAGTGGGCCCTTAATCCTTGCATCTTCCAGAATATTAGTGTAAGATAGCCCCCATGTTGTCACTAACCATCGAAAAGCGCGATTTGAAGCTCACGCCTGAAAAAGTGCGTGCTACAGGCTTTATGCCTGCAGTGTATTACGGCCCAAAGGAGGCCTCTACAGCTGTATCTATCAATGCCAAGGAGTTCGGCAAGGTCTGGAAGAAGGCGGGCGAGTCATCAGTCATTATCCTCAAGGATGCAGCTGGTGCTGAGCACGAAGCACTCATCCACGAAGTCGATATTCACCCTCTTTCTGGCGAACCTCGTCACGCTGACTTCTATGTCATTGAAAAGGGTAAGAAAGTCGAGGTTTCTGTACCACTCATATTCTCTGGCGTATCATCAGCAGTCAAAGACAAAGCTGGTATCCTGGTCAAAGTTCACCGTGAGATCGAAGTCGAGGCTGCTCCTCGTGACCTTCCTCATGATGTTACCGTCGACATCTCCAAGCTCGTAGAGCTCACTGACGTTATCAAGGCTGGAGACCTCGTACTCCCTAAGGGTGTTGAACTCAAGATTGGTGCAGATGAAGTTGTTGCTTCTATCGCTGTTGCTAAGGAAGAAGTTGAAGAAGCTCCTACAGCTATCGATATGTCTGCTATCGAAGTTGAGAAGAAGGGCAAGGCTGAAGTTGAAGGTGAAGCTGCGGCAGGCGACGCAAAGGCACCTGAGAAGAAGTAAGAGCATTTCTAAATATTTCCGAGAAAATCGTACTTTCAGGGTACGATTTTTTTATGGCTCTGGTATACTGTCCATACATGAAAATCACGCACCTCACCCGCATACCAGCTATTTTTTTGCCCACTCTTTGCGTGGGTGTCTTTCTCCTCTGTCTGTTCTCCGTTTTCCCTACTTCTTCCGTCTCTGCCCAGACGGCGCTTACTCCCGAACAGAAGGCACGACTCGAACGAGAGCTTGCGCAGGTCGAGGCGGAACAGAAAGCCGCTGAGAAGGAGCTTGCAAACGCTCAGGCACAGAGTTCATCTATAACTCGTGATATCTCTGTTCTCACCGCCAAGATCAAGGTTGCCCAGCTCAACATCAAAGCAAAAAATCTCGCCATCGAGAATCTTGGCAAGGATATAAAAGGCAAGCAGACGCACATCGACAATCTGGAAGATCGTATCGATCGTGGCAAGGATTCTCTCGCTGTCATCATGCGTAAGACCAACGAGGTAGCATCGTATACTCTTCCAGAAATCTTGCTCTCACAATCCAGTCTTACGGGGGTACTTAGAGACATTGATTCGTTTGCATCTGTTCAGAATGGACTCAAGGAAACTTTCGAGCAGGTGCGCTCAGACAAGACGGAGACCGAGTCTGAAAAGAATGCGCTCGAAAAACGCCGTAACGCCGAGACAGATGCTCGGTACTCGATACAGCAGGAAGAGAAAAGTATCAAGAATGATGAAGCGGAAAAGCGTCGTCTTCTAAGTATTAGCAAGGGCAATGAGGCCGCATATCAGGCTGATCTTGCAAAGAAGCGTCAGCGTGCCGCCGAGATTCGTGCTGCACTGTTTCCATTGCGTGGATCCGATCCGATTCCGTTCAGTCTCGCTCTCCAGTATGCAAATACTGCAGCTGCAAAGACGGGTATCCGGCCAGCATTTCTCCTTGCAGTCATACAACAGGAGTCCAACCTTGGAGCAAATGTGGGAACATGTAACCGTATTGGTGATGGTCCTGAGAAGCATTGGAGCAAGATCATGCCTGGTCCAGCAGATAAGGCGGCTGGTCTCTCGCGTAGGGACGATCAGACGATATTCAAACGCATCGTAGCTGCGCTCGGCATCAGTACTGAAGGTTTGCCGCTCTCATGTCCATGGGGGGCTGGTTGGGGAGGCGCCATGGGCCCTGCGCAGTTCATTCCCTCGACATGGGTTCTCTTCGAAAGCCGTATATCTGCAGCTATCGGAGGCGCACATCCTGATCCATGGAATCCGTCCCACGCATTCATGGCTTCTGCTATCTATCTCTCAGATCTCGGCGCAAACGGCAAGACATATACTGCTGAGCGCAATGCTGCTTGCAGGTACTATTCTGGTCGTGTGTGTGATGCCAGGGCTCCGGCAAACGCCTTCTACGGCAATGAGGTTACGAACAGGGCAGATGTGATACAGCGAACCATGATCGATCCGTTGCAGGGGTTGTAGGAGAACCAACAAAAGCGCACATGTGTTTTGCATGTGCGTTCGTTGTATTTGTACACTATGCTTTGTATAACCGTCCTGCGAACGCACATGCAAAACACATGTGCGCTTTTGTTGGTTCTTTCTCTAAATCGTCAGCAAAACCGGTATAACCATCGGTCTCTTTGCGGTCTGTTGCATCAGGAACCTGCTCACGGCATCAGTGATATTGTCCTTGATGAAGTCCATGTTGATCGGATTCTGGCCGCGAGACGACTTCTCGACGGTATCCTTGATCAGGATGCGCACCTCATGGAGGAGCTCCTGAGATTCACGGAGATAGACGAAGCCGCGGGATATGATGTCTGGAGATTTGCGGAGCTTGCCGGTCTGCGCGTTGACGATACCGAAGATGATGAAGATACCATCTTGTGCGAGTGCCTGACGATCGCGGATGACGACTTCTTGGACATCTCCGACTGAGAATCCATCCACAAGTACAAGGCCTGAAGGAGCCTTCTCCTTGAGCTTCACGATCTTGGTACCAGCAGACTGTATCTCGACCACCGAACCATTGTCGGGGATGACTACATCGCTCTCTGCGAGCCCGTTGGTGTCCTTGGCGATATCACAGTGCGCACGGAGCATGTAGTGGTATCCATGGAGTGGCATGAAGAACTTGGGCTGGATCTTGCGGTGTATCCAAGCCGTCTCATCACGGTTAGCGTGACCAGAAGAGTGCACATCGGCGATGCGATAGTGGAGGATTTTGACGCCTTGACGGGAGAGGTTGTCCTTGAGTGTCTGGACGGCGCGTTCATTGCCCGGGACGACTGATGACGAGAGGACGACGGTGTCGCGCGGCGTGAGCTTGATCTTGGCATGATTCTTTTGGGACATGCGTACGAGGGCAGAGAAGTCATTTGCCTGTGCTCCAGTGGAGAGGATGACGATGCGCTCTGGAGGATAGTTTTCGAGATCATCTACAGAGATGAACGTTTCCTTCTTGGCTTTCACGAGACCGAGCGATTTGCAGATTTCTATGTTCTGCTTGAGACTGCGTCCTTCGACGATCACTTTCTTGCCGTATTTCTCGGCGTATTCCGTGATCTTGAGGAGACGCTCGAGGAGGGACGAGAAGGTCGCAATGATGAGGCGGCCCTGCATGTTCTGAATGATTATCTCGAGGTTCTTGTGAACCGTCTTTTCAGGCATAGAGAATCCTGGGTTCTCGACGTTGGTAGAGTCAGCCATGAGCATGAGTACATTGGTCTTGCCCGCTGGTCCGCCGACTTCTGGGAATGCACGATCATACTCAGCGGTCTCTTCGTCGGAGACTATGCCGTCCATGTGGTCGAGCTTGAGGTCGCCAGTGTGTACGATTGAGCCGTATGGAGTCTCGATGATGAGCCCCATCGCATCTGGGATAGTGTGAGTTACTGAAAAGAAGCGAATCTTGAGCTTGCCTACGGTGATAGTGCTATTCTTCTCCACGACTTGGATGTCGAGCTTGGGTACATGAGGGAATTCCTCTTGGCGCTTTTGTATCAAAACGGAAGTGAGGAGACGGGTGTAGAGCGGCGGATTGCCGATACGGGGCATGATATACGGAATAGCTCCGATGTGATCGAGGTGACCGTGCGTGATGAGGACGGCGCGGACCTTGTCTTGGCGTTCCTCGAGATAGTGCGTGTTAGGCAGAATGAAATCTACGCCCGGGGTATTCTCGTTGGTAAACTGAATACCAATGTCGACTACGATGATGTCATCACCGTATTCGATGGCAGTCATATTCTTTCCGATCTCTTCGACACCTCCGAGTGGAATGATGCGGATAGAGTCAGAGGCGAGTGCAGGAATCTTGTCTCCTTCACGGCGGATGAGGGGCTTGGATGCTGGTCCACGGCGCATCGGCTTGGCTGCGTCAGGGCGGACGATCTGCATGCGGGCTCCTGCGACGTGCTTGGCTGTGCTTGGGCTCTTGTGGGCGCCCCTGCCGAGTACTACGCGGTGTGCAGGGTGTGGGCCACCAGGTCGTTGACCTTGAGTATGAGAATGAGGTCGGGGTGCAGCATCAGGACGGAGTGTGCGGGTATGTGTACCTCCACCCCTGTTGTGTCCGCGATACTGGAATCGGGGACGTGGGCCAGAGTTGCTTATGTTGCTCGCGCTCGGATTACCTGGGGCTGGAGTGCCCGAGTTGCTCGGCTTCGGCGGTTGGTTGTTCGGTTGATTGTTGTTCATACTGATCTCGTTAAATCTTTAAATGGTTAGATGTCTTTGTTATCTGTTAAATATAGTCCATACCCGCTCTGTCTCCATATGCCATGTTCCGACGGTGTTCCAGCGATCTGCTGGGACGGATATCGATCCGAGGTTCATGTTATGCATCGATTTGGGGATTGCGTATATGAAATCGGGCACATAGAGAAAGATGGCTGGCAGGTCGGCACGGATGAGCTGGTCGAATTGGGCATACTTAGTATCGCGGACCTTCTCATCGCTCGTGGTGCGCATGTCTTCGAGGAGTTGGTCGGTCTTGCTGTTTGCATACATGGCTATATTGAGGCCAGGTGCGTTGCGTTGAGATGAGTGCCAGAAGGCATACAGGTCACGATCCTTGCCGACGACTTCGCCGAAGAGCAGAGCATCATATTTGCGAGTTCGGATGACATTCTGGTAGAGATCGTTTTGCTCATATACTTTGACATCGACTTGTGCACCAAGAGCGTTCCAGGATTCTTTGACCAATTCAGCGGCCTGCCTGAGATCACCACTGTCTGCGGTATATATATCGAAAGAAAGTGTTGTGCTCGCTGCTCCGGGTATTTTCTTATTGAAAACGCCATGGGCGTCACGCTTCCAGCCATTCTTGAGAAGGAGAGCTTGGGCGGCTATGGCACCTGACGAAGAGGCCACAGATGATGTTGTGCGAATCGTGGTTGATGCTGCTGACAGAGGTGTCGGTCCGTATATTGGTGAGCCGTATCCTTTGAGGATCGTATCGACAAGAAGGGTGCGATCTACGGACATATCGAGTGCCTGCCTGACGACCTTGTCCGCGAGTACTGCTGACTGGTTCTGATTGAAGAAGACGCCGAATATGCGAGGCAAGGGTGTGGACACTACAGTGTATGCCTGTGCCTTGTCTGAAGCGAGGCGACTGCCGGCGGCTGAGGAGAGCGAAGCGATGCTGTCTATTGATCCTTGATCGAGGGCAGTTAGAGCATCTTGCTCATCGGAAAAGAAATTGAGCTCGATAGCAGAAATGAAAGGATCTTTGCCATAATATCCGCGCCACGACTTCAATTCATACAGAGTTGGTATACCTCCACTGTCATGGGTGACAGAAGCTACCTCGTATATGCCCGATCCGATCGGGCGTGTGTTGTATTGACTGAATATGAACTGGTCATCATTGACGCTACCCCAGATATGCTTTGGCAGGATGCCGAGCGTCGTGTTTGAAAGGAAGGGGCTATATGGTTGCCTCAGTGTGAATTCAATCTCGGTCGGGGAGATAACTCTGACGGTGGCGTCCGTCCAGTCGAGGCGTCGAGGACTCTTGAGCATCGGATCCTGAACCTTTTGTATGGTGAAAGCCACATCCTCTGCAGTCAGTGGTTCGCCGTCCTGGAATGTCAGGTGGGGCTTGAGTGTGAAGGTGTATACCAAGCCATCTTTGGATATTGTGTAGGATTGTGCCAGATCTGGGATCAGTTTGCCCCCGGAATATTTCATCAGGCCTGAATATACAAGTGCAGACACATCCTTGTCGGCGTCTGTTATAGCCAATACGGGGTTGATATTGCGCGGCAGACCAATAATACCTTCGCGTAGCATACCCCCGTATGCGGGCACCTCTACAGTGAAGCGGTCATTGATGGATTTTGCCATGATGAGCGCGGAAGCAATCGCAGCTATGCAGAAAAGGCCGAAGATGGCTTTTTCAGTAGCTGAGAATTGGTGTATATAGCCGAGCATGACCCGGCCACGTTTCCAATGGAGTTCTTTTTGGGGAGTTTCGTTCACGATAAGGGGAAGAGATTGCGACGTACAGAATTCGTATTTTAATTACTACTTTAGAGGAGGTTGATCAGAGCTGAAGCAGCAAAGAGCAAGGCAATGATTATGGTAGCGATGAAAAGGCCTTTTTCGAAGCCGCGGCGGGTGTGGAATGCAGAACTGAAGTTATCTCCACCGCCAAATGCACCGCCCACTTGCGCGCCGGTGCGCTGGACGAGGATTGCGGCCACGAGAAGCACCGACAGGACGATCTGTATATACGGGAGGAGAGACTTCATTGCAGAGCATGGTACCATATTCACGTTTTTTTGCAATACGTTCTCTGTTTTCAGCATTTTGTGAAGCCTGGTGTCAATATTGCACATTGAGGCCTTTCGCATATAATTCAGACATCTCGAAAGGCCTTTCTCAATAAAGGCAATCAAGCCGGGGCAGTAGCAGCTTCTCTGGTCCTTTTACCAATATAATCATATCAACCACCTATGAAAGACAAGAATAAGGATATATCCAAGAAGATCAAACCACTCGCTGATCGAGTGATCATTCGTGAACATGCTGACGATATGGAGAAGAAAACCTCATCAGGCATCATCATTCCGGTGACGGCAAATGAAGACAAGTCGGGTAAGCGTGGTGAAGTGGTCGCTGTGGGTCCAGGTCGTACGGAAGATAGCAAACTCATCAAGGTTTCTGTTTCTATAGGAGACAAAGTTATATTCCAGTGGGGAGAGAAAGTGAGTGTCGATGGAGATGAGTATTACGTCGTTCGCGAATCTGAGATTCTCGCCATTATCAAATAACTGATACTGAAAAAACCCATGTCCAAAAAGATCCTCTACAACGAAGATGCTCGCAAGGCACTCAAGCGAGGTATAGATGCGGTGGCTGATGCAGTCAAGATCACGATTGGTCCTCGAGGTCGCAACGTCGTTCTCGACAAGGGGTATGGAAGTCCGACCATCACCAACGATGGTGTGTCTATCGCTCGAGAGATAACACTCAAAGATAAGTTCGAGAACATGGGAGCTGAGATTATTAAGGAAGTTGCGAGCAAAACAAATGATGGTGCCGGCGACGGGACGACCACTGCTACCATCCTTACTCAGGCCATTGTCTCCGAAGGTATGAAGCATACCACCATGGGAGTCAATGCTATGGGTATCAAGCTTGGTATCGAGAGCGCTGCCAAATACGCAGTTGCAGAGCTCAAGAAGCTTGCCAAGCCGATCAAAACAGACGAAGAGATTCGTCAGGTAGCCATTATATCTGCGGAATCAGCCGAGCTTGGCGCCATCATCGCAGATACTATCAAGAAAGTTGGGAAGGATGGTGTGGTGACAGTGGAGGAGTCGCAGTCGACCGAGCTTGAGTCGGAGATTGTCGAAGGCATACAGTTCGACAAGGGATATGTTTCGGCGTACATGATCACCAATCCTGATCGTATGGAGTCAGTTTTCAATGACCCAGCGATCCTTGTTACTGACAAGAAGATCTCATCTCTTAAAGAGATATTACCAGTGCTTGAACAGCTTGCTCAGACCGGTAAGAAGGATCTGGTGATCATCGCTGAGGATGTGGACGGCGAAGCGCTGGCAACATTCGTGGTGAACAAGCTCCGGGGTACGTTCAATGTATTGGCCATCAAAGCTCCTGGCTACGGCGACAAGAAAAAAGATATGCTCCAAGATATTGCGGTTACGGTCGGGGCGACGGTTATCACCGAAGATGTCGGGCTTACTTTCGAGAAAGCTGGCATCGCTGCGCTCGGTAAGGCACGTAGGGTGATAGCTACCAAGGACAGCACTGTTATAGTTGGAGGCAAGGGGAAGAAGGCTGATATAGAGGAGCGTGCGTCACAGCTCAGGAAGCAACGAGATGCCGCTGAGTCAAAATATGATCGTGAAAATCTCGAAGGACGAATCGCCAAGCTTTCGGGCGGTGTGGCAGTCATCCGTGTCGGAGCAGCAACAGAGACTGAGATGAAATACCTCAAGCTCAAGATCGAAGATGCGGTCAATGCGACCAAGGCGGCCATAGAAGAGGGTATTGTTCCCGGTGGAGGCGTCGCTTTGGTGAAGGTTGCAGGGAAGCTTCAGGACAGACTCAAGGATGGTAAGGTTAGCGCTTCCGCTGAGGCAGAGCTTGGCAATCTCATCGTCATACGAGCTCTTGAAGCACCGCTCAAGCAGATTGTTATCAATGTGGGCAAAGAAGACGGTTCGGTCATCGTAGACAAGATCAAGAATGGAAAGGGTAATCTCGGGTACGATGCGCTCAAGGATGAAATGATCCCTGATATGATTGCCGCCGGCATTGTCGACCCAGTCAAGGTCACTCGTCTCGGGGTAGAAAACGCATGTTCGGCCGCAGCCATCCTTCTCACAACAGAAGCTGCTATAGCTGATGAGCCGGAAGAGAAGAAAGAAATGCCCGCAAATCAGGGAATGGGTTACTAGTAGTGTCAACTATATGCGATGACGAATGTGTGCTATAATGAGGCAACTTTATAAGCCATATCCTTTAGCTATCTATCGTCCATGAAAAAACTCATTATCGGCGTACTCATCATAGTTCTTGCTGTCGTGGCAGTCATATTCTTCCGCGACTCGTCTCCGTCGACACGTGGGAACGGATCTGACAACTCTAACGCGTCTACCACCAAGACTGTATCTGCTCCTGTATCTGAGACCACCAAGGTATCGAGTCAGACATCTGAGTATCAGAATGCAGAGCTCGGATTCTCGGTCAAATACCCGACTGTATGGGAAAAGGTAGAGGCCGCTCTCGGGGTTTCCTTCATCATTCCGATAGACAAGAATCAGGTTTCGACCGTCGGCAAACTCCAGGCAGACGTCAATGTTTTTTCTGGCAAATGTTCATTCCCACCAGTTACGACCATCAAGGATCGTGGTACGCTCAAGGTTGGTGTTAGTACGATGAATACCATATCTATGACCAACACCGTCCAGGGTCGTGGATATTTCAACCGCATGTACTCGCTCCAGAAGGACAGCATCTGCTACATGTTCTCATTCTCATCGATCACTCTTGATCCAGCAAGCAAGGGGCTCACCGGATCAAACATCACTCAGGCTCAAAACAACAACAAAGCTATGACCAACTCAGCTGATGTTGCTTTCACTGAAATGGTTAAGTCGTTCACATTCATCACCGGTCCTCAAGGTAAGGATGAGACGACAGTTACCCCTCGTTAAGAGATAATTTCGACCAAGAACTATGAAAAAAACACTTCTTATCATCGTCGCTCTACTTGTCGTCCTCGGTATCTATTCCTGGTCATCCTACAATAGTCTGGTTGCCCAGCAGGAAAGCGTGACCGCACAGTGGCAACAGGTTGAGACACAGTATCAGCGCCGTTTTGATCTCATCCCTAACCTCGTCGCTTCGGTCAAGGGCGTCCTCACTCAGGAGCAAACCGTTTTTGGTGATATTGCCGATGCGCGTACTCGTTATTCAGGAGCACAGACCGTCAATGAGAAGGTCGCAGCTACAGCTCAGGTTGAGTCGGCATTGAGTCGCCTTCTAGTCATCGTGGAGAACTATCCAACCCTGAAGTCTTCAGAGACCGTCCGTGACCTCATGACTCAGCTCGAAGGCAGTGAGAATAGGATTGCAGTAGAGCGTGGTCGCTTCAACGATGGTGTACGCAACTTCAACACCACCATCAAGAAGTTTCCTAAGAATATGTTCGCAGCAGTATTCGGTTTTGACGAGGTCAAATATTTTGAAGCCGAGATCGGAGCTGAGAGTGCACCGAAAGTTGAGTTGATATAGGTTCGAATAATCAATAACCAAGATACACACACCAAAGATTTGTAGTTTTGGTTAGTGTATCTTGGTTATTGCTATATATGATGAAAAAAATATCTCTCATAACTCTAGTAGCCCTTCTTCCCTTGGTTACTTTTGCTTATGTGAGTCCAGGGAAGCCAACTGGCTTGGTCAATGATTTTGCGCGTGTACTTACTGCTGAGGAGAGTCAGACTATCGGTGCTAAACTCACGGCACTTGATCAGCAGACAGGTGTCGAGGTTGCTGTTGTGACGGTGTCCACGGTCGGAACCGATGAGACCATAGAGTCATATGCCGAAAAGCTTTTTCAAGAATGGGGGATCGGCGATGCTGAGAAGGACACGGGACTCCTACTCCTCATTGCGGTCGATGATCGTCAGATGAGGATTGAGACCGGCTACGGTATCGAAGGTGCGGTTACCGATATTCAGTCGGGCAATATCATCAGGAATGTTCTAACTCCAGCATTCAGAGAAGGAAAGTACGGTGAAGGCATATCCGCCGCAACTGATGCATTGACTGCTATTATCACCAATTCTCCCGAAGCTGCTCAGTATTCTGATACCTCCTCGAGTCAGGACTCTTCAGGCTGGGACTTTGATTTTGCAAGTATCTTCTTTGTGGTCATCATTGTGATCAACATGTTGAGTCGATTCCTTGGTGCAACAAAGTCATGGTGGCTTGGTGGAGTTCTCGGTGCTGGTATAGGTGCAATCATCGGGCTCATCGCTGGTTTCCTCTATGTGGGGGCTATATCGATGATTGTGCTTACGATACTCGGACTCATATTCGACTTCATTGTTTCAAAGAATCCTCCAGGATCAAATGGTAAGAGTGGAGGTATGTGGCCGCTCTTGTTCGGTGGTGGATCATCAGGTAGTGGCGGGTTTGGGGGATTTGGCGGGGGCTCATCGGGTGGTGGGGGTGCGAGCGGCAGGTGGTAAAGAGGGGGAGTTTCGTGATATTGTGGCGTCTACTGGAGGGTTCGCATAGTGGTCTAGTGCACCACCTTGGAAAGGTGGCATACCTTAACGGGTATCAGGAGTTCGAATCTCCTACCCTCCGCCAGTTTTCAGATAATAAAAATCCGACCACCTGCATGGTCGGATATGTTCCGATTCAACCTGTTTGAGCGAGCATGGCATATGTGCTTGCACTACGATCTTGTTTGAGTTTTTCGACGATGCGGGCGATGAGTTCCGCGCTCAGAACTTTGGATTCATCAACTGTCCGGTGGTCCGGATTGAGATACCGAGAGAAGACACTTGCGTCATCTTCAAACTCCTTCGTCATTACTTGCCGGATGCCCTCAAGGAGTTCCCTGATGGATTCTACAGCCTCCTCCGCTGTGACGGCGAATGGCTGTGAAGTAAGTAACGGCTTACCCCTGTGGCCAGGACCGCGGAATATGCCGATGGCGAACTTATCTCCTTCCCGTGCTTGACCGATGGTGATATCCAGATCTGCGGGGTTAGTGAAGATTTCCATTGCGACCAGCCTGCTAATTCCCATACATGTTCCTTGTGTTGCTTGTTTTCTATCCCGTTCAGATGGTAACTCAACTAGCATGAATTGCAAGGGAGCCCGATTGTCCCCAAACTCCATTTCCCGCTGGAGGGTTTTGGCCGTATAATTAGGCCATGTTCTCTGACCCGGCTTCAAATCTTGCAAAATTCGGCCTTACCGACGGCATGAAGGTCGTCGACATTGGCGCGGGATCAGGATTTTACAGTGTAGAAGCAGCCAAGAAGGTTGGCTCGGGTGGGCGTATCTATGCTGTCGACGTCCAGAAGGACCTTCTGGAGCGTCTCCGTTCAGTAGCGGCAAATCAAGGTATCAGGAATATCGAAGTCATCTGGGGCAATGCAGAGAAGATCGGTGGGACCAAGCTCAGAGAGGCGTTGGCTGATCGAGTCATCGCTTCGAATGTGTTGTTTCAGATCGAGAAACCTGATGATTTTTGTCTCGAGCTCAAGCGTGTCCTCAAGCCCGGTGGCAAGGTACTCCTGGTCGACTGGAGTGATGTGAGCTCCATGAGTCCGCAGAATGTGGTTCCGGCTTCCAAGGCGCAGACGCTTTTTGAGAAGAACGGTTTCAAGCTTGAACAGTCTTTTGGTGCCGGAGATCATCACTACGGACTTATATTCACCCGATAACATCCATATGAAAGCAAGCAAATTCCAGATCATCACACTCGCCCTCTTCGTTCTTTTCCTTGTGGGAGGAGTGGCCGCCTTTGCTCTCTACAAAGGTTCCACGACGACCACTTCGATACCAGCAGTGACTGTGTGGGGGACGTTCCCAGCCGATACATTCAATGTGTATGTCTCCAAAATCAACGCTACGCTGGCTCAACCGATAACGGTCAACTATGTACAGAAGAAAGCAGATTCATTCTCGCAAGAATTCGTAGCAGCTCTGGCGCGTGGTACTGGTCCTGACGGAATACTGATACCGGTGGACATGCTTTTGCCACACTATGACAAGCTCGCCCTGATCCCGTTCTCAGCTCTGCCTCAGCGTACATTCATCGATAGCTATATCGATGAGGCCAGCATCTATCTCAATGCCAATGGTATAACGGCACTTCCGTTCACTGTTGATCCTTTGGTTATGTATTGGAACAGGGATACCTTCAATTCGGCTGGTATCGCCACCTATCCACGCACCTGGGATGAATTTACCGAGCTCAACAAGAAACTGACAGTCAAGGATCAAAATGGTAATGTGCGCAAATCTGCTATTGCACTCGGTGATTTCACCAATCTCAACAATGCTCGTGAGATACTCGGTACGCTCATCCTCCAGGTAGGCAATCCTATCACTGCTCCAGATACTGACGGAGTGGTCCAGACTACGCTCAAAGTATCTGCTGCGGCCGATGCGGCTCCCGCACTCAATTTCTTTGCTCAATTTGTGGATCCGACAAATGCCAACTATTCGTGGAATAGAGGACTACCACCAGCAAAATCAGCATTCCTGTCCGGGATGCTCGCTACCTACTTTGGCTTTGCTTCAGAACTTGCTGATATTCGTACCAAGAATCCAAACCTGAATTTCGATGTGGCTGCATTACCTCAGGTTCGTACTGGAGGTACCAAAGCCGCCTACGCTCGTCTCAATGGGTTCTCGATCGTTCGCGCTTCTCCAAATCCAAACGCCATGTTCCAAGTGATGTCGATGCTTACCGATCCGATCCATCTTGCCGAGCTCAACAAAACCCTCTATCTACCGACGGTCCGCCGCGACATGATTGCTCAGGGTTCAAATGATCCATATATAACAATCTTCAACCAAGCCGCCCTCATCGGTAAGACCTGGCTCGATGCTGATCCTGTGGCATCGCGTGCTATATTCGCGAGCATTATCGAAGCTATTACGAGTGGGCAGAAAACCACGTTCCAGGCGATTCGTGATGGTGGAGATGAGTATGATGTGATTCTCAAGAATGCTGTCCAATAAATGAAAAAGAGTATATATACAATTTCGGGCATGGTATTTATGGCACTGCTCTTTGTGGGCACTTCTGTTTCGGCGCAGGCGCCTGCAGTCAACCTGAGTGATCCTGGTTTCAAGATCATCGCCTGTGATGGCCCAGAAGGTTTGGGACATGTGAACCCACAGACTGGCGCGATAGACCTCACCAAGGTTAATGGTCAGTATAAGTATCCGCTGAAGTCTGGATACGTACCATGTAACTTCAAGGGTGTGATGATTCAACTCCAGCATCTCATCAATATCATGATGGCAGCAGGGGTGCTCGTGGCTATCGTCGGCTTCTCATATGCAGGATTCCTCTATATCACGGGCAAGAAAGGGAATATTGACAAGGCTCATGAGATATTCCCAAAGGTGTTCTTTGGGTTTATAATAATGTTATCAGCATGGTTCATTGTCTATCAGATTTTGAGCTGGCTCACCGACAATGGAGGGTTCAGCACCCTGCTTGGAAACCCATAATCATATGAACATCATCATTTCTCATACCATGAAAGTAGCGGCATCGGTCTTGGTGCTCCTCGCACTCGTATTGCCGGTATCTGCCGTTGCCCAGGTTACCACTGAGACGTCAGATTCTGGCACGTTCACTCTTCAGAATCCGCTCAAGGTCAACTCCATTGGAGGCTTGATTCAGGATTTCGTCGAGATATTCAGCTACATCGCTATCCTCTTCGCTGTCCTTCTCCTCATCTATGTCGGTCTCCAGTTTGTATTGGCCCGTGGTAATAGCGAGCGTTTGAACGACCTCAAGAAATGGCTGTTCTACATCGTGATCGGTGTGGCCGTAGTCATCGGGGCCCGAGTCATCATCCAGGTTGTGATTAACACATTGTCGGCGAGCGGGGCAGTAGACCAGCGAACCATCCAGAGCGCCCAGCGGGCGGCGAATGGGAGATGACCGTCTTTATCAAATAGTATCCATAGTATATGAAAAAAATATCATTGAGTATCACAGCGATCGCCCTCTGGGCCCTACCATTCGTAACTTTTGCGCAGACAGCATCAAACAAGAAAGATCTCGCGTGGGTAATCAATATCATCATAGGGTACATCAATCAGGCGTTGGTGCTCTTGATGGGAGTCGCGGTTATCATATTTGTGTACTATGTCGTCAAATACTTCATTTTGCCCAATGAGAACAGGAGTGAGGCTGGTAGCTATGTTATGTACAGTTTGATCGGCTTCTTTGTCATATTGTCGTTCTGGGGATTGGTCAACATACTTCAGGGTACATTTGGTCTCCAGAATGACACCAATAGGCCTGCAGGATGGTCGTCATTCACCAATATATTCCCGGGAGGCTCTTCTTCCTCAGGTTCGGGGACTTTTAACCCTACAAACACTACGGATAGGAATGCAAATAGATAGGATATAAACGGGGTAGATTAATCCACAGGGAGGCTTTCGTTTTGGGCGGGGGTGGGATAGAATTACCAGTGTAATTTAATATTTAACTAGCATATGAAAAAAATACTCGCAGCTGTTCTCGCCTTTGCGCCATCGATCGTGGCAGCTCAGGCCATCACTGACGTCAATACGCTGACGTACAAGCTTACTAACCTCGGTAACGTCTTCATCGAGATCTTGATCGCTTTTGCGGTTATCTGGATCATCCTCAACGTCGTCCGCTTCATCATCAGTGGAGACAATGAAGAGAAGCGCAAGGGGTATCAGGGAGCTATTCTCTGGGGCATCGTCGGACTTTTTGTCATCCTCTCGATCTGGGGTCTCGTACGCATCTTGACCAACACATTCCGCACGGATACGACCGCTCCAGTCAATCAGTACCCTCAGGTCCAGTATCCTCGCAACGTCCCTAACTAGCTCACATGCAGAGTATCGTGCCTATTGCGGAGGCCAAGGTCGATGGGGCAGCCTTTGGCAGAGTCCTTGATCCGATCATCGCCAATATCGTCAATCCTATATTGATGTTGATGTTCGCGGTGGCTATCATTGTCTTCATATATGGTGTCGTCGAGATGATAGCAAAGGGAGGAGATCCATCAGTCCGCGAGAAGGGTAGATGGCATATGTTAGGTGGAGTCATTGGTATGGTCATCATGATGTCAGCTTGGGGTATCATCAATCTCATATCCAACACAGTCAAAGGATTCTAAGTTGATATAGTAGACAAGTGGACAAAAAGAAACGGCTTGCACATTGTGCAAGCCGTTCGTGGTTTCTAGCGAGGTACTGGTTTACTTGATCGGAACGTACGTTATTTCCAGGCGGTCCGATATGGCGTCCTGATCGCTTGCAACCTTTGTCTCGAGGAACTTGGTTCCTTTTGGCAGGCGCATCGTATCAGTGGCTTCTTGTTCCGTGGTCGGGTCACCATTGACCCGGACGATCCTCTTCGTTCCCGTCGTGGACGAGATGTGGAGGTTGTACCCGTTTGGCCGGTCGATCCGCGTCCAGCCGTAAGCGCTGATCGCGATCGTGTTCTGTCGAGGCTCGCTGTGGGTACTGACGCTTGCTGCCCACCGCATAACCTTGGACCAAGCCCCTTCGACTGCAGGCCGGCCGTACCATACGATGACCACCAGGATGATGATCATCACGGGGAGGCCCATCTTCTTGGCTGGTGTGTCCACCAGCTTCGAGAGCTTGCCTTTTGTTGCTGGGGGCGTTCCTCCGAGAGGTGTCGCAGCAGCTGGTCCTTCAACGATGAATCTCTCTTTTTCTTCACTCATAGGTCAATCTTCTTTCTTCTTTTCTTTTTTCTTGGGTTCACCTGCAGGGAACATGATATTCCCGCCGATGTGGGTTATGTTTTCCAGTCCCGATATGCTGATAGATTGATGAGCACCGATGCCTTGTGAGGCGGCGATGAAATCAAGAGCTTGCTTTCCGGTTACTGATCCGGGACCTGTCTTTCCAGCCGTTATGAGCTGACCGAGCGCTGCCGCAGTGTTCTTTGCGATCTCTGCTTGTTCGGCAGATTCCTGGAACTTCTCGCTGCGGTCGCATGACTCGATAGTCAGATCGGTTGCAGACATGCCGCACCCTCTCTCGTCCTCGCTCGAGACCTTGTCGCCACCGTGGATGTCTCCAAACCAGTCGCGCAAGTCATCGAGATCGGTGATGAGTTGTTGCTGATTGATCGTGCTCACTTGTGCGATGAGCTTGCTCTGAGTCTTTGCAACAAGGATGTCCTGCGCCTCCTGCTCGGTGTTCCGAACGAGGTTGCACAAGAATCCCCGCAAGGCCGCCACGATCATGATGTATGTGATGGTGGCTTTCACCCCATCATTTGTGTACACCCCGACAGGCTTCCGCACAGTGATCTGCTTCCTCAGGTCGATGAAGGTCGGCTTCTGCCATGCCCACTTGGGACTGAGGCCGGGGCCGACTTCTTCGAGGCATGCCGTTTTCTTGAAGCTGAGCCGGTCATCATCATTCACTGGCTGTTTGTAGCTCAAGAGAGGATTTGCCAGCACGCAACCGAAGAACGGAGCCGTGTTCACCACGAATAGGTCGATCCCTCTCCCGTAGAAGAAGAACAGTGCCCATACCGTAGTGCCGAGTATCAGAGACCAATCCCAGCCGATCTTGGTAATCATGTGTGTCGCCCATGCGACGAATACCACGATGATGATCTGCTGGATCACCAGTGCGACCCACATCAGCGCTTGCCGTGAGGGTGACCGGTGCATGTTCTCTTCTTCCTGAGCAGGTGTTCCTTTTTTGAACGCCGTGCCGATCTTGGCGAAGACATTCCCGAGATCCTTCCCGATCTCTTGGAATGCTTCACCCCATGTTTGTGTTCGTTTCATAATTCCTACGCTTTCTCTTGTAGGCCGCCCGGTAGGGAAGCCATTTGTTGTGATTGTGTGTTCCGATCAAATTGTCAATGAGCAGTGCCCACACGGGCATCTCATTCCTATATACTATGATAGCATATTTTATGGTAAAAGTCAAGTATTGAGCACTCAAAATAGGGCTCAATACGGGCCTCAATTCGTGTATTAAAAGACCCCTGCACCACAATGTGATGCAGGGGTCGTGACTTCGCCCGGACTACTTTTCAATGATCCGGAACTTCAGCGTCTGTGTACTGTTTCCAGTCACTTTGACGCAGGTGCTTATCTCGCCCTTGATTCCCTGGGGGTATGGGACCGAGACACCAGGCTCAGAGCAATCCCTGAACCCGTGTTCGGCGTTGCCCCGTTGGACCTCGAAGGCCTTGTCGGGGTTTTCCCACTCGAGCACCCACCGATCCATATCGGCGATGCGGATCTCGACCACCAGTCCGGGATCGAGGTTGATATTCCCGACCTCTCCGATGGGCACGTCTCCCGGCACATGTATCACCTTGGCAGGATGTTGCCATCCTGTAGGGTGACCGCATGCGTCGTTCTTCGCGCTTTTCGAACAACCAGATTGACCCTTTTTCCGAGGTTCCGTCTTTTCAGACTTCGCCGGGACATTGGTCGGTGCGTAGTGGTTGTTGATGGTCACGTTCTGGATACCGCCGATGTTCAGATTGCCCGAGTTGCTGTTGCCGACGTTCGTGAACATGTTGCCGGTGAAGGCAATGTTCGTGACATCGGTGTGAGCACCCGGGGCTTGAGGAGCGGGGAAGCCGCCTCTCTTGCCAATCTGGTACCGGATCTCATCCAGCTCTGCTTTGAGGGCGGCGGTCGTCGGCTGATCTTTGGGATCACCGTCGTTGCAGCCGAGCGGAGCCATCGAGACGTCTTTCGACCGGTTCTTCACGCCTTGGTAGATCGCATAGGCCGCGACACCGATGATGGCGAGGAGACCAGCGATCAACACCCACTTTTTCCAGGAGCTGCTGCTCGGCTGTTGTCCAGCCGGAGCCGCAGGAGTTCCACCCGCCGGAGGCACTGTCGGTGGGACCACCGGTGGTACAACCACGGGCGGTACGACAGGCGCCGGAGGAGTGGGCGTCGGCGCAAGGGGCACTTGTGGCTTCTGTTGGAGCTCGACAAGTTTCTCTTGAGCTTGCCGAACGGCTTCTTTGGCCAGGTCGGCGTACTTCAGAGCCTGCTGTGCGGCAGCTTCCGCTACCGCTTTGGCATCTTTTTCCTGCTGAGCCGCAACTTCTGCAGCAGCCAATTTTTTGATCAGCTCTGCGTTGTCCGCTTCGACCTTGGCGACCCGTTCCTTTTCGGTCTGGATCTTTTGGGCGTTGGCGGCTTTTGCTGTGGCGATTCTCGACTGCACCGTCTTGACCAGTGTCTCCACTTTGTCTCCGAACTCGTGCACCGAGCGACTGTTGGCCAGGTCGCGGGAAGCGGCTTTTGACCGCATCTCCGCGAACTCGGCCTCGAACTCGGTCGATTTCTCGCCGAGCTCACGGTCGAGTTCCTCGAGCAGTTTGGCGATGGTGTCCACATCCGAACGGATGAGGATCCACCGCGGTTCAGCCTTGGCCTGGAGCAGTTCGATCTGCTCAGCCAGGGCCTTGGCTTGCTCGCGGATGGTGTCAGCACGGCCACTGTTCACTCCCTGAAGAGCCTTGGGGATCTGGTGCACAACCACGTTACGCCAATTGCTCAGCGTGCTTCGGTCGTGCGCATATCCGGGGGGCGTGTTCTGGAGTTTTCCGGTGATCTCGTTGACCTTCTCTTCCTGCGTATCGAGCACCACCTCTTCAGCCGTTTTGACGGGCGGGGGAGGCATGATCGTGGGCGCGGGAGTCGGGGCCGGAGGCGGAATCACTACGGTGGGTGTCGGCGTGGGCGTCGGTACTGGAGCCGGAGCAGGGACGAATGCAGGTTGGTTCTGAGCCTTGGGCGTCAACTGAGTCAGTTCGACTCCGGAGATGTTCAAGTATTCAGGTGCCAACCGTTGTCCGGCAGTGATCTCAGGCGTGACCTTCACGAAGTAGTGCCCATCTGCCAGGAAATGTCCTGGCAGGGCGACCAGCTTCGAGAGGATACTGTCGAGTTTCACTGCACCTTCGACGATCGTGAGACCATCGCGTTCGATCGCTTCGTAGGGTTCACTGGCCAGGGCGTTGCCTGCCATGATCTCCACGACGATCTTGGTCACGTCAGGGCGCAGTCCACTGAGATTCAGTGTGCTGCTTGCCCGTACGCAGGTATAGGATACCGTCGGCGGTTTTGTCGCGTCGGGTTTAGGTTCCGTGCCAATCGGCTGGGTTTCATCCTTCATAATCGGTACTGTGCTTTCTGTTGTTGCGGCCTCCGCGCGAGCGGGGCCAGTGGTGTTCGGTTGATTGTGTGAGTGTTGAGTGTTTTTGGACAAGGCCTCAATGGCAGCATATTCGATGTTGCCGATGAGGGTGGTGAGTGACTGCCATCCGGCCATGTCACGATAGACAGGCAGGAGGTTTTCCGGGGTTGCCAGAATTGTCACAGGACCGATCCAAACGCTCATGCGAGCTTTGTCGGAACTGTTTGCAGGTCTGTCTTTCGCCAGCGCCTTGAGGACGCAGGCAATCGATTCCGTACCTGACGGGCCCGGCTGCTTCATGTCGAAGAGTCGGACAACCAACAAGGCTACTCCTTCGTACTTGACGAAGGTGAGCCATGACTTGTAGGGATGCTGACCACGCCACGTGCAGAGCAGGGTATGAGGAGTACACTCCAACATATCTGCTCGGACATGGAACCGTGAGTCAGCAGGGGGAGTACTGTTCATGTTTCCTTTGGGTTGTGTTGTCAACGTCGTGACAATCGGGTAGTTTTCTACATACAATTATACTACTGTATATACAAAAAGTCAATAGCAGATTATATGGCCTAGATACAGGGCCGTATATGAAAGCGCCGTATCGGCACAGAAAGGTGCTGATACGGCGGTGGAGCGAGGCCTAGGATACGAGCGATAGGAGAGCCTGGTCGCTTACGCAGGCTTCGTGAAGCAGTGGGATGACGGTTTTGTTGAGCTTCCGTGCATGTCGGAGGAAATCATCGCTTTGCGTGCACGCGAGTGTACCAGCTATGATGATCTTCCGTATGGTTGGATCCGATGCGAGCGCCAGAAGGCCTCTTTGCGGGCATAGTTCGCTCGTGATGTTGAATCCATTTCGGGTTAGTGTGCTCCCTACGATCTCGCGGCGCGCTTCAACGCCGCGCATGACCAGAAGGATGCGTCCTCTTCGTTTCGATGTCAGTGTCATAATGTCCATTCTACAAACTATCCAAAAATAAAATAGCACGAAATGGTGCCTGTGGTAAATGGGTACTACGCTCGATGTGTGGTGCCGGGGAGAGGACTCGAACCTCCATACCATTGCTGGTCTCAGCTCCTAAGGCTGATGCGTCTACCAATTTCGCCACCCCGGCAATTCTTTGTATTCTACAGTATCTTAGGTTTTAGAACATTCATGCTATGGGATTCTTGTGTGTGCGCCCAGTAGGGATCGAACCTACGACCTTATCCTTAAGAGGGATCTGCTCTACCAGCTGAGCTATGGGCGCAAGCGAGGGAAACAAAGACCGAACCTGTTCGGGCTTTGGGCCCGAGCGCAGCGCATATATGGAAATATGGGCGCAAATGCGTGCAGATGCAAATGTACCTTATTTTTTTATTATTGGCAAATGAGGTGTCGGATAAAGAGTCGAGTTCGGATGATGATTGAATCGGGCGATGAGTATGTGGCGCTTCTTCACATAGTTTCATTCACAAAAATCAATTTTTGTGTTTTAAAAGGTTGAGGTTTGAAGGCCTTGTTTGTCATATTACACCATAGTTGAAAAAGAAGTTGTCGAAGAAAAAGTTTCAAGAATATAGATGCCGCGCTATCTATTCTCTACCTATCCTCCACCCACTCTCCACCTATCTTACCCATTCTTGTCGCAAGATATTGCGAAAAAATGAAATATATGCGATACTGCTTCCCATGGTAGTCCGCATGCGCGCCACGCGCTCACATCGCAATAATCGTCGTTCGCATCACGCCCTCTCTGCAGGACGTGTTTCGAAGTGTGCTAACTGCGGCGGAAACCACAAGGCCCACACTATCTGCATGAACTGCGGATGGTACAATGGTCGCAAGGTCCTCGATCTCGCGGCAAAGGTTGCCAAGAAGGCAAAGAGGGCTGAGGTCGCAAGCAAGAAGAAGTAGTAGTCCTTGCTTTGTAGGAGGAAGTTCAAAGTTCAAAGTCCAAAACGGCCGAATGTTTCTGATTTTGAATTGAGGGTTTCGGGTAGACGCATCGCACATAACATCATCCAGCTCTTTCATCACAATGGCAAATAGACACCTTTCAAGGTCTGTAGTGTTGCAATCTCTCTTCGAGTGGGACGCTCGTGGGCAGCACGACGATCATGTGTCCGTCATCGTTGGTCGCAATGCAAAGGAGTTCGCTCCTGGTGTTGCTGATGTTTCATTCATGGAAACGCTCATGAAGGGGATCATCGCCAAGAAACAGGACCTGAACGACATCATCACCAAGGCTGCACCTGACTGGCCACTCGACAAAATCTCTCCTGTCGATCGTAATGTGTTGCGACTCGGTCTCTATGAGCTCATATTCGCCGATCGTGGCGAAGTTCCTGCAAAGGTCGCCATCAACGAAGCTATCGAGCTTGCCAAGACATTTGGCGGAGATACCTCGGGCAGGTTCGTCAACGGTGTGCTCGGTGCTGTCTACAAGGAGCTTGGTGAACCGGGCAAGGATGCGCCCCAAGCGCCCAAGAAGAAAAAGCCAGCTGATGTGCCGTATGAGCAGATGCCTATCCAGCATCTTGGTGGTGCGATTGTTTATGCTCGTCATGAAAATGAGATTTACTTCGCCTTCGTGCATGACATATTCGGCCACTGGACTCTGTCAAAAGGCAAGATCCCGCAAGATATCGATCCTAAGGACGGCACTGTTGCCAAGGTCAAAGAAGAGATCGGTCTTGATGTGAAGATCAAAGAAGACCTCGGACAGAACGAGTATATCGCCAACGATCCAGAGATTGGCAAGATTAGGAAGCAGGTCCACTACTATCTAGCAGAATCCGCATTCACCGATCTAGCTCTCGCCAAGAAACCAGGCCTCGACGATGCTAAGTGGTTCAAACTCGCTGATATTCTCGAACTTAATTTTTATAACGACATCCTCCCCATAGTGACCAAAGCAGTGACGATCGTCAGTGAATCAACAGATTCAGGTCGATAGGAAGAAGTACCATGCAATCCAATCTCGAAAAACTTTCCAAGAAGATCAGGGTTCCATTCAACGACATTACATTACTGCGTACCGCGTGTACGCACCGATCGTATCTCAATGAGAACAAAGCCTCTGACTTTGAGCATAATGAGCGTCTTGAATTTCTCGGAGATGCGGTTTTGGAGTTGGCGGTCACAGGTTTCCTTTTCTTGAAATATCCGCACAAGGCGGAAGGGGAGCTCACTGCATATCGTTCGGCGATCGTGAATACAGTCAGCCTTACTAAGGTTGCCGAACATATCGGCTTGAATGAATTCATGTTGCTTTCAAAAGGTGAAGCCAAAGATACCGGTCGCGCTCGCTCGGTCATTCTTGCCAATGCGGTCGAAGCTCTCATCGGTGCCATCTATATGGATCAGGGATACCATGCAGCAGCCAATTTTATATCGGATCAGGTTCTCAATTTTATAGACATAGATGTTATCGTCAGCAAGAAGCTCTGGATTGATGCCAAGAGTCGCTTTCAAGAGATGTCGCAGGAGAAGATGGGTGTCACTCCGACCTACAAGACGCTCAAAGAAGTCGGCCCTGATCACGACAAGAAGTTTACGCTTGGCGTCTTTCTCGGAGATGTGCAGGTAGCATCAGGAACAGGTCTGTCGAAGCAGGAGGCAGAACAACAGGCTGCGGAGAAGGCGCTGGAGGTGAAAGGGTGGTAGGTGTCCAAAAGAAAGGCTTCTTAGTGTGTATTTATATTCCTGCCCCTAAGGGCATTTTTTATGGTGGAGCTTCATTGACAATTTGGGTGTTATGTTGTAATACTAACATTTAGCTATCGCCGCATTGTGTGGCACATACGGGCACATTAACAACTGAATACAGAGGAAAATTATGATTAGAAAAATCAGGCAGCTTCTGGAATCGACATTGGGTCAGTTCCTGAAACCGAAACTCAAAGACGGATTTTTCGTCGTTGACTCGGAAGCAAAAGGAGAGATAGTCCTTTCAAAAATGGCCCTTGATGAGGGTAAGAAGGACTATTTCCTGGGTATTATCCCCATGTTCAAAGTCACCAAGACCGGATCGGTCTCATTCACGCAGATCGTAGCGCAGCTCATTCAAGCTGCGCGTACGACGTTCGCTGCCTCGCTCAAGCAGGTGCCGCTGACGGTTCTCAAATCAGCGAGTAATCTTCTTGTGGGGACAGGGAACCAACGACTCGATCAAGTTCAAATCAAAGTGGCAGGAGAAGCAGGTCAACTCCTTAAAAAGTTTGAGGATGTGGATCTGCAAGCATTCACGAGAACTGACCGGAACATGTTCCGACAGAAACTCCTCGAAGAGTTGGGAAAACAGACTTCCGGTATCTTCGCTGAGATAGCGAAGAAGCATTTGGCTGAGTTGGTCATGCGAATTCGGAATGATGTCATGCCCGATGATGGTCTGGATGGTTCCAATGGGGATAAGGGAGAGTTTCCAGCCTTACCCATGGGGACACGGTTCTGTATCCGGAAAGGTAAAATGACAGTTTTTGTTATCGAACAACCTCCCCAGAAAAGAACCCTGAAAATCATGGAGGAAGATGGCGTCAAATCACAGATGTATCAACTGTCGTTGCCATATGTGGTTTTTTTCGTCGTATTACGCGGCCGCAAGTCGGATGCCATGTATGCCTTCTTCAGGAAAGGACCGCTCAGGAGTTTGCAAGACGAGCTTCTGTGCGTCGCTACGCCGAACATCTTCGAAAACTTCAAGGTCTGCTTCTCACCCTCGGCTGCAAAGCCTTCATTGGCTGAAATGGCTGAGGAGTCAGTAGGTAGCTTTTGGGGAGGAAGATTCGTACAGACCCATGACCCGGGAAATCTGATCTATCAGATCGACTTGGGAAAATGGGCTCAGGAAAGCAAAAAGGATTCCTTGTTCGGATTGTCCTACAATTGGCGCTCTGCTCGTCGTACTGTCGCAGAGATGCTCAAGATCATCTCTGCAGACTTCGATGAAGAATCGAGGAAATCCCAGAAAGACAAAAATGGGACCGTGAGCATGTCAGCTCTCGAAAAGGCAGTAGACAGCATTGCTACGGCAATTGCAAACGGTATGAAGGAAAAGTGTTTCAATCTTGTACCGGGCTGGAACATAGACGGAGCTCGCCTGGAACGGCTCACTGCAGAATTCAAGCAAACTCTCACTAGTCTGACCGGCCTCGTCAAGGTCGAATTCGGAAAAGAGGTCAATGCTGTCTTCTCGGATGAGTTGATCAAGGAAGCTCTTGAACAAGCTGTACAACAAGCAATAACATCCATGGATGCAGATCAGAGCAAGCCGGTGTTGGCTGCTCGAACTGCACTCTTGGTCGAACAACAAAGGACTACCAATGATACCAATCCACATTAAGACGCCCGGTAAAGGGGAACCCCCTGAGGGTACTCACTACATCGTGGCGGGCAACGGCCTCTTCCTTCGTAAGAAGATGGGGTGGGTCGATGCCGTGGTACCGGTCTCGGAAATAAAAGTGCTTGAGGACGAAAAGCCCTCGGCTAAGCTGCTTTTGCCACCACTGCCCGCCAAGATACTATCTCGGGCTGTAAAGTTGGCAAAGGCGGTCTATGACATATCGAAAAGTGAGGTGTGTCTCTTGCTCCATCACAATGAGGAGGTAGGCTACACACTGACGGTGCCGGACCAGGACGTTGATCCGGGAAGCGTCGATTATGATGCATCCGGACGACTGGCTGGATCGGTGCATGTCGGGACGATCCATTCACATGGTCGTCTAGAGGCCTATCATTCCGAAACAGACCTCGACGATGAGCAGCACTCGGATGGTGTCCATATCACTGTCGGTCATATGCACCAACATCCAGAGTTCTCGTTGTCGGCTGAGGTTGTAATCAATGGGAATAGGTTTCCCTTGGATTACGCTTGGTTCGAAGGTCTGGTGTGGTTCAAAGACACCTGCTGTATTGGACTCGCAGTTGATAAGTCATGGAAAGTTCCAACTGAATGGCTTGATGCGGTCCATCACCGCAGCCGTGTAGGCCGCCTCTTAAAAAGGAAAAAGAATGAACATTAAAGTTATCGGCCTTGGTGGCATCGGGAGCCATCTCATGTCGCCGCTCTGCAGGCATATCGATGCCTCAAGAGAGGGGCAGTACAGTGTCACTGTCATCGATGGTGACCGGTATGAAGCCCGAAATGCTGACCGTCAGGAATTCCTGGATGTTGGCAATAAGGCGGAAGTCACTGCGGAGAGAATGAAGAGGGATTTTCCAGGTATCACGATCGAGGCCAAGCCTCAGTTTGTGACCCAGGAAAATATCTTCTTTATGATCAACGAAGGCGATGTGGTACTTTTGGGAGTGGACAATCACGCTACCCGGAAGCTCGTCTCAGACCACTGCCAGACCCTTGCGGATGTAGTGCTCATCTCAGGTGGGAATGAGTTGACCGACGGGAATGTTCAGATCTATGTTCGCAGCAAAGGTGCGGATGTGGTACCACCGATCACATATCTCCATCCGGAGATCGAACGGCCGTCGGATCGAAATCCGGCGGAATTAGGATGCGAAGAACTTGCACAAACGGGAGTGCCCCAACTCATCTTCACCAACTTGACTGCGGCTGTCCTGATGCTTTCAGCATTCAGGATGGTGTGTGCATTCTTGTCAGGAAGCGGAAAGCTGGTATACTCCGAGCAGTACTTCGATCTTGCGACGGGAAACACACGAGCTGTGCTGCGCAAGCAGTAAGCTCATAACAAAAAAGAAAGGAAGTGGTAGTTCCATGGCAGAAGAGCTCAAAGGCGTCAGCATTCAGTGCGGAGCCAATAGCCAAGTCATCGACCTCAGTCAGGGCGAAACTCTGACCGTTGGTGATATTCGTAAACGCTTGGGTGATGTGCTCAACATTGCTCCGACAGCACTTGCGATTGTGAGGGTGGAAAATGGCGAAGATGAGAATGTTGATGATGATCGCGCGGTTAAGAACGGTGACACCGTTCAGTTCGTGAAGCAGTCTGGCACCAAGGGATAGACCCTTTGCTAACACGTTGAACACAACCCGATTCCTTGGAATCGGGTTTTTTATTACACGAGAAGTGCACTGCCCTCTGTCGAGGGATTTTTATATGTTAAAATACCCAGACTACAATGTATCTGAAGAGCCTCGAACTTTCCGGCTTCAAATCCTTCGCCAAGAAGTCGGCTTTGTCGTTCACTACGCCCATAACCTCCATCGTAGGCCCAAATGGGTCCGGAAAATCAAATACTGCTGAAGCTTTCAGATTCGTGCTTGGCGAGCAGAGTATCAAATCCCTGCGTGGTAAGAGGGGTGAAGATATGATCTGGAATGGTGGTGGTGAAGCAGGTAGGGCAAATCGCGCACAAGTGAAAGTGACGTTCGACAACAGTCAGCGTCTGTTTGTGGGTATTGATTTTGATGAGGTCTCGATCGAGCGTGTCGTTCATCGTGACAATACCAATGAATACTTCTTGAATGGCAGTCAGGTGAGGTTGAAAGATATCATAGAACTTTTGGCGACCGCGCACATCGGAGCGACTGGTCATCACATCATTTCGCAAGGCGAAGCAGATCGTATCTTATCCGCCTCCATTCGTGAGCGCCGTGAGATGATCGAGGATGCGCTCGGGCTCAAGATATATCAGTGGAAGAAGCTCGAGAGTATTCGCAAGCTTGAGAAGACGGAAGAGAATATGGAACGCGTAGAGTCTTTGCGCCGCGAAATTGCGCCGCATCTGAAATTCTTGAAGAAGCAGGTCGAGAAGGTGGAGAAAGCAGAAGAGATGCGCCGTGAACTCGTCGCACTCTACCGTGATTATTTTTCGTATGAAGATGCGTATCTCAAGAGTGAACGCGGCCGTCTGGAGCGAGAGATTGCAGGACCCAAGTCAGAGTTGAGTCAGCTTGATCGTGAACTTGAGCGCGCCAAGAAGATCCTCACTGACTCCAAGAACAAGGACAAGAAGAGCAACGAGATCATTTCTCTGGAAAGCAATCTGGCAGTAACGCGCTCTGAGAAAGACCAGATCGGCCGTGAGCTCGGACGCATCGAGGGAGAAATCTCAGCGAACAGGCGTGCTATCGAGAAAGAAGAAGCCCGCATGAGAAATGAAGAATCAAAAACGGTATACCTGCGCGATGTGGAAGAGGTTGTGCGAAAAGTCGAATCATTCAACTCGATTGAGGATGCCAAGAAGCTCTTTGTAGAGGTTATTTCTGCATTGAGAAGTTTTATTTCTAGTCATCGTACAAATACAGATTCTGCTTTCATTGGCGAAACAGAGAAGGAGATAGAGAAGCTCTCAAAGGAACGCGTTCGCTGTGAAGATAAGTTTGCGTCGTTGTCGCGTGACGAATCAACATTGGTCCGTGACTATGAGGAGCTCAAGAGGAACATCGAGCGTGAGAAGGATACCAATCGCGATGCAGAGAAGGACGTATTTCGTATTATTGCTCGTCAGAATGAGGTGAGGAATATGTTCAATAACCTGACAGGTGCACTCACCACGATCACTCATCAGGAAGAGACATTCAAGAGAGAGCTTGGCGAAGCGGGTATGATCGCAGGTCGCGAAGCAGTCCAGTATCAGATACAAAGTGATGTTGTCATACATGATCGTGAAGGACAGGAAACACGCCGTAGACAGATCGAGAAGATCAAGATTCGTTTGGAAGACTCAGGTGCGGCTGGGGGCAGTGAGGTTATGAAGGAATACAAGGAGACAGAGGAGCGAGACATCTTCTTGGCAAAGGAGTTGGAAGATCTTGGCAAGGCAAAAAAGGAGTTGCTTGCACTGGTGGCTGACCTAGATACGCGCATCGACTATGAATTCAAATCGGGCATCCTCAAGATCAACACGGAATTCCAAAAATATTTCTCACTCATGTTCGGTGGAGGCAAGGCAGAACTCACGGTCGTTAGGGAAGCCAAGCGTCGCAAAAAGAGTGACCTGGAAGATCTGAGTGAGGCATTGTCCAGTGACCTGTCTGAGAGTGGTCTGGATACAGAGGATGGGCAGGAGGAAGGTCCCGAAGGTCTCGAGGTCAGCGTAAGTTTGCCAAGGAAGAAGGTCAAAGGCTTGATGATGCTCTCAGGTGGTGAGCGCGCCCTCACCTCGATTGCACTCCTCTTTGCTGTATCGCAGGTCAATCCGCCGCCATTCATCATTCTTGATGAGACTGATGCCGCTCTCGATGAGGCAAACTCCAAGAAGTATGGAGATATGATCGAGAATCTGTCTCAGCACTCGCAACTCATTCTTATTACCCACAATCGCGAAACCATGTCGCGTGCTGGCGTGCTGTACGGTGTTACCATGGGCTCTGATGGAGCGTCCCGGCTCCTCTCTATACAATTCGACGAAGCGGTCAAGGTGGCGAAGTAGGGGAGATACCCACAGGATATCCACAAAATATTAAGGAAATGTACTTGACAACTCTGTCTACATAGTGTTACGGTATTTTTGTACCCCCTGTTCTGTAAAACCAAATATACCTGTTCCCGAATATGCCTATGAATGCTACCTCCCCGAAGAACCCGCGTCCTATTCATGCTAGTGCGGCCCGTACAATCCTCGAGACAGAAGTCTTCTCTCGGTACGGTGCGTGCGATGATATCGAGCATCTCCAGTTCCAAGGTTGTCACTACACTGACGCTCTGATCGCCCCGCTCCGCGGTGCCCCTGGTCTCTGGTTGGTGTTTATGTGGGTTCAGCGCGAGAACAATTTCTCCCTGGATGCCTGCAATCTGGAGATTGTCTCGCCTGACACCTGTGCGCGGACCCCGTTGGATCTAACGAATCCTCACCGTGTTGTGCATTTGCGCATCACGGCGAACCGCTATTCTGCGGTGAATGATCGTCTCGATGTCGCATCACCGATTCGCCTCGATCCGATGGCACTCCACTTCCGAAGCTCGATGCCCACTCAGCTTGACCTCGCCTCGGATACCGATCGTGTCGTGCTGGGAGTGCTCAGTTTCGTGATGGAGCGTGTTCGTGAGGAACGGGCCAACGAGGTTTCCTCTGTGGTTCCTACTCAGCGCGCGCTGCATGTCGCACCTCAAGTGTCGCCCGTGCTCACGACGGCCTGACAGGATACATTCCGCATAGCTGACTGCACCAGTATTTGGTGCCGTCAGCATTTTTTATACAAAAAACTTTACAGCAATGCTTTTTAATCATACACTGGAAGTATGAATGACCTCTCCAAACAACAGCTGATTCTCCTCGCACTGCTTGTCTCATTCGTGACATCACTCGCAACGGGTATATTCACCGTCTCTCTGATGAGCCAGGCCCCACAAGATGTTGTTCAAACTATCAACAATGTGGTTGAGCGTATAGTCACTCATGAGCCCAATACGAACTTGGCTGGCAGTCTTGCATCTATGGAAGACAGAATCCCTGCGGCGGTCTCTCGTATAGAGAAGAGCATCGTGCGGCTGACAGGCAAAGATTCCGACAGGGTGACAGGGATAGGTCTCGTCGTCTCTCGGGAAGGTGTGGTGATGGCAGATAAGTCAGTTCTCGAGCGTATTGATGATGTCCACGCCATCTTCGCCGATGGTCGGCGCCTTCCGATGTCGGTTGTTCAGTCACAGAACAATGGGGATATCGCTTTCTTGGCACCAGTTACCGCTACGTCTACAATGTTTACAGCTATAGTGTTTGCATCTGCGCCGAAGCTGGGGCAGGAGGTTCTAACACTTTCATCCGATCGTCCCCCGGTCTTAGCTCAGGGGATCGTGTCGCGCTCTATCAATCCGGTGCTCGCGGCGCCTTCCGATATATCGCGTGTAGATACCAGCATATCGTCCGCTCAGGCTGGTATTGGTAGCCCACTCTTCACGGTTGATGGAGAAGTCATCGGTATGGGCACAGCGAGTCTTTCTGCGGTCGCCTCAACAGCAACCTTCTATCCGGTAGGGCATATCATGGGAGTTATTCCTAAGGCACGCTAAGTCTCAACCATAATTTATATGATCCACAATTCCGCAAAAACAATTCTATGCTACGGAGACTCCAATACTTGGGGCAATGTACCTCGAAGTGATATGCGCTATCCGAGGGATGTTCGTTGGCCGGGAAAGCTACAGATCATTCTTGGTGATGACTATGAAGTCATCAGCGAAGGTTTGTGTGGGAGGACGCTCGTTGCTGAAAATCCAAAAAAGCCGCATCGCACCGGCATCACACATCTTCAAGCGATCTTCGAGAGCGCTGACCCTATTGATCTTGCGATTATTATGCTCGGCAGCAACGATGTAAAGAAATCATACCAGCTCACTCCTGCACAAATCGCAGAGCACCTTTCTCAGACGATAGACAAGATTCGTAGCCTGGGTGATCTTGAGAAGGCGCCTCAAATCCTCGTGGTATGTCCACCACCTGTCATTGTTCCGAAGACAGGAGACTTAGATGAACGGATGGTAGCAGGTATTGAAGCATTCAAGACACTCCCGGCTCTATTCAAAGGGATAGCAGAGAAGTACAAGTGCGGATTTATAGATGCGGGGGAGCACGTTTCATCAAGTGATATAGATGGATATCATCTAGATGGAGAGGCTCATATCAAATTGGCTGAAATTATAGGTGCATGGATACATACACATGCTCTATAATGGAGAAAGAATATTCTGGCAGATCCGTCATAGTGCACAAGTGATTACTAGGAGGTCGAGTTTGACTAAACACACATTTTCGTAGTACTATACTTTATATGCCTCCGATGAATAAGCTCACAACTAAGGCCCGTGAAGCCCTCCGTCGAGCCCATGAGCTCGCTATCGAGCGGGGCCAGAATCACGTCAATCCAGCACATCTCCTGTGTGCTCTTATGCTACAAGAAGAGAGCATGGTCGCATCCATTCTTGATAAAATGGAGGTAGATACCCCGATGATGCTCGATGTTGTCTTGGAGCAGATAGAGGCTCCAGAGGGTTCAAATGTGCTCTCTCCGTCATATCAGATATACCTCACTCCAGATCTTGCTCAGATCTTGGATAATTCTACGCGCGTCGCTTCGACCCTTAAGGACGAGTTCATCTCGACTGAACACATTTTTCTTTCTATATTCGATACGCCGTGCATCGCGCGTGACATCATGAGTCGTTTCAAGATCGAGCGTGAAGCGGTTGCCCGTATTATCGAGGAGCTCAAGAAGAATCCGACGGTCAAAGAGACCGAGCCCAAGAAGCTCCGCACGCTCTTCAAGTACGCTCGCTCACTCACCAAACTTGCGCGTGAAAACCGTCTTGATCCAGTCATCGGTCGTGATGCTGAGATCATGCGTATCATCCAGATCCTCTCGCGCCGCACCAAGAACAATCCGATTCTCATCGGTGAGGCAGGTGTGGGCAAGACGGCTATCGCAGAAGGTCTTGCACTTCGTATGGCTCAGGGTGATGTGCCAGAATCCCTCAAAGACAAAGAACTCGTATCGCTCGATCTCGGCTCGCTCATCGCGGGTACCAAGTATCGTGGTGAATTCGAAGAACGTCTCAAGAATATCCTCAAGGAAGTAGAGAAGTCCGAGGGTAAGATCATCCTTTTTATCGACGAGATACATACGCTCGTTGGTGCTGGTGCGTCTGAAGGATCGATGGATGCATCCAATATGCTGAAACCTGCTCTTGCTCGAGGCGAGCTCCGTGCTATCGGTGCAACTACTCTCAAGGAATATCAAAAATACATTGAGAAGGATCCTGCGCTCACGCGTCGTTTCCAGCCAGTCCATGTCACCGAGCCGTCCAATGATGATGCCATCGCCATTCTTCGCGGTCTCAAGGAAAAATACGAACTCTTCCACGGCGTACGAATCACCGATGACGCTATCATCGCCGCAGTCAGTCTGGCGAGCCGCTATATTACCGATCGATTCCTGCCGGACAAAGTTGTTGACCTCATTGATGAGGCAGCTTCTTCGCTACGCATCTCTCTCGAAAATATGCCTCCAGCTCTCGAGGAGACTCGTCGCAAGATCATGCGCTTCGAGATAGAGCGTGAAGCTCTCAAGAAGGAGACTGGCAAAGAGGCGAAGGCCCGCATGGCCAAGATCGAGAAAGAGATCGCCGACCTCAAGGAGAGCACCTCTGAACTTGAGCTCAAGTGGACCAATGAGAAGGAGACTATCAGCGATATCAAGCGTATCAAGAAGGAGCTTGAGTCTATGCGTGTCGAAGCTGAGATGGCTGAGGCTCGTGCCGACTTGTCCAAGGCTGCTGAGATTCGCTACGGCACTATCCCTGCGTATGAGAAGGATCTCGAACAGAAGTCCAAACGCCTCAAGAAGCTCCAGTCATCCCGCCGTATCCTCAAGGAGGAAATCAATGCCGAAGATATCGCTGGTGTGGTCTCGCGCTGGACGGGCATACCTGTTTCCAGGATGCTCGAGTCAGAGGCGATCAAGCTCACGCGCATGGAAGAAGAGCTCAAGAAGAGGATCGTCGGTCAGGATGAGGCTGTCTCCAAGATCGCAGATACTATCCGTCGCTCACGCGCCGGCATCGCCGACCCAAACCGCCCTATCGGTTCATTTATTTTCTTGGGTCCTACTGGTGTAGGTAAGACAGAGTTGACCAAGGCACTGGCTGAGTTCTTGTTCAATGATGACAAGGCGCTCATCCGTGTTGATATGTCAGAGTTCATGGAGAAGCATAGCGTCTCCAAACTGGTTGGTGCTCCTCCGGGATATGTCGGTTATGACGAAGCGGGTGGTCTCACTGAGACTGTTCGACATCGTCCGTATGCCGTCATCCTCCTTGATGAAATTGAGAAAGCTCATCCAGAGGTGTTCAACGTACTCCTACAGGTACTCGATAATGGTCGTCTCACCGACTCCAAGGGTCGCGTGGTCAATTTCCGCAATACGGTCATCATCATGACCTCCAACATCGGGGCTCAGCATATCGAGCGTATGGAGAAGCTTGGCTTTGCTCGTGATACGGACAATCGCGACAAGAACAACTATCTCGAAGCCAAGGACAAGGTCATGGCCTCGCTCAAGGACTATTTCAGGCCAGAATTCCTCAACCGTCTCGATGACACCATCATATTCGATATCCTCTCACCAGAGGCTATTCAGGATATCGTCAAGATTCAGGTGGAGCAGGTGGTCAAGCGTCTCTCTGAGAAGCAGATCACTCTGAATATCGCTCCTGCAGTCTACGAGTATCTCGCCAAGGAGGGATACAATCCACAATACGGTGCTCGTCCGCTCAAGCGTCTCATCCAGACCAAGATACTCACTCCGGTCGCTAACCTGCTCATAAGCCAGTCGGTTTCTAAGGGAGGTGTGATAGAGGTTGGCATCAAGCCAGCGGGCAAGAATGAGCTCCAGCCGTCGTTTACTTTCGAGGTCAAGAAGAAGCAGAAGGGGGAGAGCCCGATCGTCATGCCGAGCGTGGTGATGAAGAAATAAAAGATAGCCACCCCTCCACTTGTGAGAAATCAAAAAACTGCTAGAATCAGTGGGTTCTTGAAAACGCGCCGTTCGCATAGCGGCTATTGCAGCGGACTGTAAATCCGCGGCCCTTTGGGCATCGCTGGTTCGAGTCCAGCACGGCGCACCCTTTCAAAATGACGAATAAAAAAGTCGCAAAAGATCCCTAAACAGAGGGCTTTTTTGTTGGTTCGGTTTCGAGTCACAAAACGAGGGCGTTTTTGGTGGAGACGGTAGAGAGGTGTCGAGTAACTTTTTCATTCACAGAAATGGTTTTTTGTGTTTTAAAAGGATGATATCTCCGGAGCCTCTAAAATCTATACCGCACTAATCTATGTCACAATCCTTTTCAATTGCCCTGGCACATGTACCGCAATCTCATACGGTATAGTCTTGCATGTTCGCGCCATAGATACGATTGAGTTTTGCTCCTCAGGATCATCACTGATTGCGGTGACGTGTGTGCCGACTTTTGCATCAGGTACATGTGTGACGTCGATGACAGTGATATTCATACTTACTCGCCCGAGGATCCGGCAAGGGACATCTTCAGGACCAACCAAGACAAAGCCAACATTGGAGAGGCGACGATCGATGCCTTCATAGTAGCCGACCGGTACTGTGGCGATGCGCATGTCACTCGTAGCTTTGAAAGTATTGCTGTATCCAACGGTTTCATCTCGTTTGAGTTTCTTGACCCCTGTGATGATGGTTTCCATGCGCATGACCGGTTTGAGCTGGAGATGTGTGCCGAGCGAAATATCGCCAACGATACCATAGAGACCGATCCCGAGACGAGAGACGGTGGCGACAGCGTCCGCGGCGAAGCGATGTCCATCGGTATTGCTGATATGGATGTGTTCGATAGATGGGTAGCTTTGCGATAGCTTCTTGACCAGATCATTCCAGACGTGGAGTTGGGATTCGGTGTGGGACGGATCTGGACTGTCTGCATCGGAGAGATGCGAGCAGATACCGGTGATGAGGATCGAAGGATTGACTCCGAGAATCTCCTCGAGCTGACTCAGCTCTTCCGGCAGAATGCCCTGACGCCGCATACCGGTATCTATTTTGAGATGGACGGATATTCTCCGGCGAGACTGTACACTCCAGGCCGAAGATTGGAAGTTCACAACATGGCGAAGTGTGTCCATGCTCGTAACTGCGAATGATACACCACGAAGTCGTGCGTGCGCGATGATCTCAGGTCGTGTGTAGCCGATCACAAGGAGGGGAGTTTTGATACCCGCAGCACGCAAGGCCAGGGCCTCGAAGTACGAGTCGATGACGAAGAAGGGGATCGAGCTCGCCGCCTTGGTTGGTCGTCGTCGTTCCATCTCTAGTATTTTTGCAACCTCGATGAGGCCGTGCCCGTACGCGTTGCTTTTGAGTACAGGAGCCACGGCGTGATGTGGCGCGATCTCCATGAATTGATGGAGGTTATGGATGAGATGGCGGCGCGATATCCGGACCGTGATGAGCGGCTGGTACGGGTACCGGCGGCGCGATAGCCAGGTGAGAAGGCCTTTCATAGAGCCATTGTACTCTATTTTTCCGCAGGCAAGGGTATTGACATATGTATACATTGTGTGCTATACTTGCGCGAGTCAAACAAAGGCCTATTGAGGGCTTTTTTGCTCATTGCAAACCACATATGTCAATTACTCCCACATCCGTGGGAGGGCTGTGTGCTGCAGGGAGCTTCAACAACGGAAAACGTATGAAGACCAAGCATGTCATGTTCATAATGCTTTGCATCGGTATCGCTCTCGGGATCAATTCCTGGCACGATCACCGTACTGCCAAGCAGACCCCACAACCTACGCCAGCAGTCGAAGAGACGCCGGCTCAGGAAGAATCCACTTCAGTCCCGCTGGAACCTCCGGCGGACCAGGAAGCTTTTTTGCATCCAGAGCTGACGGAAACGGCCGATACGTCGGTCACCATCACTGGACAAAAAGGGGGCTTTGCCTTCGAATCAACGTCGTCGTCAAATCAGACGCCAGCGGTGATCCCCGAATCGCAAATCCGTGAGCTCATCCAAGCGCAACAACGCATGGCTGCAGCTCAGAAATGATTCGTCCCGCAGAAAACAAACAGCAAACATACAACAAAACGCAGAAAAACAGAAACGGAAGAACTGAACTATGAAGATCAAATACAGCCTCATCGCGCTCATTGGCGCTACCATCGCCCTCGCATCCGCGGCCTTCGCCGGAGAACATCCGGACAAGTTGCCGCAGATCCAAAGCCCCGACCGTTTGCGCAGCTTTGCGCTCTCGATCTCGGCGCAGGGTGGTCGGTACGCTTATTCGCCCAGCATGGACTGGAGCTACACCAACACGGTGAATTCCGTGTCCACGAACGGCACTTCAGGCGAAGACATTCTCAAGAAACTCTTCGCCGTCCCGTTCCGGTACCGCGTGATCAACCCCAATGATCCGGTGAACTCGACCGCCTACTTGTACGACACCAACTGGAACCTGTTGTTCTACGGCTATGGCAGCGCCATTGCCAAGGACATCAGTCCGACCAACAACATCAAGGTCGGCCTCTGGATGCAGGACATTCCTGTCCTGAATGAGGTCAGTGAGGCCAATGTGCTCGTCCTCAACGAGGACGGACAGACCGCCGATACGGTCCAGGTGCGGATCGAGAACGGTCAACTGTTCTGGCCCTCCTGGTTGTCCGGATATACGAACACCCTCTTGTGGGTCAAGTACAAGGATGGCACGGTCATGAGCTACAAAGTCAGCAATCCGATCGCCAATTCGCCCGGCGTTACTTACGAGCAGGACGAATACTCGATTGATGGCCACTATCTGCTCACGACTACGGAAGTCGGCTCTGCTACGCTCAAGATCATGGAAACATGGACCTTGCCGACGGCGTACCTCGACCTCACGGGCAAACAGCATATCACCATTGATGTGCTCGGACTCATCCAAGACGGCGGCAAGCCGTACTTCGAGCGGCCCTACTCGATGGTGGTGGAATCACGGGTCGGCAATAACATCATCACTGCCACCATTGATCTCGACACCGCCCATCCCTCGACGCTGGTCTTCAGCAGCGGGAAGCATCGTATCGTGAAGTTCAACTGGTCCAAGTTCGGCCAGCCACAATTCCTCTATACGGGCGGCAAGGGCTAATAAGCCCGATTGACATATGAGAGATTCACAGGCCGCGACAGTATGTCGCGGCCTTTTTAGTACACGGCTTGCATTTGGCCGTTTGATAGGGTATAGTACATCAACACTTTTATTTCACGAATATGGTCAAACAGATACAACTCATACAGATCAAGAATAAATCGACGGGCGAGACCTATTGGACGCGCAAGAATAAGAAGCTCGTCGAAAGGAAGATCGAGCTCAAGAAGTACAGCGCTGTACTTCGTAAGCACGTTGTCTTCAAGGAGGCAAAGAAATAATTTTGCATACTGACTAAAAAGAGGGTAGGATTAGTCCATCCTCTTTTTTAGTGGGCGATTAGTTAAGTGGCATAACTGCGGTCTCCAAAACCGCTGTCCGAGGTTCGATTCCTCGATCGCCCGCCACATAGTTCCATCACCTCTTACTTCAGCGGATTCTCTCCGCGGATGAAACGAATAAGAAGCATGATAATGGCGATGACGAGCAGGATGTGAATGAATGATCCGAGCACGCCGAACCCCAAGAAGCCGAGGAGCCAAAGCGCGATAAGTACGATGGCGATGGTTGTAAGCATGGTGGTGTACTATATTATGAGTTAATAACTATTGATTCCCACCCTACCTAGATGTAGACGGATGTTGTGTGCGGTTATTACATCCTAGTATAGACACCTCCGGCATGTGTGTATGAAAAAACCCACCGATAGACGATGGGTTGTGATGAGAGTTTGTTCAATGCTCATAGAGCATAATATCTTCGACAGTGAAGCGTGTAGAATCATCCCGCTTCATGGTGAGACGATATCCTTCACAAGGGCGCAATGTTCGCTCGATGAACCGTTTTTCCGGTATGTGGTTCGCCAGGATCATGGCGAGCGCGGGTACGATGATGTGGTCTGCGACAATGAGTGTCCAGCGGGCATCTCTCGTATCGATGAGCTGCGTGATACTCCGGTAGTAGCGGTATGCGACGCCCTTGACGCAAGTTTCTGCTCCTGCCTGGAAGTATTCTGACAGAGATGCGTCACCGAGCCGGCGTCGAGCTTCCAGGAAGGCTCTGCCGTGGATGCTTTTCCATACACCGTTGGGATCTGCCATTTCCTGTATCTGGCCAGACGTGTGATCGGAGATGATATGCGCGGTCTGCAGTGCGCAAGGTACGGGGAGGCACAACGCAAGATCAAAGGATGATTCGAGCGTCGTTGTCAGCTTCGTGGCTTGAGCTATGCCTCTCGAGGAGAGGGGAATGGGAGTGATGGTCGAGCTTGAGTTGGGCTCGCCAGGCGTGATGATCGTTATTTGTCTCATATGTATGCGAAAGGGCCGTTTTTTTGAAGATATCACGCTATTTTTGGTGAGTCAAGAGCTCTATTGACAATAAAACTGTATATGGTATAATAGATACCGTTACAAACTAATATACATTTCAAACATGTCTATCAACACATTCAGGAATATCGTCGTTTCAGCCTTCGTATTTGGGCTTGCTATCATGGCAGGTTCAGCTATAGCTGAGGCGGCTACCGCCAAGCTCTCCCTCGTAGCTCCGGTTACCGGCAGCTTCACGATGGGACAGACCCAGTCTGTGAAGTGGTCTTCGGCCAACTATCAGTCTCCGGTTGTAAGCATCCGCCTCATCCGCAAGGTTTCGAGCAATCCAAACCGCTATGAGCTGGTCCGCACGATCGCCGAGAGCACTGCAAATGATGGTATCGCTTCATGGGTACCGTCAGCAGTCGAAGTAGGTATCAACAACATCTCACTCGAGATTGGTTGTAAGAATACGACTACTGCATGTCAGGCAGGGAACAGTACCGGCTCAAGCCTCGCTGTCCTCCGCTCTACTCTCTACTCGAACACTGCATCAGCATTCCATGCAATCGAGGCGATGAATAATAAATAATTCCTCGCCTGACGCACGGTGTGCGTAACAAAAAGACCATCCTACACGGAAGGTCTTTTTGTTTTATTTGACAGAGATGGATTTTTGGCGTATACATACGGCAGTACAGCACGCTATGAAAAACAATCACACGAAGACGAAAGTCATACCGCATACTCGAGCAACGGTAGCAGTTCATCTTATTCTTCTCGACGGCAACAAGATCCTCCTCATGAGGCGCAAGAATACCGGCTATCAGGACGGCAACTGGCAGGTCCCATCGGGACATGTCATGGAGGGAGAGACTCCGACGGGTGCCATGGTTCGCAAGGCACGCGAAGAGATCGCCCTGACCATCGATCATACCGAACTCCAGCATGTACACACCTCATATCGGGTCAAGCATGACGAGACGGGGACGCGCGTGGACATCTTCTTCCGCGCCAGCCTCAATGCCCGGCATGTTGCCATCGGTTCGCTCCAGCATTGCGATCGGCTCAAGTGGTACTATCCCGAAACATTGCCCGAAGATACGACACCGCATATCGCCGATGCGATCATTGCGAGTGGCAGGGGCATCATCTTCGCGGAGCATTCGCTCGCCTATGTCATGGGCAATCCGCTCTACGGGATGGCGGCAAAATAACTGCACGATCTGCCGAGGTTGAAATAATGGGTATAACAGTAGCCTCGATGGGGCCGGGTGTCTTGGGACATCTGGCTTTTTTATTTGGTGGAGAAATAAAAAAGCACGCAGTGAAGCGTGCTCGGCATATTATGGTGGCACCTTGGTTTTTGGTAGTGTTCGTCGACAGATTGGGCAATTGGGCTCATCTGTCCGTATCGAGCAGATAGGGCAGGTATAAGTGCCGATTTTCTGTTTGGGGACTTTTGCTACCTTGAGAGGATTTTTTTCGCTACCGTCCGTATTGAACCAGATATTCTTGAATGGTTTCAATATATATTTTCCTTTTCCTAGGTATATGATGTCGTCGTTTTCCCACGGTTCGTCCATAAGGATCCTTTCTAAATTGCTGATGTTTTACACGGAACAAAAAATCCGCCCCAAGAGCACTATGTGAATAATGCTATAAGGGCGGGTTTCTTCCGCGGTACCACCTTACTTGTATGCACTGCAAAAAACGCACTGCATTCTTTCCAACTCAGGCCTCTTACGAGCGACATTGGCTTTCCCTTGGTTACGGAGGATTCCGGGTCTGTACTTGTGCACAAACCATCCTGCATGAGATGCAATCTAGCCCCAACCCCTTGATTGCTCAAGGGAACTAGATGTGGATGTTGACGATGTGTAAGGAGCTGTCAGTTCGTAAGAAGTTTACGATGAGATTTATGTTAAGTCAAATTATATTTGGTACACACACTATGGCGGTTTGATATATACTACGCCCATGAACCCCCTCGCCAATAAAATCCGCCCCACCTCCCTCAAGGAATTCATCGGCCAGGAACACCTCGTGGGTCCTGACAAACCTCTGCGCAAAGCTATAGAGGAGGGACACATATTCTCATTCATCCTCTGGGGGCCTCCTGGTGTTGGCAAGACGACTATCGCGCGCATATATGCCAACGCTCTCGATGCAGAATTCCACGAACTCTCAGCTGTCTCTGCGGGCAAGGATGACATCAAGGCCATCGTGGAGTCACGAGCGCAGACTTGGACGAATACGGGCATGTTCGAAAGGGAGAGCGGCAAAAAGCACGCATCCACTAAAGGTTCCGACGGGATCAAACAAAAAGTCCTTTTTCTCGATGAGATTCATCGCTTCAACAAAGCTCAGCAGGATTTTCTCCTCCCGTACGTCGAGAGCGGCAGACTCATCCTCATCGGGGCTACTACTGAGAACCCTAGCTTCGAGGTCATTCCCGCACTCCTGTCACGATGCAGGGTATTCGTGCTCAAAAGCCTCACGACAGACGATATCAAGCAGATTATCAAGCGCACCAAGATCAAGGTTCCCAAGGATGCTCTCGAGTGGCTGGCTGGTCTCGCCAATGGAGACGCGCGCATTGCCATCACTGCACTCGAGAATTGCAAACGCCTCTATGGAACTATCACCCTCGCCAATCTCAAGGATACTTTTGAGCATGCATTCATCCGCTTCGACAAGAAAGGTGAGGAGCACTATGACACCATTTCCGCGTATATCAAGAGTATGCGCGCTGGTGATGCTGATGCTGCGATTTACTATCTCGCTCGCATGATTGAGGGTGGTGAAGATCCCAAGTTCATCGCCCGCAGGATGGTCATCTTTGCTTCCGAAGATGTCGGTCTCGCTCAGCCGACAGCACTCGTGGTGGCCAATGAAGTATTTTCTGCGGTTGAGAATATCGGACTTCCTGAGGCGGGTATCAATCTGGCCCACGGTACAGCGTATCTTGCGCTCGCAGCAAAAGATCGCTCAGCATATGACGCATACTTCGAGGCGCTCGATGATGTGAGGAAGACCGGCAATCTACCGATACCACTCAAGATACGCAATGCACCGACCAAGCTTATGAAAGAACTCGGGTATGGCAAGGGATACGAGAAATATGATGTTGGTAGCTACCTCCCGGACAAACTAAAAGGGAAGAAGTATCTGAAAAGCAAGGAAAAGTAGGGACTTTACGAAAATCGGGATTTGTGGTTATCTTGGTTCAGAATCACTGAACCTATGAAAAGAAAATTCAAGAAACTGCTCAGCAAGACCAATGTTGTGGGTGTCATCGCATCTGAAGCTGATCTCTGGTTGGCCATAGATCATCCTGAAGGCATCGATATGTTCGAGCTCAGGGTGGACAAATATACTCCCGACAAGCGCCTGCTCCGGAAGTTGGAACGGCCTCTTATCATTACAGCTCGCTGTGTCGAAGAGGGAGGATATGCACCACGCGATCCTCGGAAGCGCATTGCGCTCTATCTGCGGTATCTCGAGTTTGCCATGTTCATCGATATCGAAGCATCGACGGCGATCAGGTTGACGGGACTCATCGAGAAAGCCAGAAAGCGAGGCATCGGCATCATTATCTCCCAGCATGTACTTAAGGGTCCATTCGAAGCGCCAGACACCTGGTCTGCGGCGATGGCCTGTAGGATCGTGCAAGGCGATATATTCAAGGCAGCCTTGAAGACTGATAGTCTGGACGAGCTTGGTCGTTTCGCCAGTTGCATGTCGACCATCGCTCGTACCTACAGCGTTGGGATTGCGGGGATGGCAATAGGCAAGTCGCTCGGTAAGCTGTCACGCCTGATCTTCGGAACGACGGGGTCAGTCCTCGTCTACGGGTCGCTCGATCAAGCTGTTGTGGAAGGGCAGTGGAGAGCGGTAGAAATCAAGGAGATGCTCGCCAAGGTGAATGCCTGACAAGCGCGCTTGATTTTCGTCCATAATTGTGCTATAATGTATCTAGGTATATGAGCACATCTCCAATTCAGCCAACTCCTTTTCCGACTGCTGTCGCCAATGTCTGGATGAACTTCTTGGAACGCGCTGCAAAGACACATCCGTTCCCTTGGTTCGCCCGGTTCGTAGATGATGGCCTCGGTAAAGGCAAGAAACAGTTCGGCATGGTTGACGCTGATGGTGTGACGGTCGCCTTCACGACCGACTACGCCCAGGCGCAAGCTACCGCCGACTTCGCGAATGCAGAGTTCGCTTGATCAGTATATTTCACCAATGCCCGCATCCTTTTGGAAGCGGGCATTTTTACTTCATGGGAATGTTATTTGAGGAATCCCTGGATCTTCTTTTTGATCTCATCAGTCTCATTTGGGGCGAACCACTGGATGCGAGTGTCTTTCTTGAACCAGGTCATCTGTCTCTTTGCATACTGCCAGATCTTGGATGAAAGACGCTCAATGAGCTCTTCTTTGGTGAGTTCTTTTTTCAGAAAATACGCCAAGTATCTATATTCCAAACCCATCTCTTCCATGCGCTCAAATGAGAGGTTTGCACCACCAGGTGAGTTGAGCTTCTGAGCCTCCTCGATCATACCTGCATCGATGCGTGCGATGAGCCTTGTTTGGATGCGCGTCTTGAGCTCATCATCGGGCAGTTTGATGCCGATCATGAGTGTGTCGTACTTGGGTTCAGTCGGCTTGGTCACTGGAGGTACGGCTCCGAGTCTGCGAGCGATGATGATGGCACGAGCTAGACGACGCTTGTTCTTTGGATCGATGGTCGATGAGCGTGCAGGATCAACCTTCTTGAGTTCTTTGAAGAGCTCATCCACAGACTTTGCTTCAAGCTCCTTCTGCTCATCGGTATCAGCTTCGACATCGGGGAAGCCAAGATCATCGATGAGTGCTGAGATGTAGAATCCCGTACCCCCGCAGATGATAGGGAGCTTGCCGCGGGACATGATGTCGGCGATCGCTTTCTCGGCGAGGATCTTCCAGTCGATGGCGGTCAAGCGATCCTCAGGGTTGGCGATATCGAGGAGATGGTGAGGAACGCCTTGCATCTCCGGAGTAGTGATCTTGCCGGTGCCGATGTCGAGCCCTGTGTAGACCTGGCGCGAATCAGCAGAGATAACCTCACCGTTGTATTCCTGTGCGAGGCGTACGGCAAGGTCGCTCTTACCGCTGGCGGTAGGGCCGGTGATGACGAGGATTTTTGGTTTGACGGAGGTGGTCATGGGTGGCACAAGTAATGTGGCGAATCGAAAGTTGAGTATAGCAGGTATTTACTTTTTTGCAAAAATAATGTAGGGTTTTTTCAGAATCTTGCCACTGTGGCGAAGACAACGGAAAGAATGAACTATGAAAAAAAAGACCAAGACGGTCCGGGTGATGCCTCCAGCCGTAAGTCCGGCGAGGATGAAAGCTGCCATCGCACGGGTCAGTGATATGTATCCCAAGGCGCTCGATATGGAGCAATTCAACAACGATCCGGCATATCGTCTTCTGACAGTGTTGCGTGGCAAAGACTATGTGCGCCTCGTAGATATTCCACCTAGCGTGCTCGTGAGTCTCGTGTTCGGGATGCTCGACCATGTGCACTTCTTGTTCTGCCAACTCAAGGCACCGACCCAGACTCTCGCCGAGACTCTGCGAAGATTTGCGGAAGATGCACGACCGAAGGTGCCTCGTGGTGTGTCTCGGAGGAAGACGAGGGTGTTCTTCAGTTTTTATCCCAGGGAGTTCAATCCGGTATGCGCGCCCGTTCTCAAGCCAGAGCTGAAGGAATATGGCAACATGAGGGTGGTTGTCAGTGACGCGGGGTTCTACCTGTGGCTGCCAGTCAGTAATCAGTTGGTCAATCTGACTGTTGAACGGTTGGAATATTTGTTCCAGCAGGATTGTTTCATTGGCTGGCACTGCTTGCATGGAATCCGGGATGCCCTCGCGATATTGACCAATGAGATGAGTCGCCAGGTGTCACTTGCAAATCCGCTTCTGGACAATCTGACCAGGATCGTGGGACGTGTTGGTCCACGGTAGTTCTATATTTCCGAGAGGGTCGCTCATGCGACCCTCTTTTTATTTTGTTAGAAACACTATGGTGCCGGGAGGGAGAATCGAACTCCCATGGATTACTCCGCACGATTTTGAGTCG